>Ga0315280_10002016_pt1 | contig 33617 bp, 21 predicted proteins | sample YL17G06_40_MG_FD_203697 | JGI IMG/M metagenome (GOLD analysis project Ga0315280, IMG submission 203697) | Sediment microbial communities from Yellowstone Lake, YNP, Wyoming, USA - YL17G06_40 | ecosystem: Environmental > Aquatic > Freshwater > Lake > Sediment | place: USA: Wyoming | collected...
TCAGGCCGTCTGGATCAATCCGCCCAAGGACACCCAAAAGCAAGTGATTCATTAGAGCTTAATTCTGAAAAGGAACTGTCTCATTCGGCTTGACAACTTCCGCCCTCGATTAGGGTCACGCCGACCACCTATCAGTTCTACTATCTGGTCGGAGGGATACTTTACCGAGTATTTGGACAAATGCTCCCTGGCCGCAGCATAATTCACGCGTGCTGCCGATACTTCCCAGATTTCATTCGATATGATGCAGCAAGGAGGCTGCACAAGGCGGAGCTTTCCGCATAGCTCCGTAACGAGGAAGTCGTCTGGCAGTGATTCAAGCTCGACGTGAAATACGATATCCAGAACGACCGAGTATCGTTTATCGATCAATACGTCTCGCGCGCGGGACCACATCTGCAACCACTTTCGCCTTTCGGCCTCACTATATGTGGAACTCTTGTCCAGTCGCTTGCATTCGACGTACCAAGCATTATGCCCCATCCATGCGCAGAGATCTGGACGCTTCTCAGGCGGCGCCTCTTCCAGAAGCTCCACCCCACTACTTCCGTTACGCAACCAGATCAGGCTAACGAGAAGCTCGAACAACGCGCCGTCTGGCTGCCGCCTTTCCGACGTCAACATCCTCTCTACTCGCTCGTTGACACCCTTAACGGTCTTTAGCAGATCGAAGTCTGCCCCGAGCCGCTTGAAGAGTGGCACTACTCGGGCACCCTGTGTGGGTTCGTACTTCAGCGGTGCGTGCAGGACAGTATCTATTAAGTAGAGGTACCAAGCAGCCCGGTCGTCAGATACCGAGACCGGCTCAAGGACCTCAGTGGCCTTGCGAATAGCGTGAGGCGTAAGCGTCGCGTCGAGACGCGCTTCGATCGCGTCTACCCTATCGCGCCAGCTGTCGGCACCCAGGATACTGACCATCCAGTTGAAGGCGCGTTCTACGTCGGGGTCCCTGTAGCCTCCGAATGGGGGTAGCTCTCTCGCCATATCGGCACCCTATCGCAAATAGCTGACCATCTACGGTATCTACTGCACCCAACGTTTGGCCCGCCGGAGCGGCGAAGCCGCGGAGCGTATCTGCCGGCAGCGCCGGCAGGCGGTCTCTCTCGAACGGATGGTTAGCCACCCGTCTTTGGCCTCATGGCGAGCAAACGGCGCCCAATGAATTAGTTGTACATGCAGGAAGTTCAGGCGAAGCATGTAGTCAGCGTACTCCCGGATTTTTGAGTGGATGACTTCTGCCGTGAAATCTTCTTGATCGAAGATAAGCTCGCCAGTCTCAGAGTCCACACCGACTTCCGGGTTTGAGCGAATGTATCCGTGGATTTCCCCTCCGCCTTTCAACTCAACGTAGGTCGAGTGAAGAAGGCGATTTCGGTACCGCCTTAACTCGTGGAAATGATCTCTCAGCTCAAGGATGTCCTTTGCCTTGTCGTCGCCGTTAGCGAAAGCATACGTCTGCGTAAGGTTCACAAACATGTCCGTGACCTTATCAATCACCTGGCGATTTGTTTCCCGTCGTAGGTTCATCGGGGGCCAGTCCTTTCGTTCGGGATCGAGAATGAACCATCCGATCTGGCGATAGAGGTTCTCGACCCATTGGAAGATCACAACGAACTCCCCTAGGGCCTGGTGAGCGGCAGCAATCTTGTTCTCGGTGAGCATTCCGGTGCCTAACAATGATCATACAGTCTGCATACAAGCGGAAACGTAGGCTGTCTCTTTCTGTATAAGAAGGTCCCGACTCTTGTCACGGTTTTCCCTAAAGGCCATCCATCGGACTTCGCACACCATGACCTTCCTTGTCCACCACGTGCGTCTCTTGCACTCCCGTGCATCCGATTCTCCTTCGCCTACAGCCGTGGTGATAACGCGCGACGCCGAGCAAGGCAAGGAAGAAAGCATCCGATTCCCCGTTTTCTCGCGTGTCTTGGGGATTTCTTGCCTGGGCCCGACTTGGGCTTAGATACTCCGTGTTCGGAAATCATGGAAGAGCCGAACACCAGCGGAAGGAAGACCCAGTTGCGGAAGGCGAAGCGAATCGAGGGCTCCTCTTTCCGCCTAGGCTCTGTCTGAGAACGCCAGTCTGAGGTATCGGCGAATCATGGCCAGTTTGAACATCGCCAGAAAGCTGATCGCCAGTTTCTCAAACCGCGTCCCGATGCGGCGGCACTCTTTCAACCAACCGACACATTGCTCGATGACACAACGTCGGCGATAGCTCTGTTTGTCCAAGGGACGGCTTCCTTTCCTCTGGTTGGACTTTCGGGCGATCACCGCCCGAATCCCGTGCGCGCGCAGCCACCGGCGAATGGTCGGGTAACTGTAGCCCTTGTCTCCAGCCAAGCGTTGGGGACGTCGGCGCGGTCGGCCGATCGGCTGCGGGATCGCGATGTCGTTCATCACGGCCTCGACCTGCGTCGACTCATGCCGCTGTCCCGGGGTCACCTCCACCGCCAGCGGCAAGCCGCGGCCATCCGTCACCAGATGGAATTTGCTGCTGAATCCGCCTCGAGAACGGCCTAAAGCATGATCTTCAGGCTCTTGCGGGTGCTGGGTGAGACTTTTTTTTTGAGGCCCCGGCCGCCGCGCGGGTGGCCCGAACCGTCGAGCCGTCGATGCACCAGAGATCCCAGTCGATCTTGCCTTGTCGATCCAGATGGATCTGTAAGGTTCCGACGATGCGATCAAAGGTGCCCTGGTTCCGCCAGTTTCGGTAGTAGTCATAGACCGTCTGCCAAGGCCCAAACCGTTCCGGCATATCCCGCCAAGGAGCTCCGCTGCAAAGATCCCACAGAATGCCGTTGAACATGTGCCGCGGGTCTTTGGGTGGGCGGCCGGTCGTAGCGGTGCGTTTGGGTAATAGGGGTTCGATCAATTGCCATTGTTCATCTGTCAATTCGTATCGCTTCATAATGCTAACCTCCTTGTTTCATACGAGGAGAATCAGCAAAATGATCGTTCTCAGACAGAACCTAGGAGCCGTCTGCAAAAGGGGTCGGCCCCTGAACCGCCTCCGGAAACCCTCCGCAGGGGCCGGTGGTTCGCAGGCGTCAGGACACAGAAGAGCACGGGGTAACGAAATTCCCCCCTGAACCGCCTCTTCCTCTTGGGGGCACTACGTCAGGATGCCGTCCCAGCCTTTCCGGTACGGACGTCGGATGAACTCATCGGCTTGCGGCGCATTGCGGGCGCGCAGGCTGACGTAGTCCCATTCCAGCTTCTTCCCGGTCCGGTAGGCCACGTTGCCCAGGTGGTTCGACTCGGTGACCCAGCCTGAATACAGGAAATTCGAACCCGGCGCCGGACCTTGGCCCTTGCAGGCCTGGATCCATTCAACATAGTGCCCTGGCGAGCGCGGCAGGGTCTCCGGCGGCGTCGGGTAATCTTTGAATTTCTCCTCGGGCAGCAGCTTGGGACCGCTGCGCCCGTCGCTATACAACATGCCTTGGTCGCCGATGAACAACTGGGCCCGGTCGCTCATCTTGCTCGGGTCAAACTGCGGCGGCCGGCCCTCACCCTGGTACCAAACGAGCTTGAGCGGCGGGTTCGAACCGCGGGCCGGGAACTCGTACGTCACGGTCATCGAGGCCGGCGCCAGCTCCGGATGGGCCTTGCCCATGGGGGACACGGCCTCGATCGTCAAGGGCTGACGGATGTCCAGCACCTGAAACGCGACGTCGTTGTCGTGGCCGCCCAGGTCGCTCATCGTGCCGTTGCCGAAGTCCCACCACCGGTACCAGCGCGGCCCGGGCAAGTAGGTCGCATGGAACGGCCGCCTCGGAGCCGGCCCGATCCACAGGTCCCAGTGGAGGTTCGACGGAACGGCCATCTCTTCCTGGAACCGCTCTGTGATCTGGATGCCGTTGTAGAATCCGTGCGGCTTGTCGTACTTCTGGGCCGACGCGGCACTCTGCAGCCCCCACGCGCGGCCGGCCCAGACGTGAACCTCGCGCACCGGCCCAATCGCGCCGCCTATAAGCAGTTCCTTGATCTGGCGGCGAACGGGCGACGCGTGGCCCTGGTTTCCCGTCTGCGTGGCCAACTGCGGGTGCCTCGCGGCGGTCTCACGAATCAACCTCGCTTCCCACACGTCGTGCGTGAGCGGCTTCTCGCAATAGACGTGTTTGCCGTGCGTCAGCGCCAGGTAGGTTGCCAGTGCATGGGTATGCTCGGCGGTGCTGACGATGACGGCGTCGAAGTCCTTCGGGTTGTCGAAGACCCGGCGGAAATCACTGTACTTCTTCGCCTGAGGGAATTTCTGGGCCGCGGCATCGACCGCATCCTGGTTGACGTCGCACAGGACGGTGATGTTCTCCGCCGGAATCCCGGTAGGAGGCCCAGACGGAGCGGCGCCTTGAGCGTCTCTCTCGCGGCGGCGGCTGCCGCCATCACCGTTCAGATTCGCGTTGGCACGGCCTCCGCAGGCAATCATCGCGATGTTCAGCTTGCTGTTCAGGTTCTGGCCTCGCAAAAAGGCCGGCACACCGGCAATCACGCCAGCAGCAGCCAAGGCTCCGCCGACCAACTCACGTCGGGTTATCCGACGCTCTGATGTATCCTTGGTGATCCGCTTCTTCATCGTGTGCTCCTTGGTCTTAGAGGTGGTTGGCTTTCTTCTTTGCAGGCTTGGGCGCAGGCGACTCATGGCGATATTCCGCGGGTCATCTGCGGGCCGATTTCTTTGAAAAGGTCTACCCAGAGAGCCAAATCGCGTTATGGATCGAGATCATCGCCGTCTCTTGCACTCCCGACATCCGATTCTCCTTCGCCTACCGCTGGGGTGATAACGCGCCACACCGAGCAAGGCAAGAAGAAAGCATTTGATTCCCCGTTTTCTTGCGTGTCTTGGGGCGGTATACTGGGCCGTGTCGCGTCATCGGTGTGAAAGGACAAGCAATCAAATGCTGGAACAGGGGACTGCTCATGGCGAATGGAATTCCGGGGACACCGGCAACACCTTCATCGCCAGCCAGGACCCCGTCGCGTTCCTCAAGCGGTTCCTCGACCGCGTCAGTCACGTCCACGTCAAGGACGTCTCGCCGTCGCTGGCGGCGTCCGTCCGGGGCCAGCAGACCGGCATCGCGGTCAGCCAGTGCGCCATCGACGACGGCGTCAACGCCGACAACATCCGCCAGTGCCTAACGCTGCTCCGCGACCACAGCTACCAAGGCACGCTGAGCATGGAATGCGAAGGCCAGGCCGGCCCCATGATCGAGAAGTCCCTCACCTGGCTCCGCCAGACCCTCGGGGAGTTGAAGATCCCCGTCAAGGCATAACGGAAAGACGCGCTCAAACACGTTGGCAGCGCCCCAAATCCTTGGCTTCTCTGGTTGCCGTGTGCCAGCGGCAGCCACGGGTTTGTAGTGCCTCCGTCAGGCGTTTCTTCGAATATGCCCTTACGGGCACACTACAAACCAAGCTGTAGCTCAACCGTTCCGTGGGCCAAGGCGCGGTGCGTGATACGCACCCTACAGCTTGCGGTTCCTCTCTCCCGCTGGTATATTGAGTCCCACTGAACGTTTGTGTGTAACCGGATCGATATGTGTGGATCATAAGAGGTGAGAACCTATGTCAATCGAGCTCACGCACAGCCTGAATTCCTCTCTCGACCGTCGTAGTCTCCTGGCCGCCGGCGCCGCCTCGGCCGTGGCGGCTATGGGCGGCGTAGGTGCCGCACCGGCGGCCCAAACCAGCAGCCCGCGCGTCGTCAGTCCGCCGCCGGGCAAGCGGATTCTGCTGGCCTGCAAGCTGGGCATGCTGCCGGCGAAGCTCGAGGGCAAAGCAATTCCGCTCGTGGAGCGGCTCCGCATGGCGGGCGCAGCCGGGTTCGACGGCGTCGATTTCGACCAGGCCGGGGACTTCACGCCGGAGCAGGCCCGGGACGCGGTGCGCGAGTCCGGAGTCTTCGTTCATAACGCGATCAACCATGCCCACTGGCAGCAGCGGCTCACGAGCGAGAAGGAAGAGGACCGCAATAAGAGCCGGGCCAATATCGAGCATTGCCTGCGGGTCTCTCATGCCGCCGGCGGCAGCGGCGTTCTGATCGTCGTCGGCCAGGGCACCGATGGACCGGCGGACGTGATCGAAGAGCGGTGCCGGCAGGAGATCAAGAAGCTGATTCCGGTGGCGGCCTCGCTCGGACAGATGATCCTGGTCGAGAACGTCTGGAACAAGATGTGGTACGATCACGATAAGCCGCCGGAGCAGACGCCCGAGCGGTTCATCAAGTTCGTGGACAGCCTCAACAGCCCATGGGTCGGAATGTACTACGACGTGGGCAATCACTGGAAGTACGGCCAGCCGGGCGAGTGGATCCGGGCCTTCGGCCGCCGCTGCGTGAAGATGGACGTCAAAGGCTACAGCCGGGCCAAGAAGGATTGGGGCGACATTACGAGCGAAAACGACGATCTGCCGTGGGCCGACGTGCGCAAGGCCCTCGACGAGATCGGCTTCGCGGGCTGGGCGACCGCCGAGGTCGGCGGCGGCAACGTCCAACGCCTGACCCAGGTGCGCCAGCAAATGCAAAAGGCCTTCGGCCTGTAGCAGAAGACTCGAACCATTGAGGGCCTATCTTCGTACGCGGTCATAGGCTCGGGTGGCACGGACAAATTCGTTTGTCGGTGCCACCCATGCCCCTGTTGGGATAGACTCCGAATCCGTAACCGGCCGGAGGCCGGGAAACCTGAGAGGCGGATGTGGAATCCGAGACAGACACGAAGATCCGAAATCCTCCGTCCGACAGACCACCCAAGAGATGGTACGAGAGAACCTCCGTGACCTTGTGCGTGGCGGCCGGTCTGATCGTCCTCGGCCTCGGATTCATCCATGTCATTGTCGGTGGTACGTCCACCTATGGACTGCCTTTCGAGATCGTCCGCAAGGATCGCTTCGGATACCGCGAAACCTTGGTCGATGCGCCGCGCATCCAGGCCCTTTCCTACGTCGCCGCCACTCGGAGGTACCCCCGCGGCATCAGGGCGCTCCAGAAAGCCGGTGACTTTCCCTCCGGCCCCGAGTTTGAGGCCACCGTGAGGGCCGAGCAGCGAGCGAACATACAGCGCTGGCTCTCGGTGTTCGAAGCGGCCCTCGGCCCGCCGGACCCCCCTTGGCCGGACCAGTTGCGCACCGAGGAGCAGGTCCCTCCGGGAGATCCCGAGGACGCCCGCGCCCAAAATCAGCGCGGCGTGACCCTCGCCCGGCAAGGTGAATACCAAGCCGCCCTGGCGGCCTTCACCCGGGCGATCCGAAGAGACCCTACGTACGTGGACGCCTTCCACAACCGGGCCCTGGTCTACACAGCCCTGGGGAACTTGGGTGCGGCGGCCTCCGATTTCGGCAAAGTCTTGGAGATCCGGCCGGAATTCGTCGAAGGCTATATCCGCCAGGCGAGCCTCCACACGGCGATGAATGACCACGACCAGGCCATCGCGGACCTCACGAAGGCCCTGGAAATCGATCCCCGGTGCGCCAAGGCCTACTTCCGGCGGAGCCTGGCCTACTACACGAAGGGCGCCTACCGCGAGGCCTGGGACGACGTGCACCGAATCCAGAGTCTCCACGCCCCGGTCCTCTGCGAGTTCGTCCAGGCTCTCCGGGACGCCTCGGGACTCGACGAGTCAAAGCCCCCGCCTGCCGCCTCCCGATGAAAGGGGTGGGCACGCGGCGGCTAACCCCAGGCAACGAGCCGGTTCGTGGTACTTTCGCACAGAGAGATTCCGCCCAAATCGGCGAAATCCGCCGAAACGGAGGCATGAGCCTCACAACGCATTTCAGCGTATGAACAACACTATTATAGGACTAATGTCCCGCCGGTGCACGGAAACACTTGCAATCCAAGTCGAAATCGGCTATAATACGGTGATGGCAGTACTCCAATTGATTGTGGTAGCCACCTTGGTCTCCGTGTTGTACGTGTACCTGAGACAGTCCAACCAGGATTAGTCCACCGAGCCCGTCCGCCCAAATACTCCCCGTTCTGCCCCCTGTTCCGCCAGCGGTCGCCGTGGGTCCAGGTAGGGTATGCCGCGTACGCCTTCAAGGTGAAAGACGATGGGGCTCTTGGCTGCGTTGGACCATCGTCAAGGCCAAAGGCCTTGACGATGCCACCCGGCCGCAACCGCCCGGCGTTTCCCTGCAATCATGGCCCTACGCCGTTTTGTCGCCCATGAGGCGGAGGAAATCATCGAAGAGGTACTGCGAATCGTGCGGGCCGGGGGAGGCTTCGGGGTGATACTGGACCGAGAAGGCCGCCAACTTCTTGCAGCGCAGACCTTCGAGGGTGTTGTCGTTGAGGTTCATGTGCGTAAGGTCTACGTCCTTGCCCGCCAGCGAGTCGAGGTCCACGCAGAAGCCGTGATTCTGGCTGGTGATCTCGATCTTGCCTGTGTCGAGGTTCTTCACAGGGTGATTGGCGCCGCGATGGCCGAACTTGAGCTTGTAGGTCCGGCCGCCCAGGGCCAGGCCCAGAATCTGATGGCCGAGACAAATCCCGAAAATGGGCACTTTGCCCAGCAGGGTCTTGACCGTCTCAATGGCGTAGGTGACGGCCGCCGGATCGCCGGGGCCGTTGCTCAGGAACACGCCATCCGGCTTGCGTGCCAGGACCTCTGGCGCCGTCGTTTGCGCCGGGACGACCATGACCTGGCAGCCATGCGAGACCAGCAGCCGCAGGATATTCTGCTTGATGCCGAAATCGAAAGCGACGATCTTGTATTTCGCCGGCGGGACCGTCCGGTCCCGGCTGAGAACGTTGACCACGCCTTCCTTCCAGGAATATGGCTTATCGACGGTCACGTCCTTGACGATGTCCCGGCCGACGAGACCCGGATACTCCTGGAGCTGCTGGGCCAGCTTCTTGGTGTCGGTCTCGGTCGAGGAGATGATGCCGCGCATGGCGCCCTGGGTGCGGATGTGGCGGACGAGCTGCCGCGTGTCGAGCCCCGCAATGCCGACGACACCGCTTTTCTTGAGGTACTCGTCGAGCGTGGCGCCGCTGCGCCAATTGCTCGGGTAGGTACAGTTCTCCTTGACGACGAACCCGGCCACGAAGAGCTGGCGCGACTCCCAATCCTCGGGGTTCGTGCCGTAGTTCCCGATGAGCGGGTACGTCATCGTCACGATCTGCTCGTGGTACGAGGGGTCCGTGAGGATCTCCTGGTAGCCGGACATGCTCGTATTGAACACGACCTCACCACACCGCTGGCCGGAAGCCCCGAACGCCTGGCCCTCGAAGAATGTGCCATCCTCTAGGAGTAGTACTGCTTTCACAATGCAAGCCCCAGTCGTCATTTATGATTTATGAGTTATGATGTATGATTTGCGAAGAATGACTCTGATTCTGTTGTTCCGTCCGGCTCTTCCATCTAAAATCATAAATTATAAATCGTAAATCATCGATAGTATAGCTGGATCGGTTTCACGTTGACCTTCTTGGCGCGCACGGTTTCGATGGCCTTGACGACCGCCGCCGCCCCGCGCATGGTCGTGACGTACGGGACTTGCCGATCCACCGCTGTACGCCGGATCGAGAACGAGTCAACGATCGACTGCTTGCCCACCACGGTATTGATAATCAGATCGACCTGCTTGTTGATGATCGCATCGACGATGTTCGGCCGGCCCTCGGTCATCTTCAGGGCGAACTCCGAGGGGATGTTGTTCTTGATGAACTCGATGCACGTGCCCTTGGTGGCGATGATCTTGAAGCCCATGGCCTTGAGTCGTTCGGCCAGGCCCACCGCCTTGGCCTTGTCGGCGTCTTTGACGCTGAAGAGCACATTGCCTGCGGTGGGCAAGCCGTTGCCGGCCGCGATCTGCGATTTTGCGTACGCCGTACCAAAGTTGTCCGAGAGGCCCATGACCTCGCCCGTCGAGAGCATCTCGGGGCCCAGCAGCACGTCCGTGCCCGGGAACTTCAGGAACGGGAACACCGACTCCTTGACGGCGTAATGGCGCGGGACCACCTCCTGCGTAAATCCGAGCTCCTCCAGGGTCATGCCCGCCATGACCTTGGCCGCCAGCTTCGCCAGGGGCACGCCGATGGCCTTGCTCACGAAGGGGACCGTGCGCGAGGCCCGTGGGTTGACTTCGAGAATATAGATTTGGTCGTCCTTGATCGCGTACTGGATATTCATCAGCCCCTTGACGCGCAGTTCTTTGCCCAGGAGCTTCGTCTGCCGCTCGACTTCCGCGATGATCTCCTTCGTGAGATTGACGGGCGGGATCGAGCAGGCGCTGTCGCCGGAATGGACACCGGCCTCTTCGATGTGCTCCATGATGCCCCCGATGACCACGTGCCGATCGTCACAGAGCGCGTCCACGTCGAGCTCGGTCGCGTCGCTGAGGAATTTGTCGATGAGGATCGGGTGGTCCCCGGAGACGTCAATCGCCTCCAGAACGCAGGCTTTGAGACTGTCCTCGTCGTGAACGACCCGCATGGCCCGGCCGCCCAGAACGAAAGACGGGCGAATGAGCAGCGGGAACCCCAGCTTGTGAGCAATCTCGAGCGTCTGCTCGTAACTGGTCGCCGTGCCGCTTTCCGGCTGGAGCAGACCGAGCTTCTCGACCAACTGATTGAATCGCTTGCGGTCCTCGGCCAGGTCGATGCTGTCGGGCGAGGTGCCGACGATCTTGACGCCCGCCTGCTCCAGGGAGACCGCCAGTTTCAGGGGGGTCTGGCCGCCGAACTGGACGATGACGCCGTCGGGCTTCTCTTTCTCCACGATGGACATCACGTCTTCGAACGTCAACGGCTCGAAGTATAGCCGGTCGGAGGTGTCGTAATCCGTGCTGACCGTCTCCGGATTGCAGTTGACCATGATGGACTCGACGCCGATCTCGCGCAGGGCCATCGCCGCATGGACGCAGCAGTAATCGAACTCGATGCCCTGGCCGATGCGGTTGGGCCCGCCGCCCAGGATGATGATCTTGCGACGGTTCGTCGGGTTCGCCTCGCACTCGCTCTCGTAAGTCGAGTAAAAGTACGGCGTGGCCGCCTCGAACTCGGCTCCGCACGTATCGACCATCTTGTAGACGCAATCGATGCCGAGCAACTGGCGATGCCGCCGGAATTGTAGCTCCGGCACGCCCGCAACGGACGCCAGGTACTTGTCGCTGAAGCCGTACTGCTTCGCCTGCTCGAGCAGGGCCTTCTCGGGCAGCTTGCCCTTCTCGGCCACGAGCTTGGCTTCCAGCTCGATGATGTCTTTGATGTTGTCCAGAAACCACGGGTCGATCTTGGTCAGGGAGAAGATTTCCTGGACGGGCATGTTCCGCCGCAGGGCCTCGGCCACGTACCACAGCTTATCCCAGCAGTTCTTGCGCAGCTTGTCTTTCAGTTTGTCTGGCGGGAGCGTCCGGTCCACGCGCCGGTCGTCCAAGGCGTACCGGTCGATCTCCAGCGAGCGGATCGCTTTCTGCATGGCCTCTTTGAAGGTCCGGCCGATGGCCATCGCCTCGCCGACCGATTTCATCTGGATCGTCAGCTCGGCGGGCGTCTGCGGGAACTTCTCGAACGTAAACCGCGGCCACTTGACAACGCAATAGTCGATGGTCGGCTCGAAGCAGGCCGGCGTCTTTTTCGTGATATCGTTGGGAATTTCGTCGAGGGTGTACCCCACCGCCAGCAGCGAGGCGATCTTGGCGATGGGAAAACCCGTGGCCTTCGAGGCCAGTGCCGAACTGCGCGAAACGCGGGGGTTCATCTCAATCACGTAGAGCTTGCCCGTCTCCGGATGGACGGCGAACTGGATGTTCGAGCCGCCCGTTTCGACGCCGATGGCCCGAATGATCTTCAGGGCCGCATCGCGCATGATCTGGTATTCTTTGTCCGTCAGGGTCTGGGCGGGGGCGACGGTGACGCTGTCGCCCGTGTGAATGCCCATGGGATCGAGGTTCTCGATGGAGCAGACGATGACGACGTTGTCCTTGCGGTCCCGCATCACCTCCAACTCATATTCCTTCCACCCGATGACGGATTCCTCGATCAGCACCTCGCTCTTGGGGCTCAGGCTCAGACCCCAGTGCACGTACTTGTCATACTCCTCCGCGTTGTAGGCGACGTTGCCGCCGGTGCCGCCGAGGGTGTAGGAGGGCCGGATGATGGCGGGAAAGCCGGTGAGCTCGACGATCTTCTTGGCCTCTTCCCAGGAATGGGCACAGCCGCTGCGCGGCACGCCCAGACCGATATCCAGGATGGTCTTCTTGAAGAGGTCCCGTTCCTCGGCCTTGCGAATGGCCCGGAGGTTGGCCCCGAGCAGCCGGACGCCGTACTTCTTCAATACCCCGCTTTCCGCCAGTGCCACCGCCGTATTGAGGCCCGTCTGCCCGCCCAGCGTCGGCAGCAGACTATCAGGCTTCTCCCGGCGAATCACCTTCTCCACCACCTCCGGCGTGATCGGCTCGATATAGGTCCGGTCGGCCAATTCCGGATCGGTCATAATCGTCGCCGGGTTGCTGTTGACCAAGACGACCTTGAAGCCCTCTTTCCGGAGCACCTTGCAGGCTTGCGTTCCCGAATAATCGAACTCGCAGGCCTGCCCGATGACGATAGGCCCCGAGCCGATGATCAGTATCTTGTGGATGTCCTTACGTTTCGGCATACTACCCGCTACCTTCGGCCTCCTGTTGCTTTACGGAGCGTACAGGCAGAGAGTTTGTCGCGTTGCTGGGGATCGGGCGTAGAAGCGCGCTTTATCGCGCCTGAGGGCCCTGACGCAACCAACCATCCATTGCCGCCGCCGCTTCGCGCCCGCTGTTGATCGCCCGGACCACCAGCGAGGCGCCACTGATTGTATCGCCAGCCGCGAATACCCACGGCTCACTTGTCTGGTAACTGGCCACTATTACATTGCCTTTGGGGTCAAGTTGCAAGCCTAAATCTTGCACTAAGCCCTCGTGGGTGACGTGCAAGAAGCCCAGGGCGAGCAGAACGAGATCGGCTTTCAGGACGAATTCCGTTCCGGGCAATTCCTTGAGCTTCCAGTTGCCATCCGCGTTGAGCCATTCGACCTCGCAGCCGTGCAGTTCCTTGACGTTGCCATTATCGCCCGCGAAGGCCTTGGTCAGGATGGACCAGCGGCGCTCACAGCCCTCCTCATGCGAGGAGGAGGTCCGCATGATGCGGGGCCACGTCGGCCAAGGCGTGTCCATCGGCCGTGTGTCGGGCGGCTGGGGCAGAATCTCCAACTGATAGATCTTCTTGGCTCGCTGGCGCCGGGCGGTGCCCACGCAGTCGCTGCCGGTATCGCCGCCGCCGAGGACGACGACCACCTTATCCCGGGCGGTGATTCTGGGCATGCCGTCCAGGGGCTCGGCGGCACAGAGTTTGTTCTGGCCCGTCAGGTAGTCCAGCGCCAGGAAGATGTTGCCCTTCTCCCGGCCGGGCACCGCCATATCGCGCGGCTGGCGGGCGCCCATCGTCAGGCAGATGCAGTCGAACCTTTTGCGCAGGTAAGGTGCGGAGACGTCCTTGCCGGCGACCACGCCCGTCTGGAATTCGACGCCCTCGGCCCGCAGTTGGGCCAGCCGCCGGTCGATGATGGCCTTGCCCAGCTTGAAATCCGGGATGCCGTAGCGCAGCATGCCGCCGGCCTGCTCATCCTTCTCGAAGACGACAACGCTGTGGCCGGCCCGGGCCAGTTGCTGGGCCGCTGCCAGGCCGGCGGGTCCAGAGCCGACGACCGCCACGCGCTTGCCCGTCTTTCTGTCGGCGGGCAGCGGTCTGATCCAACCTTCCTCAAAACCCCGCTCGACGATCTGGTACTCGATGTGCCGGATCAGGACCGGCTCGTCGCTGATGGAGAGCGTGCAGGCCGACTCGCACGGCGCCGGGCAGATGCGTCCGGTAATCTCCGGGAAGTTGTTGGTCTCGTGCAGAATCCGGCAGGCCTTTTCCCACTGTCCTTTGTACACCGCCTCGTTCATGTCCGGGATGTTGTTGCCCAGCGGGCACCCCGCCCCGTGGCAGAACGGAATGCCACAGTCCATGCAGCGGGCTGCCTGCTGATGGATCGCCTCCGGCGTCAGCGGCAGGTCGATCTCGTTGAAATCGTGAACCCGTTCCTCGACCGGCCGATGCCCCGCTGGCTGACGTTTATGTTTCAAGAATCCCTTGATCTCACCCATACAACACCTCGTGGCGAGGGCATCCCGCCCTCGCTCTTCGCGGCCGAGGCACATCGCGCCCTGGCGAAGCAAGGCCAAGATGGCCTCGCGACGCAAGGGCGAGACGCCCTCGCCACGTTGCACGCATTTCACCCATGGAACACCTCTTCCGTCGCCGGGGTGGTCTCGGTGTCGCGGTGCTCGACGGCCCGCATCCGTTCCAGGGCCTTGCGATAGTCGATGGGGATCACTTTGACGAACCGGCCCACCATGTCCGGCCAGGCCCGCAGGATGGATTTGGCCCGCTCACTGCCGGTCCAGTGCAGGTGCCTCTCGATCAGATCGTAGAGCAGCGCCTTGTCCTGCTCGTGCCAGACCGTCTCCAGCTCGACCATGTCGAGATTGCAGAGCGTGTCGAACAACTGCATTTCGTCGAGCACGTAGGCCAGGCCGCCGCTCATGCCGGCGGCGAAATTGCAGCCGGTCTGGCCGAGAATGACGACGGTCCCGCCGGTCATGTACTCGCAGCCGTGATCGCCGACGCCCTCGACGACGGCGGTCACCCCGCTGTTGCGGACCGCGAACCGCTCGCCGGCCATGCCGTTGATGAAGACCTCGCCGCTGGTGCCGCCGTAGAGCAGTGTATTGCCGACAATGATGTTCTCATGCGCCGCGAAGGACGATCTCTCCGGCGTCTGGACCACGATCCGGCCGCCCGAAAGCCCTTTGCCCAAGTAGTCGTTGCTGTCGCCGATCAGCCGTAGCGTCACGCCCGGCGCCAGGAATGCGCCGAAGCTCTGTCCCGCCGAGCCGCGAAACACGACCTCGAGTGAGCCGTCCGGCAACCCCTTCGGGCCGTGCTTCTTGACGATCCGATTGCTGATAATTGCCCCGACGGTTCGGTTGACGTTGCGGATCGGCATCTCGATTCGGACCGGCATCGGCCCTTCACCAGGCAGAATGGACATACCCGCTTCTCTGCGGCTACGTGGCGAGGGCAGCTTGCCCTTGTCTTTCGTGGCGAGGGCATCTTGCCCTTGGTCTTGCAGATCGGGATGCATCGCATCCTGGTGAGGCAAGGCCAAGATGGCCTCGCGACGCAAGGGCGGGACGCCCTCGCCACGATCCGCCCCGCCCGAATCAGCACCGTCAGCGGAGTCTGAGGGTGCCGCCCGAGCCACTTGTTCGAGGATTTGCCAATCCAGGTGGTCCGCGAGTCTGTCCGGCTGGCAGACGACGCAGCGCGTGGCCCGGCCGTCCGACGTGTCCGGTTGATGGAAGACAGCGGAGAAGTCCAACCCCTTCGCTTTCCAGTGCGAAATTGCTTTCTGCATCCGTAGCCGATCCGACCGGCCGATCAGGTCTTCGAGCTTGCGAAAACCCAGTTCGGCCATGATTTGCCGGACCTCTTGGGCAACGAAGAGCATGTAGCGCTGGAGGTACTCAGGCTTGCCCGCGAACCGTTTGCGCAGTTCCGGGTCCTGGGTCGCGATCCCGAAGGCGCAGGCCCCTTCGTGGCATTTGCGCAGCAGCGTGCAGCCGAACGTGACCAACGCCACGGTGCCGAAGCCGAACCGCTCGGCTCCGAGCATCGCCCCTATGACAACGTCCCGCCCGGTTCGCATCTGACCATCCACCTGGACGCAGACGCGGTCGCGCAGGTTGTTCATGACGAGCACCTGCTGCGTCTCCGCCAAGCCGAGTTCCCACGGGCAACCCGCATGTTTAATGGAAGAGAGCGGGCTGGCGCCGGTGCCGCCGTCGTGGCCACTGATGAGGACTTCATCCGCGTTGCCCTTGGCGACGCCCGCCGCGACGGTGCCCACGCCGACCTCCGCGACCAGCTTGACCGAGACCTTCACGCCCGGATTGCCGCACTTGAGGTCATAGATGAGCTGCGCCAAGTCCTCAATCGAATAGATGTCGTGATGCGGCGGCGGCGAAATCAGTGTCACGCCCGGCGTCGAATAACGAAGCTGGGCGATTTCCGCAGAGACTTTGTGCCCGGGCAACTGGCCGCCTTCGCCCGGCTTGGCACCTTGGGCGATCTTGATCTGTAATTCCTTCGCGTTGGCCAAGTAGTGGATGGTCACGCCAAACCGGCCGCTGGCGATCTGCTTGATGCCGCAGTTCTTCGAATCCCCATTTGACGCGGGCACATATCGCTGCGGGTCCTCGCCCCCTTCGCCGGTATTGCTCATGCCGCCCAGACGGTTCATAGCGATGGCTAAGCACTCATGGGCCTCCTTGCTGATCGAGCCGTGGCTCATCGCGCCGGTGCGGAAGCGTTTCACGATCTCCTCGGCGGGCTCGACCTCCTCGATAGGCACCGGCTGACCCGGCGTGAATTCGAACAGCCCCCGCAACGTGCACAGGGCCTTGGACTGATCGTTGATCGCCTTGGCATAGGCCAGATAGGAATCACGGTCGTCGTTCTGGACAGCCTGCTGAAGCTTCGAAATCGTCGTCGGGTTCCACAGGTGCCGCTCGCCGGAGCGGCGGAAATGATAGTCACCTCCGAACTCCAGGTCCATCGCAGCGGCACTGGGCGGTTGGAAGGCCGCCTGGTGCCGTTGGAGCGTCTCCTGGGCGATCTCCTCCAAACCGACACCGGCGATGCGCGAGCTGGTGCCGGTGAAGTACGTCTCCACCACCTCCCGGTTGAGCCCGATCGCTTCAAAGAGCTGAGCCCCACAGTAGCTGCGCAGGGTCGAGATGCCCATCTTGCTCATCGTCTTCAGGATGCCCTTTTTGACAGCGGCGATGTAGTTGTCCGCGATCTGCACCGGTTCCAAGTCCATCCCGAGTTCGCCCTGGCGTTTGAGCTCATCGAGCGACTCGAAGGCCAGGTAGGGGTTGATCGCGTTAGCCCCATAGCCACACAGAAGGCAAAAGTGCATGACCTCGCGGGACTCGCCGCTCTCGACGATCAGTCCGGCCTCGTGCCGCAGGCCCTGGTTCAGCAATGCATGATGGACCGCCGCCGTCGCCAACAGCGACGGGATCGGGGCTCTCGATTCGGATACCTCGCGGTCGCTCAGGATCACGAACATCGCCCCGTCCCGAACCGCTTTCTCGGCTGAGGCAATCAGCGTGTCCAACCCGCGTCGCAGGGCCTCACCGGGACTCGTGGCGAGGGCGTCCCGCCCTTGTCTTTCCGTGGCGAGGGCATCTTGCCCTTGCACTTCGGGGACAGCGTGCGCGCCGTAGTCCGATAAGGCAAGGCCAAGATGGCCTCGCGACGCAAGGGCGGGACGCCCTCGCCACTCAAACAAGGCCGGTACCGTGACAACTCGGAAATCCTCGCGGCGGACCGAGCGAAGCCGCTCCAGGTCCTCATCCGTCAGGATCGGGTGCGGCAGCTTGAGCTGGCGGCAGTGCCGCGGCGTCTCCTCAAGCAGGTTCGGCTTGCGGCCGGTGAAGGACATCAGGCTCATCACCAACCCTTCCCGCAGCGGGTCGATGGCCGGGTTCGTCACCTGGGCAAAGAGCTGTTTGAAGTAGTTGAACAGCAGCTTCGATTGGTCCGAGAGCACCGTCAGGGGCGTGTCATTGCCCATCGAGCCGACCGGCTCCTGGCCATGAACCGCCATCGGCGTCAGGATCATCTTGAGCTCTTCCCGCGTGTAACCGAAGGCCCGCATCCGCTGGGCAATCGTTTGAGGGTCGCTCTTGACGAGCTTGGGCGCATCGAACAGCCCGCGCAGCTCGATCCGGTTCTCATCGAGCCAGCGCCGATACGGTTTCTGGCGGGCGATTTTGCTCTTGATCTCGTTGTCCGAGATGATTCGGCCCTCGACGGTATCGACGAGGAACATCCGTCCCGGCCGAAGCCGGCCCTTGAGGCGGATCTTCTCGGGCGGGAACTCGACCACGCCCGCCTCGCTGCCGATGATCGCCAGACCATCGGTGGTCACCAGGTAGCGACACGGCCGCAGGCCATTGCGGTCGAGCGTGCCGCCGATCAGGCGCCCATCCGTGAAAAGCATCGCCGCCGGACCGTCCCACGGCTCCAGGAACGAAGAGTGATATTCGTAGAACGCCCGCTTGTCGGTGCTGATGTGGTACTTGGCCCCGAACGCCTCGGGGATCATCATCATCATCGCATGGGGCATACTCCGCCCAGCCTGCACCAGCAATTCCAGAGTGTTGTCGAAGCAGGCCGAATCGCTGCCCCCTGGCGCGAGGATCGGGAATAGGTCGCTCCTGTGCTCGCTGAAGAGGGAGTTGGCCAATTTCGGCTCGCGGGCCCGCATGGCATTGCGGTTGCCGCTGAGCGTGTTGATCTCGCCGTTGTGGGCGATGCACCGGAACGGCTGGGCCAGCCGCCAGTTCGGGAACGTGTTCGTGCTGTAGCGCTGATGGACAATCGCCAGGGCCGATTTGACTCGCTCGTCCGCCAAGTCCGGATAATACGCGAACAACTGCCAGGCCATGAACATGCCCTTGTAGCAGATCGTCTGGCAGGACAGGCTCACGACATAGAAGTCCTCGGTGCCATCCGTAGGGGCAACCCCCCGTGGTTGCCCTCTGTCCCGTGGTTGCCCTCCGTCCGGGCAGGCACAGGGGCCTGCCCCTACGAGCCGCTCGGCCCGTTTGCGCGCCAGGTAAAGCCGCCGCTCCAGTTCCTCCTGCTCGACTCCCCCGCCCTCGACGAAGACCTGCCTAACGGAAGGCTCCGCGGCCAAGGCGATCTTGCCCAAGCAACTGCTGGAGGTCGGGACATCCCGCCATCCCAGCACCTTCAGACCATGATAGGCCAGAGCCTCTTCGAGAACGCGCTCGCACCTGGCGCGAAGCTCCGCGTCCTTCGGTCCGAAAACCATGCCGACGCCATAGTCAAAAGGCTCCGGCAACGAGAAACCGAGAATGTCGCACTCGGTGGCAAAGAACTCGTGCGGAATCTGAAACAGGATGCCCGCCCCATCGCCGGTGGTCTCGTCGGCCCCCGCGGCGCCGCGATGGGTCAGGTTGATAAGAATCTGCTTGCTGTATTCGAGGATGGAGTGGTCGCGCGTGCCGCTGATGTTGACGACGGCCCCGATGCCGCACGCATCGTGCTCGTACTGCGTTTCGTACAGACCTTGATTGTGCAACCGTATGTCCATTGGGCTCCCCGAATCTGCCGGTCGGCACACACCAACCGCGCCACTCCACCTATATCATACGCCATTACGGCCCTCACGTTGCGGCAGTTCCCGTAATACATAGCATAAGTCAATCAAATAATACTATCAGAAACTCTTATTCACAAGACAACAAGGGCAGATGCCTCTTCGCGGCGGAGCTTACCCGGGCACAGAAAAGATTTCCAGCGGATCTCTGACTAAAGCTGACTGAGCCCGGTATCATTCTCCTTGCCCACTTCGGACCCCTGCGGGACAATATCGACGAATCTGTCTTATCAGGGACCAGACCCTGGAAACATTGGTTCGAGAACGGGGCCAGTTGGACCCGAGGAGGCCGCAACGATGTCAGGTAAGATTACCAGGCGACAATTGATTGGGACCGGAGCAGTGGGGCTTTGCGCGTGGGCGCTCGGGGGAGGGCTCTTGGCGGCTGAGAGCAAGAAACGCCCGAACGTGCTGATTATCACCACGGACCAGCAACGCGTCGATGCGATGAGCGCCGTGGGCAACAAGTGGGTCAAAACACCCAACATGGACTCGCTCGTGGCCAATGGCGTGTACTTCACGAATTCCTATTGTCCGTATCCGCTGTGCAGTCCCTCGCGTTCCAGCCTGCACACCAGCCGAATGCCCCACGAGTACGGCGTGGACCACAACAACATGTCCATCGACCCCAAGACCCCCATCTCCGGCCAGGTTTTCCGCGAGGCCGGCTATGACACCGGCTACGCGGGCAAGTGGCACTGCCCCGCCGCCTACCCGCGCGATGGCATCGCCGGCTACGAGGTCCTCAATATCACGACGCGGCCGGGCAAACTTGCCCAGGCTGTCGACGAGGCGACGATGAACGCCGCCGTCGACTTCCTCCGGCGCAAACGCGACAAACCCTTCCTGGCCGTGGTGTCGTTCATCAACCCGCACGACATCTGCCTGCCGGCCGGCGCGGCCAGTCCGCTTCTCGACAGTCTGTGGCAGCGGTATCAGCCGCCCGCCGGTGCCGAGCTGCCGCCGCTGCCGGCGAATTTCGGCGATACGCAGGACGCCCCCGCAGCCGCCGCTCGCAGGCCCCGGCACAACGGGTGGGACGAGAATCAGTGGCGAAAATACACGTACGCCTACTACCGCATGATGGAGGACGTGGACAAGCAGGTCGGCCAAGTCCTGCAGACCCTGCGACAAAGTGGGCAAGAAGATAACACAATTATCATCTTCACGAGCGATCATGGCGAAGGTCTGGCCTCGCATCGCTGGACCGGCAAGATGATGTACTACCAGGAAGAGGCCGCCGTACCACTGATTGTGAGCTTCAAGGGCGTGACGCCTGGCGGGCGGATCGACCGCGAGCACCTGGTTTCCGGATTGGACGTGCTGCCAACGATCTGCGACTACGCAGGTGTGCGTGGCCCGGCGGTGATGCGCGGCCAGAGCTTGCGAGCGATCATTGAAAAACCCGATCAATCAGGGCACGAATACGTCGTGTCCGAGATGGCCAATGGCCGAGCCCGCAGCTTCATGGTGCGAACGAAGAAATACAAATACATGGTCTTCCCCACCCCCAATGGCCCGAAGCAGGAGATGTTCTTCGACCTCCAAGCCGACCCCGGCGAGATGAAGAACCTGGCCGCCGAACCGGCCCGCGCCACGGAGATCGAACGTCATCGCAGGCTATTGGCCGACTGGAACAAGCTCACGGAAGAAGCCGACCATCCCATCCAACCCGCGCCCCAGGCGCAAGCGGGCAAAGGCCAGAAGAACAAGGCGAAGAACAAGGCCCGTCAAAAGAGGGAATAGCCGGCAGCGTCAGATCACCACGCGTCTGTCACAGCCGCCTCAGCTTGTTGGGGAAGGTCCTCGAAATCCTGGGGCCAGTGAACTCGCATTGGGCCACCATGTAGTAGTGACGGACGCCGGAGTGCGGATGATTCGAATCTCCACGTCCATCGGGAACGAGGATATGGTATTTGACGTCGTCGTGGCTGTTGTGGCGGTGGTGGCCGGAATGGTGGCGTCGGTGGCGGGGTTTGGGATCGGCAGCCTCTTGACACCGGTGCTGGCGTTTCAGGTCGGAACGAAGCTGGCGGTCTCTCTGGTGGCCCTGCCCCACGTGGCCGGGACCCTGCTGCGATTCTGGATCTTGCGAGCGCATGTGGACCGGCGCATTCTGCTGAACTTCGGGATCGCCAGCGCCGTGTGCGGACTGGTCGGTGCGGTGCTCCACGCGGTTCTGACGAGCATCGTCCTATCCCGCATTTTCGGGGGGCTGCTGGTGCTGGCGGGAATTAGCAGCCTCGTCGGGCTGATGGAGCGGCTGCACCTGCCGCGTTGGGCAGCGTGGGTCGCCGGTGGACTATCCGGCATCTTCGGCGGGCTGGTCGGCAACCAGGGCAGCATTCGCTCGGCGGCCCTGCTCGGCTTTCACGTGCCGCGCGACGCGTTCGTGGCAACCGCCACCGCCATCGCCCTGCTGGTGGACGTGGGACGTGTGCCTGTGTACCTGGCGACGCAAGGGTCTTCGATTCTGGAGCGCTGGCCGCAGGTCCTCATCGGCCTCATCGGAGTGGTCGTCGGCACGCTCATCGGGGCCCGGCTCCTGCGACGCATCCCGGAGAACGTCTTCCGACGCATCGTCGGCCTGCTGGTCCTGGCCATCGGCCTCTACATGCTCGTGCACCCGGCGTGACCACCCCGGATTTCCGGGTAGCATTGTCAAGGGCGCAGTCCCTGGGATGGGAGATTGCTTCGCTACGCTCGCAATGACATGCAGGACGGCGCTGGTGAAGGACTTTGCGTTTGCCCTGGGGGACTTGCAGACAATCCTTGTCTTTTGTGGGAATGCCGATAGAATGGTAGGCATAGGTCCATGTCATGCACGCCACACACGAAGGCACGGTACAGGAGATGAGCGATGGGAAGAAATACCTTGGCGATGGTGAGCGCGGTGCTCTTGGTGCCAACACTGGTGCTTCTGCCAACAGCTTCGGCTTCCGCGTTTGGGATTGACCCGAATCTGGTCAGCCACTGGAAACTGGACGGCAACGTCAATGACAGTGTCGGCCGCAACCATGGCACGCTGATCGGCAATCCGACCTGGGTGAACGATCCGCAGCGCGGCTGGTGCCTGGACCTGGATGGCAACGGCGACTATGTCGATGTCGGCGACGATCCGTCCCTCACGTTCACCGACGCCATCACGGTCGCGTGCTGGATCAAGGTTCGCAAGCTCGACCGGAATTGGAGCGCCGTCGTCACCAAGGGAGACGACTGGGTTCTGGCCCGGACGCGGGACGACAACCGCATCGCGTTTCTGTGCCTGGGCCTGACCGGCGGAGGCTGGCCGGAGGTCTATAGTGGGGACGTGAACGATGGGAACTGGCACCATATCGTCGGCGTGTACGACGGCGCCAAGCTTTACGTGTATCAGGATGGCAGTTGCGCCGACTCCAAAGCGCTGCACGGCCAGATCAACCACAATTGGAGCCGCGTCCTCATCGGCGAAAATGGACAAGCGTCCAATCGCTACTGGAACGGCCTGATCGACGACGTGCGCCTCTACAACCGCTCGCTCGCCGCCGAGGAGATCGGCACTTTGGCAGAGGTGAAACTCCCGGAGCCGCCGCCGCCACCGCCTGCGCCCCGCGAGGTGACCGCTACCGGTCACGACAGCAGAATCGATCTTCGCTGGCCGCTCGATACCGACCCCAACCTGGAGGGCTACAACATCTATCGTGCCGACTCCGCGCAGGGTCCCTTCACGAAGCTCAATGGCTCGGTCCACAAGACCTCGGTCTATAGCGACTTCTTCGGGGTCAACGGCCGGACGTATTATTACTGCGTCAAGTCGGCAGCTATCCGTGGCGGCGGGGAATCCGAGCCCTCGAAGACCGTCTCCGCTGCCTCGTATGCGATGACCGACGAACAGCTTCTGACTTCCGTCCAGGAAGCGGTCTTTCGCTATTTCTGGGATTACGGCCATCCGGTCAGCGGCTTGGCCAGAGAGGGCTACGGATTCAGTCACAGCCCCGACACCTGCACCTCCGGCGGCACCGGCATGGGTCTGATGGCGCTGTGCGTCGGCGCCGAGCGGAGATTCGTCACGCGGGCTCAGGCGGCCGAGCGTGTCCTGCGAATCCTGACTTTCCTGGAGGAAAAGGCTTCCCGTTACCACGGCGCCTGGTCGCACTGGATTCACGGCGTCACCGGGGCCACCAAGCCCTTCAGCCAGTACGATGATGGCGGGGACCTGGTCGAGACCGCGTATCTCGTTCAGGGCATGCTCACGGTCCGGCAATATTTCAATGACGCGAAAGACCCTGTCGAAACGGAGATTCGCCGGAGAGCCACCCGGATGTGGGAGGAGGTCGAGTGGAGCTGGTATCGCCAGCAGTCGCGGAGTGATGTGCTCTATTGGCACTGGTCTCCCAACTACGACTGGAAGATGAATTTTCCCATTCGCGGCTACAATGAGTGCATGATCGCCTATCTGCTGGCGATTGCCTCGCCGACACATCCGATTCCGGCCTCATGCTATGACCGGGGCTGGGCCAAATCGGCCGACTATGCCAACGGCAATACCTACTACGGCTACAAACAATGGGTGGGCCCAGAGAAGGGAGGGCCGCTGTTCTTCACCCACTACAGCCACCTGGGCTTTGATCCACGCAACAAGAGGGACAGCTACTGCAACTACTTCGAGAACAGCCGGAATATCTCCCTGATCAATCGGGCCTACTGTATCGAGAATCCGCGCGGCTATGCCGGCTACAGCGGCTTGGTGTGGGGCTTGACGGCCAGCTTCAATCCGTGGGGCTACAACGCCCACTCCCCTGCCAACGACAACGGCACGATTGCCCCCACGGCGGCCCTCAGCGCGATGCCTTATGTGCCCGCCGAGTCCCTGGCGACGCTGAAGCACTTCTACCACACCCACGGCAAGGAATTGTGGGGACCATTCGGTTTCACTGATGCTTTCAACCTCGCCCAGAAGTGGTTCGCCCCCGGCTACGTGGCCATCGACCAAGGGCCCATCGTAATCATGATCGAGAACTACCGCACCCAATTGTGCTGGAACCTGTTCATGGCCAACCCGGAAATCCAGCCCATGCTGAACACGATCGGTTGGACGAGTCCTTAGAGGGTGGGTGTCGTCGGAACGCCGCGGCGGTCCACGCAGGGCGAGCGTCCCCGCTCGCCTCCCGGTCGTGCGTCTTCGCACGACATCGTAGCATGGGCGTCCCGCCCATGAACTGAAGATCACGGGCAAGATGCCCGTGCTACGTCAGGCGAGCGAGGACGCTCGCCTTAGGAAGAGGCCCGAATCTGCCACCGAATGTCGACCGCACCATAGAGGATGGTAGACGCGTCTTTCCCCTTGCCTTCTGCGCGCGGCGACAAGAAGATGGTGACATGTATGACATCGCCATTGTCGGGGCCGGACCGGCCGGGACCATGCTGGCTCGACTGATCGGGCAGCGATACCGGGTCCTGTTGGTCGAGAAGAGACGGTTGGATGAGCCCCAAGGACGACCACCTGATCATCGGAGCAGCCCTCACGCCCCAAGACCGGACGATGGAGAGACTCGAGTTGCTGAAGAAGAAGCTCCGCGACTACGGGTTCCAGTTCGGAAAGACCAGTCGGAGAGAAGGATGTCTGCTGCTCCGCCCCGAGTCAGCCCGACAGGTGTCCACCGGCACGGCGGGAGTCGTCTTGCTGGGAGAGGCCGCCGGCTGGATCAGCCCCAGTTCGGCGGAAGGACTCAGCTACGCCTTTCGCAGCGCGCAGGTTCTGGCCGAGGTCCTGCACGCGGGCCTTGGGAATGTCGAGCGCCGCTACCACCGAGCGGCGAGACCTTTGCGAAGGAACATCCTCCTGAAGGGCCTGAAGTCCCGTGTCATGTTCAACGCGAGCCTGCGAAGACTCATCATGGCTCTCGGCCTTCGGAGTATGGACGTCTACCGACCCAAAGAGACCAATGACTTACGGCTGGACATCACAGACGGGGACGTCCAGCCGTAAGTTGTATCATGCTTCCGCCTCGCGCTGAGAACGCGAGAGGTCATCTTACGAACAGCATTTCCGCATAGGTCGGCAGCGGCCAGAGCTTGGCATCGACGAGGGTTTCCAGCTCATCGGCCGTCGCGCGCAGAGCCTGCATCACAGGAACCACACCATCCCGATAGCTTTCCGCCTGATGCTCATGGCCCTTGGTGCCCGCGGCCTTGGTGCGTGCGTTGTCCAAGGTTTTGATGTTGGCTTCCAGCGTTGCGAGCAGGTCGCAAACCCGCTTGAGCATCGCCTTCTGCGGGTCGGCGCCGACACCGGCGGCGGACACGGCAGCGACAGCCTGGCCCAAACGCGTGGAGTATTCGCAACCGGCCGGCATGATTTGACGTCGGGCCATGCTCAGCATCGTCTGGGCCTCGACGTTGATCTGCCGGCTGTAGGCTTCGAGCATGATCTCCGTGCGGGCCCGGAGCTCCGTTTCCGAGAGGACGCCCTGCCGGGTAAACAACGCGAAGTTCTCCTTCGAAGGGATGGTCTTGAGCGCCTCGACGGTCGAGCGGATGTTCGGCAGGCCGCGCCGCGCGGCTTCAGCGGTCCATTCCTCACAGTAGTTGTCGCCGTTGAAGACGACGCGGGCGTGCTTGGTCACGATGTCCTGGAGGATCTTCTGCGCGGCGGCCGCCACGTTGCCGGCTTTCTCCAACTCGTCGGCGATGTCGCCGAGGACATCCGCCACAATCGTGTTGAGCGTGAAGCTCGGCCCGGAGATGGATTGCGACGAGCCGACCATGCGGAACTCGAATTTGTTGCCCGTGAAGGCGAACGGCGAGGTCCGATTGCGGTCGGTGCTGTCCTTCGGCAATTGTGGCAACGTCGAGACGCCCAGCTTCAAGGTGCCGCCATGCCGGCTGCTCTTGGCGGTGCCCTTGGCCAGTTGCTCGAAGATGTCCGTCAACTGCTCACCCAGGAACACCGAGACAATCGCCGGCGGAGCCTCGTTGGCGCCCAGGCGATGATCGTTGCCGGCATTGGCCACGCTGGCCCGCAGCAGCGTCGCGTACTTGTCCACCGCCCGCACGACGGCGCAGAGCATGACCAGAAAGACCATGTTGTCGTGCGGCGTCTCGCCGGGATCGAGGAGATTGGCGCCCGTATCGGTCGCCATGCTCCAGTTGTTGTGCTTGCCCGAGCCGTTGACGCCCGAGAAGGGCTTCTCGTGCAGCAGGCAAACGAATCCATGGCGCCGCGCGACCTTTTGCAGGGTATCCATCGTCAGTTGGTTGTGATCGGCCGCGACATTGACGGTCGAGAAGACCGGCGCCAGCTCGTACTGCGCGGGAGCGACCTCGTTGTGCTGCGTCTTGGCCGTCACGCCGAGCTTCCACAGCTCATTGTTGACCTCGTTCATGAAGCTGGCGACGCGCTCGTGCAGGGAGCCAAAATAATGGTCTTCCATCTCCTGCCCACGGGGCGGCTTGGCTCCGAAAAGGGTCCGGCCGGCCAGAATCAGGTCCAGGCGCTTCGCGTAGAACGCTTGATCGATCAGGAAGTACTCCTGCTCCGGCCCCATCGTCGGGATCACCCGCTTGACGGTCGTATTGCCCAGAGCCCGGAGCACGCGAACCGCCTGGCGGCTCAGGGCATCCATGGACCGCAGCAGCGGCGTCTTTTTGTCCAGGGCCTGGCCCGTATAGGAGCAGAACGCACTGGGGATGTACAGCGTGATGTTCTTGCCGTCCTCTTTGACAAAGACCGGCGAAGTGCAATCCCACGCGGTGTAGCCGCGGGCCTCGAACGTGGCACGCAGGCCGCCGGAGGGGAACGACGAGGCATCGGGCTCACCTTGCGTCAGCTCGCGGCCGCTGAATTCGAGAATGGTCCGGCCGTCCTTGGTCGGCGAGATGAAGGCATCATGCTTCTCCGCCGTCAAGCCGGTCATCGGCTGAAACCAATGGCAGAAATGGGTCGCGCCCTTGGCGATGGCCCAATCCTTCATGGCATTGGCAATCACGTCCGCCGTCGCCGGATCGAGAGGCTGGTCGCCATCGAGGGTCCTCTTGAGCGATTGAAACACATTCTTCGGCAGACACTCCCGCATGGTCGCCTCGTTGAAAGCGTTGCGGCCGAATGCGCCTGTTACGTTGCTGGACATGCCAGACTCCTCAGTGGTTGTTGCTTTTGTCATAGGTTTTCCGGATCTCTGAGCCGATTCCAACCGTCGCCCGCGCGTTCGGGACAGCACGGTGTTCGGCGCAATACGCCCACGGCGTCGCGCCTGTTCCCGTTATCGGCGGAACGGCGACTACTTATAACATCGGTGGGGACTCTTATCAAAGCCTGATTGACAGAAGCGGCACATCGCGACGCCTACAAAAATGTAGTCGCGCTGGTCTCGCACCGAACAAGAAAGGGGCGAAGCTTGCGCCGTTCGGCTATCCCCAGCAGAATGAGCCGGCAGCAGCGAGCCTCGCCCACAACCCAATGCCACTGCACCTTGCGTGCAGCGAACACTCATCTAAAGCGACAAGCGTCGCTTAACTATCGTAGTAGAGGTGGAACTCGTGCGGATGCGGCCGCAGAGCCATCTCGTCGATTTCTCTTTCCTGCTTCCACTGAATCCACGTCTCAATGAGATCGTCGGTGAAGACGCCACCTTCGACAAGGAACTCATGGTCTTTCTGGAGTGCCTCAATGGCTTCCGTCAGGGAACCAGGCGCCTGCTTCGTGTTGGCCAGCTCTTCCTTGGACAGCTCATACACGTCCACGTCCATCGGCTTGCCCGGGTCCATCTTGTGTTTGATGCCGTCGAGGGCGGCCATCAGCATCGCGGAGAACGTGAGGTAGCCGTTGCAGCTCGGGTCCGGGCAGCGGAACTCCACACGCTTGGCTTTATCGCTCGGAGAATACATCGGGATGCGGCAAGCCGCGGACCGGTTCCGGGCCGACATGCACAGGTTCACCGGTGCCTCGAAGCCCGGCACGAGCCGGCGGTACGAATTGGTCGTCGGCGCGGCAAACGCCAAAATGGCCGGCGCGTGATGAATCAGCCCGGCAATGGCGTGCAGCCCCAAATCGGAGAGGCCCGCGTAGCCCTTTCCCGCAAACAGGTTCTTGTTGCCCTTCCACAGGGAAAAGTGCGTGTGCATGCCGCTGCCGTTGTCCTGGAAAATCGGCTTGGGCATAAACGTGGCCGTCTTGCCATGCCGCTTCGCCACGTTCTTGACGATATATTTGTACCACATGAGTTTGTCGGCCTGCTCGACGAGCGGGGCGAACAGCATATCGATTTCGGCTTGTCCACCGGTAGCCACTTCGTGGTGATGCTTCTCGACCACGATCCCGACCTTCCGCATTTCCTGGACCATCTCGGTGCGGATGTCCTGCTGGGTGTCCGTCGGGCTCACGGGGAAATAGCCGCCTTTGTACGACGGCTTATAGCCGAGGTTCGGCTCCTCGAAACGGGCCGTATTCCAAGACCCTTCCGCCGAATCGATGCTGTACATCCCGGTATGCTGGTTCTGCTCATAGCGGACTTCGTCGAAGATGAAGAACTCCGGCTCCGGCCCGTAAAAGGCGGTGTCCGCGATTCCGACTTTCTTCACAAATTCCGCCGCTTTCTTGGCGATATTTCGGGGATCGCGATTGTACTCTTCCCGCGTGAGGGGGTCGACAACGTCGGCAATAACGCTCAGGGTGGGCTTGGCAAAAAATGGGTCCATCACCACGGTCGCCAAGTCCGGGACGGCCATCATGTCCGACTGATGGATCGGTTTCCAACCGCGGATCGAGGAGCCGTCGAAGCCGAGACCTTCCTTGAAGTCCTTCTCGTCCAGGAAGTCCACCGGGAAAGTGCAGTGCTGCCACGTACCGAGGAGATCGACGAATTTGAGGTCCACCATCTCGGCCTCCTTCTTCTTGGCGAATTCGAAAAACTCTTTTGGTGTCATTTCTGGTTCCTTTCTTCTATCGCATTGGGTCTAGGTTGCCTAATTCTTGTCCGAGTCTGCCGCTGCCCCGTTCGCCGGCACGGAGGCGGGCACCTCACCACGGATCGGCCGTCAATCGATCACCGTATAAGCGGCCTCGCGATGCATCGTCAAATCGAGGCCGACCCGTTCCTCGTGCTCGCCGACACGCACCTTCAGGAACGCATCGACCAGCTTGAGCAACGCGAAGCCCACCACAAACGAGTACACCAACGTGACAGCCACGGCCTTGAGCTGGATCCACAACAAGCCCGGGTTGCCGTAGAGCAAGCCGTCCGCCCCGGCGGGATTGACCGCCTTGCTGGCGAACAGGCCGGTGGCGATCACGCCCCAGATTCCGCCGATACCGTGTACGCCGAACGCGTCCAGCGAATCATCGTACCCCAGCAGGGCCTTGACGTAAGTCACCGCGAACCACGGGATGATCCCGGCTCCGATCCCGATACAAATCGCACCCATCGGGGTCACGAATCCGGACGCCGGGGTGACCGCCGCCAATCCGGCGATCATGCCCGTAATCATGCCCAGGGTGGTGGGCCGCTTGTGCTTCATCCAATCGAGCAGGGCCCAGGTCACGCCCGCCGCCGCCCCGGCGATATGCGTCGCCACGAAAGCGCCGGTCGCCAGACTGCCGGAGCCCAGGGCACTACCGGCGTTGAAGCCGAACCAGCCGAACCACAGCAGGCCCGCCCCGAGAACCGCAAACGGCAGATTGTGCGGCGGGGAAATCCCTTCCGGATACCCCTGCCGACGGCCCAGCACCAGGGCCGCCGCCAACGCGGTCATGCCCGCATTGATGTGCACAACCGCCCCGCCGGCGAAGTCCAACGCGCCCCACTGCCGGAGAAAGCCCCCGGTGCCCCACAACCAGTGCGTCACCGGGTCGTAAACAAGAGTCGCCCACAGCAGCGTGAACACGCACAAAGCCGAGAACTTCATCCGCTCGGCAAAAGCCCCGATGATTAGGGCCGGCGTGATCACCGCGAACATCATCTGGAAAATCATGAACGCCTGGTGCGGAATCGTCGCCGCGTAGGCGGCGTTCGGCGTCATTCCCACGCCCCTCAGGAACACCCAGCTCAGGCCCCCAAAGAAGCGGTTGCCCGGCGCGAACGACAGACTGTACCCGAACACCACCCACTGGAGGCTGATCAGGCACAAAATCATCAGGCACTGCATCAGCACGGACAGCATGTTCTTGCGGCGCACGAGTCCGCCGTAGAAGAACGCCAGCGCCGGGGTCATCAGCATCACCAGGGCCGCACTGATGAGCACCCACGCCGTGTCGCCGGCGCTGATGGCCGCTGGCACGGCCGCCATCTGACCGCTCGGCTCACCGGCGCGCGCACTGCCCCCAAGGGCCGTAACGATCACCAGACTCGCCAAGCCCCCAACCTGCATCCTGCGCGAGGTCAGGACAGACCAATACCGTAGCGCCATCATTTCCGTGCCTCCGTCGTTCTTAGGCCAGTCGTATCTGCTGTCATCCGCCCGCTCACGAACGCCGGGCTGGACGCCAGCTTCGGAACAGAGGATTACAAACGGCGTGCCAGACATGGAATTCTGCTTTTGAATCTTCGTAACCCTTTACTGCGACGAGTGTTACAGATGTGTGCACAGCAAAGCGACTCGCAACTGGCAGATACATTTTTGTAGACAACATTCGCTCAATCTACATTTTTGTATCTTCTCGCGGTCTTCAACCGGGCCCCGGACAAAGAGCCCGTCCCAGTAGGCTCTTGCGTCGCTGGGTGGCACGGACAGACTTGTATGGGGACCCCAAACGCGAACCGAGGCGTTTGGGGCCCCTTGTCCGTGGCCCTATCGAGTGGTCCAGTCCGGCAGAAAGACAGCGACAAACGAGTTTGTCGGTGCCACCCGCCAGAACGATATGCAGAGAACAAGCCGCGAATGGTGGCTCCCGGTGCCAAACGATTGGAGACCCCTTGCGGATGCGGCCTGGTCTCGATAAACTGTAGCTGCGCGCGCAAAAAGGGCCCTGCCGTTCGTGCGACAGGACCCCTTTCCGGCCCGGATGGGCGCGAAAATGATGGCTTTTGCGCGTTATAGACGCTCGGCTGACGACACCTGCCACGTTGCCTCACAGGTCACGATCGTCGAGCCGTGGCAGGCCGTATCCGATTTGCGGCGTCACCCGATGGCTTCGCCGCCACGTTCGCCGGTGCGAATGCGGATGCACTCCGGCAGGTCCAGAATGAAGATCTTGCCGTCGCCGATCTGACCGGTGCGTGCCCCTTCGGTGATCGCTTTGACGGTCTTTTCTACAAACGCCTCGTTGACCGCAATCTCCAGTTTGATCTTCTTGAGCAGGCTGCCCTGCTCTTTGTGGCTGCGATAGACCTGGGCGACACCCTTTTGCCGACCCCGGCCGACCACGTTCGACACGGTCACCAGATGAATCTCTTCCTCCGTGAGTCTCTTGAGCACCTCATCCAAACGGTCCGGCTGAATCACAGCGATGATGTATTTCATGGGTCTTGTCCTTTCTCAGTCAATCACGGTATAGGCGGCTTCTCGGTGCAGCGTCAGGTCCAGACCCACGCGCTCTTCGTGCTCGCTGACCCGCAACCCCAGGAAGGCCTCCACCAGTTTCAGCAGCACGAAGCCGACCACGAAGGAGAACACGACCGTGATGAGCACGGTCTTGATCTGAATCCAGAGCAGGGCAGGATTGCCGTAGAGCAGGCCATCTGCACCCGCCGGATTGACCGACTTGGTCGCGAACAGGCCGGTCGCGATCGCGCCCCACATGCCGCCGATCCCGTGCACGCCGAAAGCATCCAGCGCATCATCGTAGCCCAGGGCGGCTTTGATGTACGTCACGGCCATCCAGGGAATCAGTCCCGCTCCGATGCCGATACAGAGCGCCCCCGCCGGTGTGACGAACCCGGATGCCGGCGTGATCGCCACCAGGCCCGCGACGGCGCCGGTAATCATGCCCAGCGTGGTGGGTCTCTTGTGTTTCATCCAGTCGAGAAGCGCCCAGGTCAGGCCGGCCATCGCCGCCGCGATGTGCGTCACCGTGAAGGCACTGCCCGCCAGCCCGCCGGCGGTCAGAGCACTGCCGGCATTGAAGCCGAACCACCCGAACCACAGCAACGCCGCTCCCAGCACGGCAAACGGCAGATTGTGCGGCGGCGAGATCCCTTCCGGATACCCCTGCCGGCGGCCCAGCACCAGCGCGGAGGCCAGGGCCGTCATGCCGGCATTGATATGCACGACCGTGCCCCCGGCGAAGTCCAGGGCTCCCCACTGTCGTAGGAAGCCGCCCACGCCCCACACCCAGTGCGCGACCGGATCATAGACGAAGGTCGCCCACAGGAGCATGAAGACACACAAGGAGGAGAACTTCATCCGTTCCGCAAAGGCCCCGATGATCAGCGCCGGGGTGATCACGGCGAACATCATCTGGAACATCATGAAGACCTCGTGCGGGATCGTGCCCGCGTAGTCCGCATTCGGCTCCAGCCCGACACCGTTGAGGAACACCCACTTGAGCCCGCCGATCAGGCTATTGCCGGGTCCGAAAGACAGGCTGTACCCGAGCACCACCCATTGCAGGCTGATCAGGCACAAAATCATCAGGCACTGCATCAACACCGACAGCATGTTCTTGCGGCGGACCAGCCCCCCATAAAAGAACGCCAGTCCCGGCGTCATCAGCATCACCAGCGCCGCGCTGATGAGCACCCACGCCGTGTCCCCGGAATCCACTTTGGCCGGGGCGGGCGCAGCCGCCGCCCCCGCCTCGCCGGCCAGCGCAGGACCCCCTGTTCCCAGAAGGATTATAAGACCTGCCAAGCCTACAAGCATTACCCATGTCCTGCCCGCTCGCAGGACAGACCGATCCCCCATAGCCATCATATCTGTGCCCCTTTCTGCTGGGTCGATTGTCTCAACAACTCGGTTTGTCTACCACGACCAAAGAGCTGCATGCTTGCTTCCTCCCATAAGTACAATTCGCGTGCCAACTCAGCTTTCGGCAGCCGGGATTCTCACAACTCCTGCAAGGACGGCGGATTACAGCATGCGGCACCCTGGATGGCTCAGCCCTGTCGTCTACACTTTTGTAATCGATATCGGCGTTGCCTACATTTTTGTATGTGAAGCTCATTCCGCCGCCAGCGGTGAAGGGAGTTGGTATCGGGTATCCGCGCTACTGTTGAGAACGCCGGCGGCCCTCTGGTGTACGATGCAAAGCGATGTTGACTCTGCGGACAGGAGAGAAGCATGGAAAGCATGGGACACTATGACGAATGGCACTGCCGTGAGTTTTTGGTCTTGCGGGCACATAAACTCTCCGTGTGCCTGAAGGGAATCATGTCGATCTCTTTCTGGCACGAAAGTCTTGCTCCGGGCCACCGGGGCAGTATCATG
>Ga0315280_10002017_pt1 | contig 33613 bp, 32 predicted proteins | sample YL17G06_40_MG_FD_203697 | JGI IMG/M metagenome (GOLD analysis project Ga0315280, IMG submission 203697) | Sediment microbial communities from Yellowstone Lake, YNP, Wyoming, USA - YL17G06_40 | ecosystem: Environmental > Aquatic > Freshwater > Lake > Sediment | place: USA: Wyoming | collected...
ACCCGTTTATCCCGATCTTGGCAGCCACCTTATCCCACCGTTTCCCGTAGGGGGAACCGGCCTTTCTCTTAAAACCGTTTCACAGTAGCCACTAGCCAAGGCGATACGGTAGGTTTTCGGCGATGAGGGCTGTGGAAGGTTAATCGGCCTCTTTCTTGTTTGGGCTTGGAGGCGTAGCGGTGCAGGGTTGCCGCTGCGATGCCTCAAATCGCTAACACACTGGTCACGATCTCTTGTCTTGAAGCATAATGCCCAGGAAAGGTCGAGGAGACAGAGACTGGCAGAGGTACGAGCGTGACTGGAAAGGCTACGAGCGATACCGACGAGACGAGGTCAACCTCTACCTGAGCAAAGCCAAGAACATAGTGGAATCCAGTCCAGCCCCATGGACGCCTCAGAAGCGTGGACAACCACCCTACCCAGCGAAAGCTATGGTTACGCTCCTGCTGCTCAAGACGTGGCTGGGCATGGATTACCGAAGCATCAGCGCATACCTACGCGCCTTCCCGGAGCAACGCATCAGGATAGGCCTAGAGAAGACGCCTAGCCACACAACCATCCGAAGCCACATGCTCCGCCTACCCGAAACATACCTCCGCAAGCTCAACACCCAGCTCACGAAGCCCTATCAAAAAGGGGACTCACAGCGGACAGCACAGGCTACGGCACCCACCGCTACGAGACATGGCTGACCGTCAAAGGGAAACTGAGACGGCACAGGTACCTGAAGCTCCACCTACTCATCGCCCTAGCCAACCTCGCGATCCTCAACCAGAACATAACCAGAGGCACCCGACACGACTCACCCATCCTCAAGACACTTCTCAAACCCTTACCCAAAAGCAGCGGAGACCTATGCGCAGACCCAGCCTACCTCTCAAGGGGAAACTGCAACCTCATCGCCATGAAAGGCCGTACGCCAATCATCAAACCGAAACGGAACACAACCATACGGAAACGCGGCAGCCAACCATGGCGTGACATGATCACCCTATGGCTGGAAGACCAAACCACATTCCTGAAGCGGTACCATCAACGCAGCAAAGCAGAATCCGTCTACAGTGCCCTGAAACGATGCTACGGAAACCATCTATCCAGCCACAAGAGAACAGCCCAGAGACGAGAACTCCACCTCAGAACCCTCAGCTACAACATCGGAATCGCCAACCTAACAACAATCAGGCAAGAAAACAGATAACTTTCCACAGCCGGCGATGAGCAAACGTTTATCAGCAGTTGTGCGGCTAGCGTTGCTCAAGCTGACGCGCGAAAGCGCTTACAGACTTCACTTTCCTTCAAACCGCACAACTGGTGCTTCACTTGAAAGGGAGAACGCTACGGAGGAGTAGTAGGTTGACTCGTATGCGTATCCGCGTCTGTGACGGAGGTTCACTATCAATTGGGAACAGAAGGTCAATTCGCACTCACCACGAAGTACGTCGTATTAGCGACGTTCGAAGTGGAAGGCGTGGTTGAGAAACCCGACGTGATCGGCGCGATCTTCGGGCAAACTGAAGGCCTGTTTGGGCCTGACTTGGATCTAAGAGAACTTCAGAAGAGCGGAAGAGTAGGAAGAATAGAAATCCAGCTGGAATCCAAACAAGACACAACCTTTGGAACTATACTCATCCCGTCGAGCCTAGACAAGGTTTCCACTGCAATAATCGCAGCAGCGATCGAGAGTGTCGACCGAATCGGGCCATGCACAGCGAAAGTAAAGCTTGAGAAAGTCGAGGATGTCCGCGAGGAGAAGAGGAAGGTAATCCTCGACAAGGCCAAGGAGATACTCAAGAAATGGGTCATTGAGGGCTCTCCAAGTACGGACGAGATGGTCAAAGAAGTCTCAGGTGCAATCAGATCAGCAGAGATAGTCGAATATGGCCCCGACAGACTCCCTGCCGGACCAGAAGTACAACAGAGTGGCTCGGTGATAGTAGTTGAGGGGCGAGCGGACGTCCTCAATCTGCTGAGATGTGGAATCAAGAACTCAGTGGCAATAGAGGGCACGAAGATCCCTCAGACAATCATCGCTCTCTCAAAGAACAAAGAGGTCACCGCTTTCCTCGACGGAGACAGAGGCGGAGACCTGATACTCAAGGAACTTGACCAAGTTGTGGAACTGGACTACCTCACAAGAGCTCCGGCAGGAAAAGAGGTTGAGGAACTTACCCCCAAGGAGATAATGAAGGCCCTTCGAGAACGTGTCCCACATGGTGCACCCAAGCCTGAGGTGAAGCCGACCCCAGAGGTCAGAGTGTCTCTACCTCAAACGATCATCCAGAGAGCACAGGAGCTGAGAGGGACCCTTGAAGCGGCTGTCTTCGACGAATCCACAAAAGAGATCGCCCATCTTCCGGTAAGCGAACTCGCCAATCAATTGCCAACAATAGAAGCGGCCCACACTCTCGTCTTTGACGGAGTCATAACACAGCGTATACTCGATGTTGCGGATCAGAAGAAGATCAAGTTCGTAGTCGGTGACAGACTCTCAGAGATAGCTAAGAGACCCTCGGGGCTGCAGATACTGACGCTGTCGGATCTTGCGGCTAGGTAGCTACAGAAGTGATCGTTGTCTTCCTAACATCAACTGATCTTGGCCGATCTTGAACACTTCGAGTATTCGGGCAGCTGCAGGGACAATCTGGTTTGATACGTAGTACTCTACGTCGACTTGGTCGGGTGTGACGGCAAAGTAGGGTTGAGCTTTCTCGTACAGCTTACCGCCTTTCTTAGTGATGACATAGCCGATCTTATCCCCGGGCAACAGTTCTCTGCCAGCACTGAGATACTTCTTTGCGACCTCTACGTGAGGTGCTCTAACGTTGTACTCCTCTATCGGCTTGGAAAGGCTCTTCCATATGACAACCTCTGGAATCGTGACGCTTCCTCGTCTTAGCTCGTCAATTGTGTTCAATACGTAGTCCTTCGCTTCGGTCGGTGACGCGTCTCGAAGGACCAACTCAATCACTTTCTCCTGAACCTTTCGCGCAATCTCGGACCAATCCCCTCTCACGACTTCCATTCCAACAATATCGAGACTGCCGTCTTCGAGAAGGCCTGCGTACTTCTTCTTGGCTTCTGTGAATAATACTCTCTTGTACGCCTTGTCTGGTCGAATGTCCATGTGTAGATTCTCATTGACCCAACGAACCAGAGAGTCCACTTTGTTCTGATCTTTCACAACGAAGACTGCATCTGTATCCGCGTAGATGACAGGCAAGCCAACCTCTTTGCATCGATCAATGACCCATAGAATGCTACTTCGGCCGAGCGCAGCAGCAGATTCGGCAACCTCGCGTACGTACCATCGCGCGCCGGTCCACCCTGCATATCCATAGCAGGCGTTCGCGATCACCTTCACCGCTCGTTCTCGTTCATGCAGAATGCGTCTCTCTGAGTCGGAAAGGGAGGCACTCCTCAGTCTTGCCTTCACTGTGTTTCGAAGCGAAATCAGATTGGTGAGCGCATTCTTGTATAGTCCTGGGGGAGCCTTCCTGAACCTGTACCTGAGGCCCTCGACGATCCAACAAGCATCATTGCCGATTTCCTCACCAGGAGTCACTAGTGTGTCAGGGGACAGATTGTAGAGGATCATTAGACTTGGATACATGGAGGCAAAGTCCAGTGCAATCACATTGTCGTGTAGTCCCTCGTGAGGCGCTAGTACTATGGCACCTTGATACCGCGCGTATGTCTGTTCGCTGCGGTGTGGAATCAAGTGATTCTCATGCAATGCCTGTTTGATCAGGTATGAATCAACACGGTGGCCCACCGAGGCGGTGGCCACTTGATCGAGAGGCATATACGTGAGTGAGGACAGCTCCATTCCAAATTCGAGGAACCTCTCAGCCATCTCCAATAGGGCTTGAGCTTGAGCGACGGCACAATCCACCAGCAGGGCCCTGTCACTTTCGGTCTTCCAGAAGCTCGCAAGTTGAAGCTCATCAGGGAGGACAGGTTGGAGTTTGATACCGAGAAATGATGTGACATTCTGCAGGCTCTTGACTTTGACTTCAGGCAATTCATTGGCGTAGTCGAGCAAGTCCATGCTTGCTCTCCCAGCGATCGAGACATGTCCATAGACGCTCGTGTGTGGTTGGGAACGAAGCTTACTCACAGCAAGCGTAGTGTTGGTTTCTCTTGCCCTTTCGATCAGATACGGCCAGATGACTCTGTTACTATCAAACCCCGCCACAATGTGTGGGTCGAATCCTCCCAGGAACTCTACGAATTCGGCAATGACGTTGCGGTCAGACGTACCAGATCGGACAAAGCTTCGAACATGGCCGTCATTCGTAGCAACAGAGATAGCGGAAACTGGATCATGTCTGGCGTGAGGGGATCCTTTCTCCGCGAATACGACAGAAGAGAAAGCCAAGATTCGCAGCTTGGGAATCTTCTCCACGGTGATTGGGTGAGGCGAACCAACGGCAACGTAGGCATCATCCACTTGAGTTCCAGGCAGCTCGAATTCCTGAACCTGAACCTCATTCCATCGACAAGGTGTCACGCCCTTGTCAAGCAAGTACAACGAAGAATACCTAAGGTCGTCACCTAGTACCCTCTCTACTTGTTCGTGCTTGGAGAGGCGTTTCGCGATCTTCCCAAGAACATCCGTCGATCTGCAAGCGATTCTAAGTGCTCTGACTTCCTTATTGAACAGTCTCTTCTGTTCAACAGAGACTTGCACGTCGTCATTCCCGATCTTCCATGAGGCGACAGTCTCTGAAAGTGCGCCAAGTGTTCTCTCTTGCTTTGGAATGGTGTAAAAATGGGGTCTGAAACTCTTGTCGATTACGAGGACATCCTTGCCCTGGCTGTCTACGCCCCACAGTCGGATCTCCGATCCTTCAGGGGTTGTCTCCCCACTGACGTCGAGCAGGAAGAAGCTCAGGTTCTTCAAGGCAGCATACCTCTACCGGTCCCCCGATGATTCAGTTCGTCGTACCAGAACCCATGCATCTTCCCCATCCGAGTAGTAGCGTCTGATCTCTGAGGATTTCTGAAATCCCATTTGCTCATAGAATGCGATCGCCGGCTCATTGCCCTTACGTACCTCAAGATGAATCACGCCGACTCCCTCTTGAATGAGTCTGCCCACTACGGCGGACAGCAATGCTGCACCTATGCCTTTTCGCCTATGGTTTGGTGCTACTGCGACTGAAATGACGTGTCCACTTGGTTTGCTCGCAGCCGCAACGGTGTATCCCACGATCTCTTCGCCAACGGTGGCGACAAAGAAAGAGTCGCGCTCAGTGAGAATCAGATCCTCAAGCAACTTGCGAGGGTACGGGTCTTGGAAACAATCTGTCTCAACCGCGTGGACACCGATGCCGTCTGATGCTCTCACTTGACGAATCAGATATGACAACCAGACCCGCGCTGCTCGACTCTCATTCTGAAGGGGCCAAGATGAAAGTAGCGCTTGCTCACCGCCATCCGGACACCCGCCCAACTGAGACCTGCGGACCTTTCCTATTCTGAGACTTGGCCCAATTGCTTGTCCATGTAGGGTGAAACGGGCTTCCGTGCGCATTCTACAAAACTATAATAAACGGTTCTGGGTCGTACGCTACGACTCGCCGTTAGGAAGGAGGAAGCGACCATTTCGGAGAAACGTGTTGAACGTTGGGGAATAGCCAACATATACTCCTCGTTCAACAACACGTTAGTTCACATAACTGATCTCGCCGGAGCGGAGACTGTCGCCCGAAGTTCGGGAGGACAGCACGTGAAGGCAGACAGGCTTCAGGGTTCACCCTACGCGGCGATGCAGTCTGCAGGAGCTGCCGCGAGAACGGCCAAGGATAGAGGAATCACTGCTCTTCATATTCGAGTACGAGCGCCGGGGGGCCATGGTGCACGGACACCAGGCCCAGGCGCGCAAGCAGCAATACGTATGCTGGCTCGAGCCGGGTTCAGGATCGGCAGGATTGAAGATGTCACTCCTGTTCCACATGACGGAACACGCCGACCTGGTGGTCGTAGAGGAAGACGCGTCTAGTCCGTCATCTCATTCTGCTTGGTTTCGGAACCCTAATCAACTCTCACCTTAGGAATCAAGTGATGAATTGGAAGACGAGGTGACCAAGGACGGTCAGGGAAACTGGAACAAGCTCCCAGACACCGTCTCCGTCTTCGGGAATGAGTCCCGCTCCGGGCGTCTGGGTCGGAAGTCTGAGACATCTAGTAGAGACGGTAGTCGGTCTTCCCCCTTTCAAGCACCTAGTAAACTGGAGTCGCATCTACTCTCTTTGGCCTGTACACCTGACAACCGCCTGTTGCTCAGCCGAATTCGGCGCCTTGATGTGTCCTAGATACGACCCGGAAAGATTCGGCATGCAGGCTGCTGCGGGGTCAATGCGTCAGAGCGACCTCTTGATAATCGAGGGAACTATTACAAAGAAAATGTTGAAGAGAGTAAAGGTCATCTGGGAACAGATGCCCAACCCGAAATACGCAATTGCTATGGGAGACTGCGCATGCTCGGGTGGGCTCTTCCACGATTCCTACAGCATAATCAACGAAGTTCAGAAGGCCATACCAATCGACATCTACGTTCCTGGCTGTCCTCCGAGACCCGAAGCCCTTCTAAACGCCATCATCAAACTGCGGGAGAAGATTCGAAGAGAGGAGGTCTATCCGAAATGACTGCAGCGCTCCTCGACGTAGAAGAAAAAGTCGCCACAGCCGTTAGGGAGCAACTTGGTGGCGCAGTGGAGGAAGTGAAGGTAGAGCGCAAGGGCAGGATTTCGATCGTCGTCCGCAAGGAAACGGCGAGAGATGTCGCTGCATGGTTGCACGAGATGGGCTTTGATCACACTGTCGCCGTTGCTGGAATCGATCGTCTAGCCGAGAAGAGAATCGAAGTCATCTATTTTGTGTCCTCATTCTCCCGCGACGATTTCAAACACATAGTCCTTTCACTCAAGGTCAACCTTGACCGAGACAACCCTTCACTGCAGACGTTGACACCGATATGGGAAAGCGCCAATTTCTTCGAGCGTGAAGCGTACGAGATGTTTGGAGTGAATTTCGAAGGTCACCCCAACCTGCAGAAGCTGTTGCTCCAGGACAACTGGGACGGCCCACCTCCTCTGAGGAAAGACTTTAAGATCCCGGAGATGGCGTGAGTTGTCCATTCTGTATCTGAACGTTGGTCCTCAGCATCCGGGCTCCGGCCACATGAGGATCATGGTCAAAACTGATGGCGACCTCATAGTAGAAGCGACACCAGACATCGGCTACGTTCATAGAGGCGTCGAGAAGATAGCGGAATCAAGAAACATCATAAAGAACATTCCCATGGTTTGTCGACCAAACATCGCCGACGATTCGCATCTGAACTGGTCATATATCGCACCGATCGAAGAACTCCAAGGAGTCGAGGTCCCGGAGCGCGGTCTCTATATCCGGACAATTCTCTGCGAGATGAACAGAATAGCCAGCCATCTTTACGGAATGGCAATAATGGGTGGAGTCTTCTCCGGGCACACCACAATGTACATGTTCGGTTTCGGTGACCGGGAACTGCTGCTCGACCTGCATGAGATGCTTACAGGCGCGAGAATGACGTTCTCGTTCTCTGTCCCAGGGGGCGTAAGGAGAGACCTTCCAAAAGGATTCAAAGAGAAACTGTTGGACACACTGGACTATCTTGAGTTTCACCTCCCCGCAATTGACCGAATCTTCCTGAGCAACCCTATCTTCGTGGAGCGCGCAAGGAACGTCGGGGTCCTCAGGAAGGAAGATGCAATAAGGCTAGGCGTAGTCGGACCGGTTCTGAGGGGCTCCGGCGTACGATGCGACGTAAGGAAGGATGCTCCCTACGGCGCCTACGATAAGCTGGATTTTGAGATTCCCACATTCAAAGAAGGCGACAGCCTCTCAAGATGGCTGGTAAGATTCGAGGAGATCAAACAGAGCATGGCGATCCTCAGGCAGGCTATAAGGGATATTCCAAAGGGGCCGATCGCCAGAAAAGTCCCGATCGTGATTCCTAGGGGAGAAGCAATTAGCAGGATCGAATCGGCGCGTGGAGAGATCAACCACTACATCGTAGGAGACGGAAGTGACAAGCCCTACCGAGTCAAGATGAACACAGGCTCGTTCAAGAATCTGTTGGCGCTACCTTTCCTTCTGAAAGGCGTTCACATAGGCGACCTGCCAATAATCTACGGAAGCTTGGACTACTGGCCAATAGAAGCAGACAGGTAAGAGATGAACGCAGTGTCAACAGCTGGGGCTTTCTGGGAAGGCGTGAAACACATGTTCAAGAACAGATTAACTATCAAGCATCCATACCAAAAACACGAAATCCCGGATGGTTACCGAGGAAGACATTTGCTCTACATGGACCGATGCATTGGTTGCGGAATATGCGCGTGGATATGTCCCGAGAAGACCATCACGATGGTCCCCGTTACCAACCAGAAGATGTATCCGCAGAATCCAAAGAATAGGTTTCCACAGTACTGGTACATCCGTTGCTGTTTCTGTCATTTCTGTACCGACTTCTGTCCGACGGGGGCTTTGGATTACACGAAGGATTACGATCTTGCGGAGTATGAGAAGGAGTTGATCATCTGGAGCCCGGAGCGACTGTCGAGGGTTCCGGAGGGACGCCAAGGATACCGCACGGAGTTTCACGGTTGGGCCGGCGTCAACCACGTGCCGCTGACAAGGGAGGACTGAGCGGCCTCATGAGTGAAATCCAGAATGACATCATCCGGAAGATGGCCCGCCGCAGGAAGCCCCGTAGACGAACGCTAGGACAGTATCGGAAGCCTTCAATGGCTGGACTGGAAGCTGCCCGGTAGCCAAGCACACGATGATCATGGGAGAGTTAGCAATCAACCGCGCTCTGGTAGGACCGAGCGAAATCTGCAGGTTAGAGAAGGCCTAGAGCCGTGACGGAATCATCATGATCACGGACAGGACTGGCTCAGGGTAGACCCCGGTCAGGATTATGACCGCCGCAGAAAACGCGAGTACCGAGACGAAAAGGCGAGGTTCCTTTACGCGTGTCATGTCAGGCGCGTCGTCAAGATACATCCGCTTTATAATCCACCCGTAGTATGCCAGCGAAAAGGCGCTGTTCAGCACCCCCGCGAGCGCAAGCCAAGAGAGATTCGACTCCATGGCGGCCGTGAATAGGACTAGCTTGCTCATGAATCCATTCAGCGGGGGAACTCCTGCAAGCGCAAGCAACGAAATCGTTAGCGCGAGCGCGGTGTGAGGCATCCTCTTCCCTAGCCCCGAGTATCCATCCAGAGCTGTGGTTGACAACTTCATCATGACTGCCGCTGCTGCAAAGAACGCTGCTGACTTCATTATCGAATGGTTAAGGATATGGAACAGGGCACCGCCAACCCCAAGAGTCGTCGGCGCGGCAAGACCGATCATGATGTATCCTGACTGAGCGATACTGGAGTAGGCCAAGAGGCGCGTGAAGCTCTTTTGCGTCAGCGCTCCGACATTGCCCAAAGTCATCGTGAGCAGAGCGATCACAGCAAATATCACTGACCAGTCCGCCTTGTAGACGGCAAGAGATACGAAGAATACTCGTATCAACGCGGCGAATCCCCCGCTCTTCGTGCCGGCTGCAAGAAGCGCAGCTATAGTGGTCGGCGCACCCTCGTATGCATCGGGTATCCACATGTGGAACGGGACCGCGGCAACCTTCATTCCGAAGCCGGCGATGAAGAGAGCTATCGCGACGACAGTTAGGGGCTCCAATAGCAGATTCTGCGAGCTGAGTGCCTCACCGATCACAATCATGTTCGTGCTTTTCGTTATTCCGAAGAGGAGAGATATCGCATAGATCACGAGGCCGGATGACAACGCGCTGACCAGAAAGTACTTCAGAGCGGCCTCGTTTGAAGCCGGGTCTTTCTTCAGAATGCCGGTCAGAACATAAGTGGGGACGCTCATCAGTTCCCAAGAGACGAAAAGAACAACCAGGTCCACAGAGAGCGCCACTAGGATCATTCCGAACGTGGAGAACAGCAGCAGTCCATAGTAGGCGAGGGGATTCTCGGTCCGACTCATGTATGAGAGCGAAGTCACGTTGACAAGCACTGAAATCAACAGGAAGATCACGGCAAAAAAGAGCGAAAATGCGTCAATCGAGAGGACGCCGGACACAAGTGTGAGCGGTCGCTGAGTCTGAAGAAACATTACGAGCGCGGAACCCAATGAGACCAGCAACGCCGTCAACGTCCAGTACGGCACGAGATTCTTCTTGGCAGTGCGAAACAACCAGTCAGCGGCGGGGGTCAACAACCCGAAAAGTGGAAGTGGGAGCAGAAACAGTGCCGTCAGCAGATCCACGGTGAACCCCCAGTTGAACTCCGTTTGTTCAGCCAACGTTCTATAAAGAAGTTAGTTAGATAGCTAGACAAGCCCCAACCGCTCTAGACCGCTTATCGTCGAGTTGATGAGCGAAAGCATAGGCGCCGGGTATACTCCAAACAGCAGTAGCGGAACCAAGAACACAGCAAGTGTCAACAGTTCGAATGCTGGTGCCTCGTTCCTGGCCATCGTGCCCTCTGGTGAGGTCACCAGAACTCTTCGGAGCATCCACACAAAGTAGCCAGCCGTGATTGCGGGGACAAGCACTACCGCAGCCAGCAGAAGATTCACTCTAATTGCTGACAGTATGACCATGTACTCGCTGATGAAGCTCCCGAAGCATGGAAATGCCATAGCGCCAAGCGATCCGAGCACTAGCAGAAACGACATGAGAGGCATTGCTCTCCCCAGACCAGGAAGCTCTCGGATAATCCTAGTTCCCATCTGTTGGTGTACGACGCCAGACATGAGAAAGAGCATGCCAATAGCGCAGGCATGGTTGAACATTTGGAAGACCGCTCCGGAGAGTCCAATCGTCGTGAATGAGAAGGCACCTAGCAGCACGTACCCCATGTGATTGATGCTTGTGAGGGCGATCATACGCTTTAGGTCCTGCTGGATCATTGCTACGATAGCGCCGTAGAACATGGTCAATACTGCGAGGCCGATCATACCAGGCGCGAGGAAGCGAGAAGCTTCAGGGAACAGTCCCAGCATGATCCGGATGAAACCGTAGCCTCCCATCTTCAGAAGGAGCCCTGCAAGTAGTACACTGATTGGGGCGGGCGCTTCGACATGCGCATCCGGAAGCCACGTGTGGAAGGGCACAACAGGAAGCTTGACGGCAAAACCAAAGAAGACAGCGATGGCCATAGGCACTTGCAGCATAAGCGGCAGCTTCAGGTTTGAGAGAGTCACAAGATCGAATGTGTGGGGCTGAGAGAAGGCGTAGAGCGCGATGAACCCGAGAAGCATTACGGTGCTCCCGACATGGGTGAAGATTAGAAACTTCATCGCCGCGTACTTCTTCTTTGGACCGCCCCAGACGCCGATGAAGAAGAACATTGGGATGAGAACGAGCTCCCAGAAGACGTAGAACTGTATTAGGTTGAGTGAAGTGAAGACGCCGATTATGGCGCCCTCGAACAGAAGCAGCAGTGCATGGTAAGGCCCGATGGAGAAAGTAATCTCTCGCCGAGAGCCGGCTGTCGCAAGTGTCGTCAATAACGTGGATATGATCAACAGCGGCACGCTCACTCCGTCGATTCCGAGTGCGAAGGTCAACCCAAAGGATTCTGCCCAAGGATACGTCTCGACCATCTGAAATCCGGTCTGGTGCTGATCATACGTTGCAAAGATCACAACAGCCAGAATGAGGGTGGCTCCGGAGATCAGCAGAGTCAGGACCTTAGCAGCCTTCTCGTTGACGCGGGAAACTATGAAGACGAGAAGTGACCCCGCAATTGGAACAAAGATCATTGTTGAGAGCAGGCCGACCATCAGAGCTCACCGACCAAGCAGAACCATCACGACCACGAGCAGAAACACGCCGAACGCAAAGACCATTAGATACTGCTGAGCAACTCCGGTTTGCAGCTTTGAGATTGCTCGTGAGAAACGTCTTCCCGTGGAGGCTACGCCGTTCACTGCTCCGTCCACGATCTGAAGGTCGAATCGGTCGCCTGTCTTGGAGAGGCCCACTGATAGCAAGGAGACTGCGTTGCTGATGCGGTCGAAGAATCCGTGCTCGATCCACCTGTAGAGACCTCCGCTGAGAGAAACCGTTCCGCGTACGAAGATCCAGTAGTACGCAGAATTGATGTAGAGTCGATTCCACAGGAACTCGTGGGTGGATCTCAGCAGAGGATTCTGAAGCAACTTCTCTGTGTCGAGTTTTCTCGAGATGTAGAGCTTGTAACCAATCGCTCCACCAACTAGCAAGGCCAGCAGCGTTGTTGTGGCGGCGGCTATGTCAGGTGAAATGTAGGGGAGAGGGGTAACCAGGGCTTCTTTCGATGGGGCGGTTACCAGTGTAAGACCGCCTATCAGGAATGAGGAGAGCGCATGCTCGAACACAGGCCCAGCTACTCCGATCAAGATTGTGAGTGCCGCCAGCAGGAGACATGGAACATACATGATTGGGGAAGCTTCTTGGATCTTCACTCCTTCTTGCTCCAGCTTTATCACGTGAGCGCTCTTACGACCGAGAAATACCCAGCCCAAGATCTTCAGACTGTAAATGAGCGTCAGCGCAGCCGTGATCGCGGCGATGATGTACAGCCATAACTGACCAGCCTCCCAGGTAGTTGCAAGGATCGCGTCCTTGCTCCAGAAACCACTGAGCGGCGGGACGCCTGACAGTGCCAGAACCGCGACAAGCATTGCGGCAAACGTGAACTTCATGTTCGAGCGGATTCCCCCCATCTCATTCATGAATCGAGTCTCACACGAATGTATGACAGCCCCCGCCGCCATGAAGGCTGCAGCCTTGAAGATTGCATGATTCATCAAGTGGAATAGGCCCGCGGTGTATCCGAGGGCGAACTGCAAGCCCATTCCGCCGACACCTATTGCGAGCATCATGTATCCTATCTGGGAGGCTGTGGAGTAGGCTAGGGTCTTCTTCAGTTCCTTTGCAACTATCGCCTGCGCTCCTGCAGCAACGGCTGTGATGGCGCCGATCCAGCCGACGATCTCGAAGAATGTGAAAGGCTGCCCGTACGTGATGATCGCGTTGAACAAGATGGGGCCGGTACGTGCAACAAGGTAGACCCCCGCTTTCACCATCGTGGCGGCATGGATGAGAGCAGAAACCGGCGTGGGGCCGGCCATCGCGTCAGGCAACCATTCATGCAGCGGCATTTGAGCCGACTTCCCGATAGGACCCCAAAACAACAAGAGCCCGGTCGGCAAGAGCAGCCCAACTCGTGCGAGGTCACCTGCCCAGCTAATGTTCTTCGACAGCTCCACCAGATTGAGCGTGCCTGCACTCGCGTAGATGATGAATATCGCGACAAGCAGGCCGATGTCACCGATCCTTGTCATCACGAAGGCTTTCAGGCCCGCATGGCTCGGAGAGTAGCTCATCGGGACGCCCCAAGCCTTGTCTCCTTCAGAGCCCACCCACTTGTCAGGCTCGTCAGAGTACCAATATCCTATCAGAGCATACGAGCATAGACCGACGCCTTCCCAACCGAACATGAGCTGCAGCAGATTATCCGAAAGTACCAGCAGGAGCATGTTTCCGATGAAATAGTTGATGAAGAACCAGTACCTTGTCAGTGTAGCCTCATTCCGCATGTATCCGATGCTGTAGACAACGATCAAAAAGCTGACCCATGCGACAACGTTTGACATCAAGACGCTCAATGGATCGATGAGCACGCCCGCGTTGATTCCGAGAGAAGGAATCCACTGAACCTGGAGATCTACAGTCCCACCGTTGAGGGCGTCTGGAATCATTGCCGACGCCGCGACGGCGGCCAGCAGAGGGAAGATTACAGCAACAGCCGTTCCGACTCTGCGGCTGATCCGAGAAGCTGGCACCGCCACTATTGCCCCTATCATCGGGAGAATCCAGACGAGCCAGGGGACGGTGGTGTTCACTCTCTCACGCTCATCTGATCATGCTTGAGATCTGGGAGATCAGGCCGCTCGCAACGAGATCCGGTAGGATCCCCAATATGATCGCAGTGGCTGCCAACACAAGCAATGGCGCAGTCATCGTCCACGGCGCCTCGTTCACTCCGGCCATTTCAGATGGCAGGCTTCCGAAGAAGACCCGCTTCATTGTCCAGAGAGTGTATCCTGCCGTAAGGGCGGTGGAGACAACTGCGCCGATCGATATGATCAGCCTTTGGAGAAGAAGCGGTTCCATTGCGGACTTGACGGACCCGTAGAAGATCATGAACTCGGAGATGAAGCCGCTGGTTGGCGGTATGCCCATGATCGTCAAGAAACCAATGAGGGCTGCGGTGGCCGTTATGGGCATCCTTCTTGCGAGTCCTCCCAGTTTGGATATGCTTCTGGTGCCGTGAGCTTGGACGATGATGATCCCGGCAACCATGAAGAGGATCCCCTTACCCATCCCGTGGCTCAGGTATTGGAACATAGAGCCAGAGACGCCCTGAACTTGGACTGACGCGATTCCAAGCAGGATGTAACCCATCTGACTGATGCTCGAATAAGCCATTAGGCGTTTGATGTCGTCTTGGACGAGCGCCATCAGCGCGCCATAGACCATCGTTATCAGCGCCCAAAGACTCAGCTGGAATGAGATCGCACCAATCAAGTCAGGTGATATTGTCATGAGGATCCGCACGATCGCGTATCCTCCAATCCCGATCATTGCAGGTGACAGAAGAGCGCTGATAGGCGTGGGCGCTTCGGCATGGGCGTGCGGGAGCCAAATATGAACTCCAAACACCGCCATCTTCACGAGTAGACCCACGAGAATTGTGATCGTGATCCAGAACCTGTACGGCTGCGGAATCACGGCGTTGGCCAATGCTGAAAGATCGAACGTTCCGGTGACGGACCATAGTATGAGGATTCCGGCCAGGAGCAAGAGTGCTCCCACATGAGTCCACATGAAATACATGAACGAGATCCTGTCGCGATCCCCATACCCCCAACGGGCAATCAGAAAATACGATGGAATAAGCATCAACTCAAAGAACAGGTAGAACTCGATCAGGTTCGTGGCGAGTACGGCGCCAATCATCCCCGCCGAGTAGAGCAAATACAACGCAAAGTACAGACCGGAGTCCTTCGATTCCCCTTCCAGCCGATGAAGCATGTACGGCATTGAGTAGACTGAGATGACACCACATAGGAGGGCTACCGCGAAAACGATTGGGATGCTGAGCCCGTCGGCCCTGAAGCCGAAATACCCGATCGGTTCCCACCGAAATTCCTCCTCCACGTGTCCGGACCAAGCCGAAAGGAGCACCAACGATGTCGACAGGGCAAGCGGAATCATGGCGATCCAACCCACCTGCATCTTGAACCGCCGCGACAGAAACCAAACTACCGGCACGAATAGCAACAGCAAAGCGACAGCTGCAAAGAGTAAGAGAATCATGAGTTACCCCTTCAGGCGGTTGAGCTTTCGAACGTCGATTGTTCCGTTAAGTCTGAACGCGACCAATATCAACGCTAGCCCGACAGTTGCTTCCATGGCGGCTGCAGCGATCGAGTAGAAGACAATGTTCCACCCGCTCAGGATTGGCGGGTTGGAATATCTTGCGAAGGCAACAAAGTTGATGTTCGCTGCGTTTACTATCAGCTCGATCGAGAAGAGTAGGCGGATCGCATTGCGTTTCGAGACGAGACCGTAGATGCCGATTCCAAGCATAGCGGATGAGAGTATGATGTAGCTACTGAGCGGTTCCACTTGGCTTCTCCTCCGGCTCGATCTTCACAAGAGTCAGTCCGCCAACAACAGTTGCGCCAATGACAAGCCCAAGGATGACAAGGGCGACAGCGTAGGACGAGGCTAGAGACCTGCCTAGCTCCTGCAGTTGCACCCGGTAGAACTCTGGTGCGGCCGGCGATATTGGTGCGAGAAGTATCACTGCTCCCCCGACTGCCAGAGCGACTAGGGCCGCGACATAGGTGCCTGCACGGCCAAAGCTGGCCGGTTCTTCTTCGTCCACAATTCTGCCCGACTCTCTGCGAACAAGCATGATCGTAAATAGGATCAGCACCACAACTGCTCCGACATAAACGGCGATTTGAAACATCGCAAGGTACTCAGCGCCGAGAAGTATGAAGAGGCCCGCTACACCGATCAGGGACATGCCCAATCCGATCGCGCCATAGATCAATTCTTTCGCTTCAAGAGCGAAAACTGCCGACGCGACAATCAGGGCACTGAGCGCAAGGAACATGATGTCTGGCATCGCTACACCCTCCAGACCCAGCCAAAACCTAGCCAAATCATGATCACAGTCACAAAGACATTGGCAAGCGCAAGTAGGAGTAGCCTCGTCCAGCCAGTTCTAAGGAGGATGTCGACTCTCACACGCGGAAACGTTCCCCGGATAATCACAATGACGCCCGCGACGAGAAACGTCTTCAAGACAACCCACAGTGGCTCAGGTACGATCGAAGGGCCGGACCATCCTCCAAGGAACAGCGTCGTGATCAAAGCGGACATTACGTACAGTTTCGTGTACATCGCCAGGAAACCCACCATGAACGCGGCACCCGACAGTTCAGTCATCCATCCCATTACGAGTTCAGTCTCCGCCTCCGGCAAATCGAACGGCGTTCTCTCAAGCTCAGCGAGGGCTGCCGTGAAGAAGACTGCAAAGCCCAAGATCTGCGGTATGACGAACCATACCTTCTGTTGAGCTCTGACGATTTCGGTCAGGTTCAATGTCCCTGTGAGCATCACTATGCCCAGGACCGATAGCCACATGGGAATCTCATAGGCGACCTGCTGAAAGAGTGATCTCAATCCGCCCAGAAATGAGTACTTGCTATTGCTGCCCCATCCGATCAGCAGGACAACGCTCGGAAAGAGCGACAGCACAGCGAAGACAAAGACCAGGCCTACGTCCATATTGGCAATAACAAGCCCTTCACCAAACGGAATCGCCACGATAGGTGCGGCAGCAAGCATCATGAGGCCAAGGGCGCAGAGCATGAGCAGTTTCGCATCAGCAAGTTCAGGAAGGATCATCTCCTTGAACAGAAGCTTGACGCCATCTGCTATCGGTTGGAGAATGCCCCACATACCCGCGTACAGTGGGCCTATTCTCAGCTGAACACGAGCGATCACTTTCCTTTCTAGCCAAGTCAGAAACGCCGCGCTGAGCAGGACATTGAGAAAACCCGGGAAGGCAACTATCTCAAGGAAAGTCCGTGATGTTATGATCTTCAGGACCGAGTTGATCAACTCTTGAAGTCCTGGCAGCCCCTGCAATTGTGTCACCATAGATCCCGTCTACCAGAAAGGTACAAGGCGTACCCCAACGGCACCGCGAGAATAGCCACAAAGACGAGGAACAGGTAGCCCTGAGCGAACGGTAAGGAAGCAAAGGCAAGTCCCCATGTGAAGAGGAACATCGCGACAACATCAAATGCAACATACATGATCAGATACGGGTAGTACTGCATCATGTAGCGCAGTCTTGCCTCGCCGAGGCGCGTCTGGCCAGACTCGAAAGGCGCGTCCCTGATTGGATTCTTTCCTTTGGCGCCCATCAACCAGCCGAACGCGAGCAGGGGAAAAGTGGTGATGAAGATCACGAGCTCGAAGATCGCTAGGAGACTCCAAGAGCCAAGTGCCATCTGGCTTTCCCCGCCCAAGCAGCTGGTAGACGTGCAGATCACTGGACGGTACGAATATAAGCCGTGTTACGAGTTTATCACAATTCGGTACAATGGCCCGGTCTTCGGGAGTTCGGTCGCCCCGAGACAAGGTCAGTTGTTCATTCCATTTCAGGGGTTGTCTGTCATGACATGGAAGTCGCCGGGAATGTCACACTTCTGGTGCCCCAAATGCCAGAAGCAATACGGCACAGACGCTGAGCTACTACTGAAAGACGGAAAAATGGTCTACAAATGGAAGTGCGAGATCTGCGGAACCGAGAATTTCTCCGAAGGCTGACAGATGGCTAGGTCTCTCTCAGAGCGTGTTCGCAAGCTACGAGATAGCGACATATGACTCAAAACCAAGCAACGTACAACAGCCACACACTATGCGGGGAATTGCGCGTTGGAGCTAATATCGGTCCGAGTTCGCCGCATTGTACCCTGGGTAGTGATAGTCCTAGCGACTGCATCCGTTCTAGTTCCGATTCCAAATGCAAGTGTGGACTCTGGCTACCTTTCCGTGCTGGGTCAGCTAGACGCGAACAGGGCTTGGAAGCTCGTTGAGCAACTGGCAGGAGATAGTTTTGAAGGTAGAAGGGTGGGCACTCAAGGTGCCGACCTTGCATCCGGCTACATTGCAGACTACTTCAGCTCAATCGGCCTGAAACCTGCAGGCACGGATGGATCCTACAAGAGCATGTTCACGATGCCATTGTGGGACCTTGCCCAGACGCCAAGCCTCGCCCTGGCTGGCAGCAACGGTACTGTCTTGAGCGTTTTCGGGTACAGGGGAGACTTCAACGTGATTCCGGGAAGCGACGGAGGAGACTACTCCGCAGAGGTTCTGTTCGCGGGCTACGGGATAACGACATATGATTCGAGCTATGACGATTACGCAGGCATCTCTGCTCGCGGCAAGATTGCACTGGTCATCTTAGGAACACCGCCCTCATTCCGATTCGAGCAAGATGATTATGGGTCTCCATATTCGAAAGCAGAGAACGCGTTCAGGCACGGTGCCGCAGGTCTGATTCTGGTCGACAATCCGACTGAACCTACGCCGCACTATCTCGAGAGACGGAGATGTGGGTGTTGCTGGACGGTCTTCACAAAGCTTACGGTACTGGGAGGCAGCCGGGGGTTCGCCGATACTCTGCTCAGAGACAGCGGTTTCAGTTTGTCATCGCTTCAGCAGAAGATCAACCAGGGCCCAACGCCACAATCCTTTGCGACAGGCAATCAGCTTCACGTCTCAGTGAAGGTGACGTTCACAGAGTATGCATCGGCGTACAACGTCCTTGCATTCATCCCAGGCTCCGACCTTGAGGCTTCAAGGCATGTCGTGATCGTAGGAGCACACTACGATCACTGGGGAAAGGATGTAGACGGAAGCATCTATCACGGAGCGAACGACGACGCCTCAGGCGTCGCAGTCATGCTGGAAGTCGCCCGAGTTTTCTCATTCTCTGCAAGGCCGAGGTGGTCAGTACTCTTTGCGGCCTGGAGCGGCGAGGAGGAAGGACTCTATGGCGCCTATGCATATGTGAGTCGTCCCTATTTTCCACTCGAAGGGACGATCGCCTATCTCAATTTAGACATGGTCGGATACGGGCAGCCATTGCTCGCTGAGATCTCCACAACTCACGGACCCCTCGGTTCGGCCATGACAGAAAGCGCGAAGGAGCTTGGCATCTCCCTCGACATCGAAGGAGTGTCCGGAGGAAGCGATCACGTGCCCTTCATGGAGAAGAATGTGCAGAGCCTGATGTTCATCTATTGGCCAGATGACGCCTATCACACACCAGCTGACGATGCCAATCATGTATCGAAGAGCAATCTGCTCGAGACGGCGAAGCTGACTGCGCTCATCGCTCTGAGGCTCTCCGAGGCCAGAGTTGTTCCGATGACCCCCGCCGCGACCGTAACCGGCACTGCAACGACGACATCAGCGAGTGAGGTCACGAGCATTCTTGAAATCGAGAGTCCGATCACAACATCACCACAATCCACGACTGGATTGCCAAGCGCTCAATTGCTGGTGGCGGTAAGCATCCCAGTCGTGATGGTTATTGCCGCAGCAGCATTCTACTTTGGGAAACGTAGAAAGTAGAATGGTGAACTCGACCCCAATCGCTCGCTGTGCGAGCCTGTTGTCAAACAGGAAAGGCATCCCATTTCATGAGGCACAAATCCGAACAACCAACCAAGGGATGCTCACAAGCACACGGTCGCTTGCTTGCTTTCCATGCAGCGTTAGGTTTTAGTTGATGATCTGTCAAGCCTGTGACCCGCACGTGAGATGGATGGCAAGCTTAACTCAGCTTCGGACAACGATGCTGGCTACAATCATCGTGACACTGGTAGTCTTTGTTGGGTTCCTTGGGACAGTATCACTACTCTACAGCGCAGCAACCGACATGAATCTCTCTCCTTTTGCTACGCTTCTAGGTTCGTTTGTGCTTGCGCTGATCTTCTTGGGTATTCAGTTCTTGATTAGTCCGTCGATCGTCGCATGGTCGACGAGACTTCAGTATCTTCAGCCTGGACAATACCCCTGGCTCGAGAACACCGTCAAAGAGCTTGCCACCCGCAGCAGCATTGCAATGCCCAAGCTTGCCATAGTTCCAAGTCCAGCACCAAATGCTTTCGTGTTCGGGAATTCATCTTCAAACATGACGCTCGCCGTGCATGAGGGCCTGCTCAGGCAACTCAATGAGGATGAAGTCAGAGGCGTGATCGCTCACGAACTGGGACACATAAGGCACCGTGATTCTATAGTGATGACCGTTCTTTCCGCGATACCTCTGCTCGCCTACATGATTGCCAGAAGCACCATGTTCATGGGCACGGGTTCACGTGACCGAGACAAGAGCGCAGGATACCTTGCCCTCGCAGGGGTTGTCGCACTTGCCGTATACTTCATCGCTCAACTTCTCGTTCTCAGGCTAAGCCGGCTTAGAGAACACTTCGCGGATGTCTACTCCGGCTACTTGACTGGCTCTCCGAGAAGCCTTGAGAGTGCACTTACAAAGATCGCCTATGGGCTTTCGATTCGCCCCGAGAGTGTCCAAGGTGTCAGGGCACTCTACATCTCAGACCCTGCCCTAGCCAAAAATGAAGTCGAGGGCATCCTAGAGAGGCGAAGTGAGTACGATCTGGACCACGATGGAGTCCTTGATGAGAGAGAACTCCAACTCGCGATGGAGAAAGAAGCCCGATCAACTTGGACGGGAGTGAATGAGGCGTTTTCTACTCACCCGCCCACGTTCAAGCGCATACTTCTGCTGAGACAGATCGAAGCCGAAATCAAGCAGGGCATAGGCGAAGAAGGAATCTACAAACGAATCTAAGCCTGAAGACTACTGACAGTACTTCTCAGGTTCGTCAGCTTTCCCGGGGACGCTCGTTGCTGTACGCACCTTCGGGAACACCGTTTTAGGTCACCTGTAAGAAGGTAGGGCGTCTCACCAGCATAGTGGGATCACGGTAATACATGAGGGAGCCTGATTGGCAGCGGACTTGAAACGCACAGTCGCAAAACATGAGCGATGGAGAACAGAGCAGTGTCTCAATCTAATAGCCTCCGAGAATGTTACAAGTCCTACCGTTCGCAGGATCTTGGGCTGCGACCTGGGTCATCGCTACACGGCACCTGACCACTTCTACCTTGGAGCAGAGTCCACTGACAAAGTCGAAGAAACTGCTAGGCAACTTGCCTGCGAAGTGTTTGGGTCAGAATGGGCCAACGTGACGCCACTGTCCGGACACATCACCGACATGACCCTACTGTCAACATTTACTCGCCCAGGTGACAGGATAATGACAATGAGCACAGACTACGGCGGATACCCCGGAATCTCCAAAATTGGCTACCCGAAGATACATGGCCTCGAGAACATCGACTTCCCATTCGACAAGGACCGGTGGAACATCAAGACGGAAGAAACGGTTGAACTGATCAGCGAAAAGACCCCAAGACTGGTCGTCTTGGGCGCCAGTTTTATCCTCTTTCCTCACCCGGTCGAACCCATTGCCAAGGCATGCGTTGAGACGGGAGCAACACTAGCCTATGACGGCTCACATGTTCTCGGGCTGATTGCAGGAGGAGCATTCCAGCAGCCTCTACGCGAGGGTGCAAGGATTCTGATTGGCTCGACACACAAGAGCTTCTTCGGTCCCCAGGGGGGAATAATCGTGGCCTTTGGCCCAGAAGGAGAGAAAATCAAGCAGACGATCTTTCCAGCCATCATGGACAACGCGCATTGGAACCGAATCGCCGCACTCGCATATGCACTTCTCGAGATGAAGAAGTTCGGTCAACAATACGCCAATCAGGTCATCCGGAACAGTCGTGCGCTTGCTGAAGCACTTGACGACGCTGGCGTTCCGGTGCGATGCAGAGACTACGGGTACACGGCATCGCATCAGGTCCTGTTGGACATGGACCGACTGAAAGACGGAGAACACATACCTGACAGACTACAAGAGGCAAACGTGATTGTTGACAGAGGAATCCGACTAGGGACAAGCGAGATGACTCGCAGAGGAATGCGAGAGAAGGACATGAACGAAGTCGGAGAGATTATCGGCGAGATTGTATCCGGGCAACAGGCTCCACGCGTTGCGAAGAAGAGGGTAGTTGCATTGGCTGGGAAGTTCCAGAAAGTAGGGTATGCCCTCTAGACCGACACACACACTGTCTGGTACTATCGGAAGACACCTATCGATTATCCGGACGGTCTGTATCTCAATATCGCCGCGATACCGCCAAAGGATTCAAGCAGCATTACGCCCTCATCAGTCTCTGTAGAGATCATCTGCAGGTTGATTGAGCCCTTTTCGGCGATCTCCACGAACTCGTCGAGAAGGTTCTGGGTGTTATCGATCGCTAAGGTCGTGTTGCCACACTTGGTGCATGGCTTCGAAAGCAGCTCCTGTTCGAACTTCGTGAGTCCTGAGCGAGAAAGCAGTGAGTCTTCAGGATGTCCGCAGGTCTTGCATTTCACGAAAACATGGAGCCTATCCAACTTCTCCGAAAGGAGCAGTACGTCCACCAATCCTGCGTTGAGGTGCTTTCGCACCTGTGTCTCCCCATAGGACGCAAGTCCAGTGTCGTGGCCAAGCTCGTAAAGAAACTTCTGAACGATCTTTTTGTCCTCAACGTAGCGGACGCCTTTGAGGAGGTCTTGACTCCTATCGGCGATCTCGTCCAGGCCCGTTTCAGAAACGTATGACGTATCGATGGTTGCAATGATCTTCTGCTTGAGTACGTAGTTCAGGTATTCGCCTTCCTCGAAATCATGCTTGGTCGGGCCAGGTCCTCCTATGATCACACCGCGAAGATCGCTGATCTGACCTAGCATTTCGTTCGTATGCCGACCGACTCGCTTGAAGTAGTCGTTTATGGCTGCTTCTCTTATTCTCTCGAACCTTCTAGCAGACTGACCTCCTGCGCGATGCTTTCCAGGTATCCCCGATGTGAACTCCTTGAGAACGTTCATCTTCTGGCCGCGCAAAGTTCCAAGGATTGCTTCACTCGAATCGAGAACCAGAACGCCATACGTGTCCTTCTCACGCAACATGTCGAAAAGAGGCTCTAGGTGGAAGTGGCTGTCGCAACGATAGAAGTACACGTTGATCCTCTCAGACGGTTCTAGCGTGTAGATCTCCATCTTCTCGTTCCCGGGAGCGCCATAAGGAATCGCCCCGCAGAATATCACAAGACCATTCGGCGGAGGAGTCTTGAAGAGCTTCAATCTCTGCTGTACTTTCTCTATTGCTTCTTGTACGTTCTTTCGGGTAACTCGGGACTTGATGTTTGATGCTGTACCATATTCCTCTCGGAGGTTGTTCATGACCTCGTGTATCCTTCTGTCGGGAGGAACGTACAGACTGATCAGTTCAGTCCCTCTTCCTTCCTTGGAAGCCAGCGTCTCTAGAGTCCGCTTCAGTTTGAAGCGGGAGACCGAGTCGCCCAGAGACACTAGTTTCCACTCCTGTAGCCTCATGCGTTCGGAGGTCTGGCTATTATAGGTGGCGCGGAAACCGGAATTGCTGAAAGTAAGCAGAAACGAGGAGTGTTGCTCGCCTGTGCGCTACACAAGTCATACATACGGCATTTGCCAGAACCGTCTTGGGTTGACAAATGGCGAAGGTTGTTCTGAAGCTCGGCGGATTTGCATTTGACCCGGAGCTCTCCGGAGCGAAGATCGGCCGCTACGTGGAAGTCATCAGGACATTCTCTCGAAGGAACAAGCTAGTAGTTGTGACCGGTGGCGGACCGATCTCCCGCAAGTATATCGCTGCTGCCAGGGAGCTGGGCGCTTCGGAGGCGATCTGCGATCAAGTGGGCATTCACGTCTCACGGGCCAATGCCAGGCTCCTTGTGGTCGGGCTGAGAGGCGCAGCATTCCCGGAGATACCTGAGCATTTGGAGGCCCTGCTTACGTACGTGACATCTGGGTTGGTTGTCGTGACGGGTGGATTCCAGCCCGCACAATCAACGAACGGAGTCGCCGCGCTGGCGGCGGAGGCGACCGGTGCAGAACTGCTAGTCAACGCAACGGATGTGGATGGTGTCTACACGGCCGATCCGCACAAAGACCCGAAGGCAAAGAGGCTGGATGAGGTCTCTGTCGGGGAGCTGATGAGGATTCTCTCGACGCAGGGATTCCGCGCCGGCGAGTATGCACTCATGGACCCGCTCTCGCTACGGGTCATACAGAGATCCGGAATCCCAGTCGCCATCATCGACGGCCGCGATCCATCCAACATTGAGAAGGCTTTGCGTGGGAAGCGAATTGGAACGAAAGTCGTGCCCGCCAAGGGATCATCTCGATGACTCAGCTAGCAGACATCTTTCAATCACGAGCGCAAGTGAGGCTTGTTCAACACCTGCTTGAGAACCCCGGGAAGGTCTTCAACCAAAGCACTCTGGCAGGTTTCCTAGAGGTTTCGCCATCAACTGTGGCAAGGATCATTGAGCCGCTTGTAAAGCACGGGCTCGTTCTGTTCGATCAGTACGATCGCGGAATGAAGATACTAACCCTGAACCTGGACAATCCGAAGACAAAGGCGCTTGTGGACTTTCATCAGAAACTGAAGACACTGTAGCTTGCTCAGACGAGGAATCGCTTCGACTTGCCTACCCTACTTGTTCTCCTGATCAGCCACGGACCTGAACTTCTCAGCAAGTGATTCACAGATCAGGGAGCAGACTCTCCACTGGCGGAGGTTGTAGTTTATGCGCAGTTGCTCCATTGCCTCGACAATCTTGTCCTCTTCATCAGGGTTCATTGAGTGGCCCGTCGCAACGTAACTGCTAATCGTATAAAAAGCTCACTAGCCAAGGTATTCTCCCACCCGAGTGAAGGCATTCGCTCTTGAAGATACTCACGAAAGACATCAAGCACGGCGTAATGAAGCTAGAGCTTCGAAACATAGACGATCTCTGGGTGCTCTACAATGTGATCCAGAAGGGGGATCGAGTTCTTGGAAGGACAACGAGGGAAGTGAAGTCAACTGAGACGGCGAGGCCATCCAGCAGGAGAGTCACTGTTACGCTCGGGATCACCGTGCAGAAAGTGTACTTTGACCGGGATATGAACAGGTTGCGTGTTCATGGAATAGTCTTCGAAGCCCCCGAAGAGGTCAGAGTCACTGGATCGCATCATACGCTGAGTGTGGGGCCTGAGGACATTGTCACAATTCTGAAGGACAAGTGGGCGAGTCATCATGTCGAGAGAATAGAGAAAGCTGTGGTCGCTGAGGAACCAATAATCATCGTCGCACTCGACTCGGAAGAAGCATCTGTTGCAGTTCTCCGCAGCTTCGGACTCGACTTCAAGGGTGAGGTTCGATCTCGGCTCCCGGGAAAGAACGAGGAAGACAAACGTCAAATCGCGATAAGAGACTACTTCCATAGAATCATGACGCTGCTTGATACTGTCAGTGCCGAAGTCAGCGGGCCGCTTCTGATCGTAGGACCAGGCTTCACTAAGGATCACTTCGTCAAGGAGCTCAGGTCTGAGGCGAAACACTCCGGATCGAGAACGGTGGCGGTCAAGGCCGTGGGAAGTGGCGGAATCGCAGGTGTTCATGAAGCGATCAGAGTCGGTGCAATCAACAAGATCAGGCGCGACTCCCGTACGGTGCAGGAAATCGAACTTGTCAACGAGGCGCTGAAACGGCTTGGATCATCCACTGGAGACATCTCCTACGGACTCGACCGTGTCCAGGCCGACGCAGACGCCGGAGCTGTGGAGACGCTCTTAGTGTGTGATGAAGTACTCAGAGAAGCTGAGGATGAAGAGAGGTCCAGACTCGAGGCCATAATGAGAAGTGTTGAGGACCGGAGTGGCAAGGTGGTACTGGTGAGCAGCGAGCAGGAAGCAGGAAGAATGCTGCAATCACTGGGCGGGGTTGCAGCGCTCCTGAGATATCGCCGCCATCAAGGCTAAAGTACATCTCAGGCGGACGATGATAGTGCCAAAGAGGCATGCTTTTAGTTTAGCCGGTGATTCTTGACGCTCTAATCCCGGAAGAACACCGAGGAAGAATCATGGACCCCACGATCACCACTCTGTTTCTGTATGTTGCAGTCTGGGTCGGAATCTACTTGGTCGGCAAGGCTCTCAAGGCAGAGCGTTTCGGATTTGTTCTCTCACCGATCTACTTCATGTACAAGACGACGGCGCTCAACGAATGGATTGGATCGCTCGCTGAGAAGAGACGGAGTACATGGCGGATTCTTGGGAATACGGGTGTTGCCGTCGGAGTCGGATTGATGGTCTTCGCGATCTACCAGCTCGGACTAAACCTGTTCAATCTCTTCTACCATGTTGAGGTTGCCACATCTATCCAACCTGTGATTCCTCTTCCCGGGCTGACGATAAGTTGGGAGAGCTTTCCATACCTGCTCCTTGCGATCTCGTTGGTGCTGGCAACACATGAACTGGCGCATGGAATCGCAACACGAACGGACAACGTGCCTCTCAAGTCAGCCGGGATCTTTGTCGCGGTAGTGCTTTTCGGCGGATTCGTGGAACCTGATGAAGAACAACTCGAGAAAGCTTCGAACCAGACGAAGATGAGAGTGTATGCAGCCGGTTCGTTCACGAATGCGGCCCTTGGATTAGTAGTACTTCTACTGTTCGCCAACTTTGCTGCCACAATCAGTCCATTCTACACAACGAACTTTGTGGGTGTTGAAGTGGCAGGGCTCATGCCTGGCTACCCAGCCGAAGAGGCCGGCATGCAAGCTGGTGATGTGATAACTGGAATTAGTGGCGTGTCAGTTCATACTGTCGCTGAATTGCAGCGGGCAATGACGGGAGCGACTCCCGGGACCCTGGTGACGGTTGCCACATTACGCGGGAACTTCAAGATCACGACGGAGGCTGATCCGAAGAACAGCTCTCGCGGAATCATGGGCGTGAGTCCCCTTAGAGATTTCATCGCGTACAGCGGCAAGCTGCCGTTCCTGCCGGATAGTCTACCGTATCATCTTCTCCGCGCAGAGTTCTGGGTATCTGTCGTCTTCCTCAGTGTAGCAATAATCAACATGCTGCCGTTGTACATGTTCGACGGAGATCGATTCCTTGAAGCCATCTTGAAGTCTCTGGGCGTGGGGCGCACAAAAGAGATACGGATGTTCGCAACATCTGCGTCCCTAGCGATACTCGGGTTGAATTTCGTTCTCTCAATCATACGATTCGGATTCATCAAGCTCTGAGGGACGGACGGGATTTGGTGACCTGCTCCAAGTGTGGAAGCAGTCAGGCCTTCTACAGGAGAGAGCAGGAAGGCGTCATCCTCTGCAAGAAGTGCTTCCTAGACAGCGTTGAGACTAAGGTTCGGAGAACGATAGTGGCCAAGCGCCTGCTTGAGCCCAATGACAAGATCGTCGTTGCTCTCTCAGGCGGAAAAGACAGTGTAGCTCTGCTTCGGATTCTGTGGAAACTGGAACGACGTTTCCCGCCGGCCAGACTCGTTGCGCTGACAGTGGACGAAGGGATCTCTGACTATCGGAACGAAGCTGTCACCATAGCAAAAGAGACCTGCAACGAGTTGAAGGTCGAGCATGTGGTCATCTCATTCGAGCAATTGTACGGAATAACGATGGACGAGGTGGCTTCAGGACGGAAGGAACTGCAACCCTGTTCCTACTGCGGCGTACTGAGAAGAAAGGCGTTGAATGAAGGCGCCAGACGTATTGGAGCTACGAAACTGGCTACCGCTCACAATCTTGACGATGAAGTGCAGACTGCGCTTCTCAACGTGATGCATGGCGATGTCGCGCGTATCTCGCGTGTTTCCTCGGTTCCATGGAAGACTTCGACGAAGTTCGTTCCGAGGATCAAGCCATTGGCTGAGGTGCCCGAATGCGAGACAGCACTGTATGCGTTTGCCGCAGGAGCACGATTCCAGAGCATTCCTTGCCCACACGGGGGCGACGCTCTGAGAGGAGACATCAGGACCATGCTCAACAGGCTCGAGCTGAAACACCCCGGCTTGAAACACACAATCTACGGGTCAGTTGGAAGACTCTCAGAGATGATTGGCAGCGCGAGTATGACTCGCAAGTTTCAAGCATGCACTACCTGTGGTGACCCTACACCTAACGCGGAGTGTGAAGCCTGCATAATGTTGCGTGCCCTTAAGACCACTGCACATGCAACTGACAAGCTGGAGTTTGCTCAGGTCGGCTAGGGGAGATAGCGTATCGCCAGAGATCTCAGCATATTCATGAGATGTTGAAAACCATCGTGTGATGAGACAAGAGTTAAAGGATACCCGACAAGAGTTTTGGTCGGCGGTGGTGGGGGATCGAGGAGCTAGCCGTTCCTTGTCACCCGAAATCGGCTACACGCGGGGATCCGCTAACTCAAGGGAGAGGCACATCGTTCCTCCCGTAGGCTTCAGTTGCCGACGATGAGATCCTGCCCTACCGGGCCGGTGGAGGAAGGGGCTCTTTCGAAGGGAAGAGTTCACTTCTTTACGGCCGAACCCGGCGAGACTCGGAAGAGGGCAGTCGTAAGGTCGACATGCTGGCGCTGATAGGATCACAGGGTATAGGAAGCATCTGAGAAACCGCGAGAGGAAAGTGTGCCCATCACTTGGGGATGCTGCCACCGCCTTATCCTACCAAAAACCGGATGCCTCGATACGCTTTCCTTATATCAAGCTCGCATCTACGTTGAGCGAACCTTTGGAAGAGAGCGTGAACTCGCAAGCTGCGAAGTGTCCAGGATGAGCAAGGAAGCAAAGAAGCTCGCTGAGGTCAAGGCATTCAACAAATGGAGCCTGAGCGGCATCGAAGTCGAAGACGTCAGTTTGCAGAGATACCTGAGCACTCGAGCGATGTTTGTGCCTCATAGCAGTGGCCGTCACGAGCACCAGAAATTCAGGAAGTCAACAGTCAATATAGTTGAGCGGCTTGCCAACAACATGATGCGCCATGGTAGGGTCGGAGGAAAGAAGGGCAAAGCCGTCAGCATTGTCCGCAATGCATTCGAGATCATTGAGCTGAAGACCAAGAAGAACCCGGTCGAAGTGCTTGTCAGGGCCGTGCAGAATGTCGCCCCCGCTGAAGATGTGACAAGAGTCGCGTACGGTGGAATCGTCTACCCGATTTCAGTCGACATAGCCCCACAAAGGCGCATCGACCTGACGATGAGATTCATAACTGACGGTGCCAGGCAAGCAGCCTACAGCAACCCACGAACGATAGACGAATGCCTAGCTGAGGAGATCATGTACGCTGCTGCTCGCGACAATCGAAGCTATGCCGTTCGGAAACGCGACGAGATGGAACGTGTCGCGCTGGCTTCTCGATAGATCAAGAGCTGTCGGCCAGTCTCCGCGATTCATCTTCAATCCAGATCGATTACGTTTCAAGCGGATTTCTTGCTCTTGATCAGTATTCCGACAAGAGATAGAGTGATTGCTCGATTCTGGTTTCGGAAACAGCCGGAACGTGTCGAACCCTTAAATAGATGATCGCGGTCTCACTATACAAATTCAATACCGGAACGGATGGATGATTTCGTGTCGGCAAAGAAGCCCCACCTTAACCTGATCGTCATCGGCCATGTCGACCACGGCAAGAGCACGATGACCGGTCACATGCTGTTCTTGACCGGAAACGTGAAAGAGAGTGATATCAGGAAGTACGCTGATGACTCGGTGAAGACCGGCAGAGGCGAGACATTCAAGTTTGCTTGGGTCTTGGACAACCTCAAGGAGGAAAGGGAGAGAGGCGTCACAATAGACCTTAGATTCATGAAGTTCGAGACACCCAGGATATTCTTCACAATCATCGATGCGCCGGGACACCGTGACTTCATCAAGAACATGATCACCGGTACAAGCCAAGCGGATGCTGCGATTCTCGTAGTGTCGGCAAAGAAGGGAGAGTTCGAAGTTGGCATTGGGCCCGGTGGGCAGACCAGGGAGCATGCCTTTCTTGCGTTCACGCTTGGAGTGAAGCAGCTCATAGTAGCTGTCAACAAGATGGACGACGAGTCGGCGAACTGGAGTGAGCAGCGCTTCAATGAGTGCAAGAAGGAAATGGAAGGGTTGCTCAAGACCGTTGGCTACGATGCGTCGAAGGTCACAATCATACCAGCCTCCGGTTGGACAGGAGACAACTTGACCAAACATAGCGAAAAGATGCCTTGGTACAAGGGCCCTACACTTCTAGCGACGCTGGACACATTCACAGAACCCCCGAAACCCTTGGACAAGCCACTGAGGATCCCTGTCCAGGACGTCTACTCCATCACAGGAGTTGGCACGGTCCCCGTGGGCAGAGTTGAGACCGGCATACTGAAGACCGGTGACAGCTTGATCTTCCAGCCCTCTGGAGTCAAGGGCGAATGCAAGGACATCGAGACGCACCACGAGAAGATACCCGAAGCCATTCCAGGAGACAACATCGGCTTCAACGTGCGCGGAATCACGAGGACAGACGTCCATCGTGGTGACGTGGTCGGAAAGGTCGACGCACCGCCAACTATCGCAAAGGAATTCAAAGCCAGAATCATTGTCATCTTGCACCCAACCTCGATTGCCAAGGGCTACACACCCGTCATGCATGCACACACAGTAACGATGGCGGTCACATTCACAGAGTTGATCCAGAAGCTCGATCAAAGAACCGGACAGGTCCAGCAAGAGAACCCTGACTTCCTGAAGACCGGCGACGGTGCTGTCGTCAAACTGCGCCCTGTGAGACCGATCGCACTCGAGTCGATCACACAGTTTCCAGAACTTGGAAGATTCGCAATCCGTGACATGGGCCAAACGGTAGCAGTGGGCGTCGTCCAAGAGATCACAGAGAAGGGCTAACAGGCTCCGAACCTTTTTAAAGCCCTCATCTATTCTTGCTGTGTTTCCGGTTAGTGTGGAGGATAGACCATAATGGTCAACAAGGCGCGTATCAGGCTATCAGGTACAAACCCCCAGGGATTAGACTCGATCTGCGGCGAGATCACAAAGATCGCTGAGAAGACCGGAGTGAAACTCCGCGGCCCGATACCGCTCCCCACAAAGAAACTGAACGTTCCCACGCGAAAGAGCCCGTGTGGCGAAGGCACAAACACTTGGGACAAGTGGGAGATGCGAATCCACAAACGGTTGATTGATGTGGATCCGAACGAACGTTTTCTCAAGCGTTTGATGCGCATACGGACGCCCGAGGATGTTTTCATCGAAATCGAATTGCTTTAGACCAAGGTTCTGAGAATCGTTCTCTGAGCGATACTACTTCTGGCCGGGGCCTCAGCTCAGCACTGATTTGATGGACGATTGGGACCCCCAATTCGATCAAAGAGGGCCCTCTTTCGGAGACATAAGCGAGCCCTCAATGACGTGAGCCCCACGGCGTAAGGCTTTAAGTGAAGTAGATCGTTCGCTCGTGTTTGTGGGATGCGGGGGTCCCAGAGCCAGGTCAACACGTGTCTGGCTAGATGGGCGGGTCGCGTCCTGACCACGCGCGCCAAACTCAAGACCAAGCCAACAGCGCGGGTGAGCCATCCCGTGGCGTAGGCCTTCGTGGGTTCGAATCCCACCCCCCGCACCAATTCCCACAAGCTACTCGTCGGACCACAACGTACATTAGGCGGTTTGGCCCGTCTTTCCGACATGAAGACCGTGGAGATCGATGAGAAAGGGCGCGTTGTAATCCCCAAGGACGTGAGGGTCCAGAGCGGAATATCGACGCCGGGTCAGCTCCTACTCACAGTTGAGGGATCGGGAAAGATCGGTCTTCAGTCCATTGAGACTAATCTCAGAAGGGCGCAGGAGATCGGCCGCAGGAAGCTCTCCTCTTGGAGAGAGGAGAGGCATGATGAGGATAGGCTAGCGATGAGACTGACCCGCGAGGGAAAGCCAAGGTGAAGTTGCTCGACACGATGGTCTTGGTCAGCGCGGTTAATCCAGATGACAAGTATCACAATGCCGGGATGGCGCATCTGAACTCGCTTCGGTCACCCGAAGAGGTGTACGTTCCAACATCAACCTTGACTGAATTCGATCTTGTGCTGCGTAACCGCGGGTACGACGAGACGGAAGTCAGAGAGACTTGGGCTGCCCTAGCGCCATTGATAGGTGACAAGATTACAGCCGTCACTCCGTCAGCCCACCTCAATGCAGCCGAGATGAGATCGAGAGGATTGAGCTACTTTGACTCTCTGATAGCTGCGCTCGCGAAGCAAATCGGAGCCATCGTGGTGACGAGAGATCCTCAGATAGCTCGGCATGTAAGGACTGAATGGTAACATGCGATCTGACTCTCGAGCAGGCGTGTGGCCCGCTCAGCGGGGGGTCAAGCGTAGCCAGTCATTCACAATTCAGAAGGGAGAAGTCCGACAAAGATGATCGTGTATGTTGCGAAGGGATATTAACACGGAGCGACGGTGATAGTCATCAACCGTGTCTGCTTGTAGAAAAAACTGGAGGGGCTCTCTCCGTTGTGCGGGGAGAGGTCTACTGTCGTCGCTAGGCTGATCTTGTCACCGTGATCTCGATCGTTGAGACGTTTCGTACTTGTCCTTCCTCGCCCAGTTGCTCGGTTGCGATGGTGATGTTCTTCACGTGAAGCTTGCCTTCGAAGAATCGTCTTCTGCACACCTCAACGACGTCAACGGCTGCTGATATGGCTCGCCCTCTCGCTTTGATTGAAACCTCATTGCTGCCACTGGTGAATTGCATCATGAGTGCTGTAACATACGCCATGATAGGCTTCTTTCCAATGAATACGGTGTTGGAGGGGATTCCGCTCTGCCGGGTAGCCGGGGGCGGCGCCTCGACTTTTTGTTGTTCTGTCATGTTCTACTCACCACTTTGTGCTTCTGTTACACGTTGGATGGGACGGTGGGTTCGAATCCGCTGCGTACGTCCATGGATAGTGCTGCTGTCCACTTAAGTGTCCTATGTTCGGTTCACATGCCACTCACGCGCCTCTCCGTGAGTGTTCGGTCTTCTCAAGGGTCTATTTTCTGGCGCGGTGGGTTCGCGTGGGTGAGGTCGTGAGTCGTATCTTCTCAGGGCGACCTTACTGCATTGATCGGTTCTCTACGACTTGCAGTCTGCCCTTTCTGCCAAGGCTAACTTGCAGTTCGCCCCTGAAGGTTCTTACTCGTCCATTATTGATCTGAACTGTGTCTCCGATCGAGACTCTGTCTATTTCGGTGTTCCAGAGTGCCATCCTCATGGACCCGGTGCCATCAGAGATTACGGCTAGGTTCCTTCCGTAACCATCATGGTCAGCGATGATCTGAGGTTCTTGAGCTTGCGGACCTTCGAAGTTATGACTTCTTTGAGTTCTTTCATCGTCTCCGCCTCGACTTTGGCGACGATGTCATACACACCATATACAGCATACGCTTCCCTAACGTTGTTGAGGTTCCTGAGTTCCCTCAGAAGTTCGTCTTCT
>Ga0315280_10002018_pt1 | contig 33611 bp, 39 predicted proteins | sample YL17G06_40_MG_FD_203697 | JGI IMG/M metagenome (GOLD analysis project Ga0315280, IMG submission 203697) | Sediment microbial communities from Yellowstone Lake, YNP, Wyoming, USA - YL17G06_40 | ecosystem: Environmental > Aquatic > Freshwater > Lake > Sediment | place: USA: Wyoming | collected...
CGGCTCATCCGTACAAGGGCTGGGCTTTCGCGAAGAGGAAGAATCGGAGCCGCCCGCAGAGTATCATCAACGCGGTCGGTAGCTTACGAGCGATCCATGACCGTCTTAGGACAGTTGAAATCGACCACCTAGACTTTCGACGATGCATCGAGAACCGGGACGCACGAGAGACTCTGATCTTCTTGGACCCTCCGTACTTGGATGCTGAGGAGTACCGACTTGGCGTCTTCACACTCCAAGACCACACGGACCTAGCTGACATCCTGCATAATGCGAAGAGCAAGTGGCTCTTGACGATCGGAGACCATCCCAAGATACGCAAACTCTACAATGAATTCGAGATAGAGCGCGTGAAGACGCACCTGTCAGTTCCGAAGATCATCCGTGGCAGGCGGCCCGTATTCAAGCAGTTGATCATCCGCAACTACGAGCCTCCCAAGACACCGCTCTATGTTCCAACCGCGACACGACCGGCAATCATGGATCTGTTCGGCCTTGCCGGTGAAAGGTAGACCGCAACTCAGGGCCCGTCTGGATGCAGAATTGTTAGAGGCACTAAGAGCCTACGCAGCATCGAAGCGCATGACACTATCGGAACTTGTCAGGCGAATCTTGTTGGACTACGTGCGTGAGGTGTCCCACACATCGAAAGGGGTGTCCCACACCCTGCAGCGCATGGATGCGCTCATCAAGACCCTTGAATTGCAGACCTCCCAAGTGCGCATAGCGGGTCTAGACACGCAAGAAGAGCGTGAGAAGCTCTACGAGACCGCTATGCAGCTGATGAAGGAAGCTATCAAGCTCAGTGAGAGCGAAGAGGCCGCTAGGAATGCCCGCGCACGCATGGAAGCAATGCGTCTCGTGAATGCGGTGAGCCGCACCGCCGTAGCCATCCTGACAGGATGCGACCGAGCGGCGATTGAAGCGCTTCTCCAGGAGATCAAGAGAGGAAATGAGTTTCTACAGAGGGAGCTACGAGCGCTTACTGAAGGAGCAACAGAAGAACCGAGCAAAGATAGAGAGAAGAAAACCTAGCGCCGATATCGCTACAGAGATCCTGGCGAATGTACCCAAGGATCCCGTCGAGTTCTGCAGGAGGCTCCTGGGATTCGAACCCACGGACTACCAAGTGAAGATCCTTCGGGATGAGGCGCAGTTCATCGCCGCCCGGCTCTGTCGTCAGTCCGGCAAGACATTCATAATCACGGCCCGAATCCTTCACAAGATGCTGCTGAGACCTGGCTCTTGGTGGGCTGCCTTCGGTCCGAGCTTTCGACAGTCGAAGCAAGTAATCAGGAAGCTCACGACTCACCTGCTCAAGCTCCCGAAGTCATGGTACCATAAACCCCTCAAGACGAAGATCGAGTTGGCGAACGGGAGCCGCATCGAGGCGTTCCCAAACAACCCGGATACAATTCGTGGTCCGACCCTGAACGGGATCTACTGTGACGAGTTCAACTTCGTCGCGAACGACGAGGATCTTTACGACGCAATCTTGTTCACGCTTGGCACGACAAACGGGGAGTTCATCGGGTCATCGACGCCTTGGTCGCGTGACCACACATTCTACAAGATGTGCAAAGACCGCGACTTCGAGGACTTCAGCCGTCACCACGTGACTTGGAAGGAAGCGCTCGAACCGAACGGTCCGCTCAAGAAGAACATCCTGGAGAAGATCAGGAAGCAACTTGCGACGGATCCTTGGCGTTGGCAACGTGAGATGGAAGCCGAATGGAGCGAGGACGAGTCAAGCTGGCTCCCGCAGACACTGATCGGACAATGCCAGGATAGCATGCTTGAGATCCGCGTGATCGACAAGCGCCACAGCTTCTGGGTCGCGAACTAGATTGGCAGCCACGATTCCAGAGCTCATCGGCAACTTCTACGCCGGCGTCGACCTTGCAAAGAAGGAAGATTTCAGCGCGGTCGCAGTCCTCAGAAGAGATGAGGACGCGTTCCGTCTCATCCACTTGAACGTGTTCCCGCGAGGCACCGAGTACGTAGGCGTCATCAACTACCTCAAAGCGCTCTCGGAACGACTCAAAACTGTTCACCGCTTCCTGGTCGACCAGACAGGTGTGGGCGAGGCTGTCCTCGAGCAAGCACAGAAAACGGTTCGAAACGTTGAAGGCGTCGTGCTGACCGCGCCCCAGAAGCAAGACATCCTCGGCTACCTGAAGTTGATGATGCAGGAGCGCCGAGTCCTCTTCCCATACGAACTCGATTTCCTGCAGGAACTCAACGTGGAGCGCTTCGAGCTCTCGAAGTCAGGACAAGTCCTGTTCTCGCATCCCGACGGAACGCATGATGATCGCTTGTGGGCGTTCGCCCTCGCCGTCTTCGCGACCAAAACAACTCCGTATCCACAATTGAAGCGTTCTCACACGAAGTGGCTCGACGGCTCCAAGTCTTGACGGGTATTCTTTGATCTATCCATCGTGTCATGGAGAGATGCGTCTCCAAGACAAGTGTCCGGGGTCCGGGCGTCCGCCGTCCTGTCTCTACCGATGCGACTCATGTGATGTTGAGATCGTCTGCCAGGGAGTGCCGCTCGTAACCGTGTATAGAGGCGTCACCGCATGAAGAAGAAAGACCGCAAGCCAAACCCTGAGCCTCGCATCGCGATTACTGCTCGTGCTGTCACAATCTCAACTCAGCGCGTCAAGCGGAGACGCAAACCTAGCGCTCTCGTGAAAGTTGCAGGGGGAGCAGTGCGCAACCGCCTCGGCCGCAAGCGCCTAGTCATGACGGTTCGAGGCGCAGCCACCTCTGGCGTCACATTCCTGCGCCGCACGGACACGATGTGGAGAGGCCTCGACGATTACTACCGCGAATACATCCGCAACTTCCTGGTGCGCGGCTCAATAGATGCACGAGCATTCTGGGCGACGAAGGAAGGATTCGAAACCGTAGTCGAGGATGTCATACCTGGTACGGTTCCGGAAGAGAAGAAAGTTCAGCTCAAGGCCTACGTTGACAAGATCAACGGCGACGTCAACCTAGACAATCGCTTACGCTTGGCCCTGGTGAAGGCTCCTATTTGGGGTAAAGGTGGTTTCGAGATCGAGTTCCAGAAGAAGGACGCTCCATGGCTTCCAGGGAATCAACCGGTGCGTCTGAACTCGCTCAAGTCAACACTGCTCGCGCCCAAGGTGGATCCCGACGCTTGGAGCCTCATCAGTTTCGAGTACAATGGAAAACCAGACTTCTACAAGCCTGAGGAGGTCCTGTTCTTTGTCCGCAGCGAGATCGACGACGACTGGCAGGGACGAAGCGATATCGAACCCGTGCTCGTTGAATCGATACTTGACGACCGAATAATACGTGAGGACTTGATGGAGGCCGCCACCACTCTGTGGGCAGGCATCGCGGTCCACCAGCTGAATCTGGAGAAGGCCGCGAAGGCGGGTATCACCACCGATGAAGATATCGATAAAATCATGGAAGACTATCGACAGCAGTTGCGCCCAGGAAAGCATGTCATTACTGACGACTTGTGGGATATCCAAGTTCACGATCTGAAGCCTGACCTCGGGCAGCTCCTCGATGTCTCCGACAAGCTAGAGCGGCGGATCCTCGGCTCATTCAAGGTCCCGCGCTTCCTGCTGAATATTGAGAAGGAGCTGAACCGCGCCACTGCGGACAAGGAACTTGAGGCATTCGTTGAGGGTCCCGTAACAGATGATCAGCGTTGGCTCAAGCGCATCCTCGAGACACAGTGGTACGAGCGGCTTACTCGACAATTCCTGCAGTTGAAGCCGGAGGATCCCCTACCGATCCGCGTGATCCATCGATGGCGCCAGATCAGAGTCGCCGACTGGCTGGCCCTGATTGATGCGGCGACGAAAGCGTACGGTGATGGTCGCGGTCCATTGAATCAAGCAAAGGTCTATGAGCTCTTGCGTGACGGGCAAGCGACAACATTCGATCCCAAAGAAGTAGCCTCGCAGCCGGCCGGTCAGCCGGTCGAGATTCCACTCGACATTGTCGCTCGTCCCAAGAAGCGCACCGACCAAAGCAGTCAGCCCGCCACGGGTCAATCAGCGCCACAGTAGGAGTTGTCTGTCTTGAAAGTGCAGTATTGCGTTTCAGCGCAAGCCATAGAGCAGGATGGAAAGAAGTACGCGCTCATCGAAGTCATAGACGAGAATGTCTCCGGTCCTTGTGAGCAACCGCCCGCTACAAAGGTGCGAATAAATCCGGCTGGAAAAGCAAGAGCTCTTGCCACCCTACTCGACAAGCCTCTGCTTGGTCCACCTGAATTAGGACATGAGGCCACGCAGGTCGTCGGACATCCGGTCGATTTTACGAGCAATCATGCCACGCGCGTCCTCTACGAGATACCGGATCCTAACGTATGGGCACATATAGAGTCACGCGACTGGGGACCCGTCAGCCCCAAGATGACGCCTATTGAAGCTCACTATGAGGGCGACACATTCGTCCTAGACGAGTGGACATGGGATAATGTGACGTTCGTGCCCAAAGGCGCCTTTCCGAATGCAGGCGTCAAATCCACATGCATCGGTGATCCGCATCTTTGCGGCTTCACCCCTCAGAAGCCCTGCGGCTTCTCATACGCAGTCGCCGCTGCAGCGGCTGATTTCTCAGAGTCACGGCTGGAGGCCACTAGATGGCCGAGAACCGAGACAGATGTGGGAGCCTATTCGCCTGAAAAGGGCAAGCAAGGGTCCCGAGACAAAATTGGAGGTCACCCCCAGGGAGGTGTGATCGTGAAAAATACAGAAACCGAAGCCGTCACCATCGTTCTCGCAGCGGACGCTTGGAACACAGCTGACGCTCCTGACAAGTTCTTCGCTTACGTTCCAGCCGAGGCCAAGGGTCCCAATGGAAAGAAGTCTTTGCGGGAGATCCCCCTTGCTTCGCTCCAGAAGAAGGACCTTGACCCGGACATCGTGAGGAACGCAGTCGCGAGGCTACCGCAGGCTACAAAGATACCGGCGGCAGAGCACCCCGCGGTGTTGCGGGAGATCTGTCGAGCAGCGTCTAGTTTGGGTCTCAAGCTACCGAGTTGCGAGCAAGTCAGTACAGGTGCCGGCTTCTCAAAGGAGGTCTCATGTATGGAAAAATGTGAACATGAGCAAGTGATCGCTGAACTCACAGACAAGAATACGAAACTCGACGCTGAAGCGAAGGATCTGCAGGCAAAGGCCACAGAGCTGACTGCGACAAACACGAAGCTTGAGGCCGAACTCAAGGACTTGAAAGCGAAGCCACCCGCACCCGTCGCCGCATCCGACGCTATGGTCGCTGTCCAAGCGGAACTCAAGAGCATCAAGGCTGAGTACGAGGCCTTGAAGGCTTGGAAGGTCGCCGCAGAGGACGCAGACCACATGAAACGCGTGCAAGACGTGGTGGATCTCCGCATCAAGAACGGCGTGCTTGAGACAAAGAATGTCCAAGCCGCTGTCGAGGCTCTCAAGAAATTACCGAACGATGCGCTCGATGCGATGAAAGCAGACCTCGAAGCCGTGAAGGGCAAGTTCGATTCTCTGCCCAGCGGCCCGAAGGCTCGCTTGATTCCAAGCGTTGGGGCTCGTTTCGACCCAATGCAGGCTACAGTCGGTGACCTCGTTGGCAAGAAGCCAGGTGAGAAGTAATGCCGTTCACAGCACCATCTGGACGTAAGGTTGTCATCGCAGGCAACCCAGTCATCGAGGAATTCACCGTTGAAGGCGCAGGCATCAAACCGGGGCGCCTCTGCAAGAAAGGCACCGCCGTCACACAGGTTGTCGTAGTTGCCGCCGCCACCGACAAGCCAGGAGGCTGGGTCGGCTGGGATGGCGAAGGCGCTCATCCAGGCGCCTCACCAGCGACTCGTGATACCGCCTACACTGCAGCGAAGAAATGCCCGGTAGTTTACGGTCCTGGAGCCATCGTCTACGCTCAACTCGCTGCCGGCCAGACCATCGCCAAGGACGATCCCCTCATTCCCGCAGCGGATGGGGAACTTCAAGCCGCGTCGAACATCGCAGCCACAGAACAAGCAGGCGAACGGCACCCCGCAGCAACCACAGGCTCGTTCCCGCCAGGCGGAATGATCGTTGCCATCGCGAAGGCTAGTGTCACCACAACTGGCTCCGCCGCCCCAATCATCGTGGAGAGTCTCATCTAAGGAGGCTGACTGAATTTGGTAACCTTAACCGATCAGCAGTACAAGTACATCGATGAGGCAGTTGCTTGGCCACCGCGTCAGATGCTCATCGGCAGGCGCGTTGCACGAACCTTCGGCCCATTGGGCGAAGGCAAACTCACAATCGAGTGGACCAAGATCGCTGAAGTCGGCCCCGCTCAGTTATTCCGCAGCGAGAAGGTCACCGTGAGCGAAGACACCATCGACAACACTGTTGGCTCGCTGGATATACCGGCCATCGCGAGAGGTTTCAGGATTCCGCGCAGGAGCGTCGAAGCCTCACGCATAACGGGAACACCGCTTGATGTCGCCACGGCGAAGTCAGCGAGCTACAGGGTCTCACTGCTTGAGGATACGCTCATCCTGAAAGGGTCAGGTGGCCTCAACGGGTTCTATGACTCTGCCGGGAACGACTACTCGAGCTCGGCTGATTGGGATACCGCCACGAATATCCTTCCGGCTGTAAACGGCGGCATCGACCTACTAACGGCTGACAACATATTTCCGCCTTACAACCTCGTCGTGAACCCGACTCAGTACGGCCAGCTCTTCGCGCTGGTTGCGAACACGAGCGAGTTCTACTACGATGTTGTCCAGCGGAGAATTGGCGGCCAGATCTTCCAGAGCCCCGCATTGACAGCGGGAACCGGTATGTTCCTCGCAAGCCCCGACGCTGGATTCTTTGATCTACCGCTAGGCGTGGATATCCACGCTGAGGTTGAGGAGCTCCCCCTGAACGAGTTCAAGGACTTGTACGGCGTCGTGTGGGACGCGATCACTCCACGCGTTCGAGAAGCAAACGCGATCTGCAAACTTTCCGCGATTTGAAAGTCGCCACACAGCCTTATGCGAGGCCGGTGTGCGTGCAAACTTCTTTCCGCCATCTTTCTACACTGGCGGCCTTCCGAATCATCGGTACTGATGATCAGTACCATTCACATCGTTTCATACGGAGGCAACGGTGATGTCGTGTGTCATCAATACCATCCGTCATCCCACGTACATTCAGCTGTTCTATGGTGAGTACGACCCGGAGGGGCGATACGATGAGAGCCGAGTCACTCACATGGAGATTCGAATAAGGTATGATAACCTGCCGAACCTGCCGCCCCGACGCTTCGCTCCACCATGCCGCGCGTTGTGCGGCTTCGATCTCCGCCGGTGGCATCTGACCTGCATATTCAGCTGCCTCTTGAGGAGAGTGCATTACGGTAAGATGCCCGCGAAGATACCCGTCCAAGGATACATCGTGTGGATTCACGAGGGGCGCCGGTTCGAGCACGTGACGCGTGTCTTGCTCAAGCGGGTGCTGACAATAGCCGAACAACTCGCGAAGCTGTGACGTTATGGTGATGAGAGAGTATGACTGCTTGGACAACCGCGACTGAAGCACGTAAGTATGCACAGGTCAAAGTGGACAGCGTCAACTACGACAAGAACACTCCCTTCGCAAACGACGTCGCTTTCGAGACTTTCATAACAAACACCTTGATTCCCCGCGCTCAAGCGCACATCAACGGGTTCTGCAAACGAGACTTCGACACCGACTATCCAACCGGAATCCCAGACGCAATCAAGGACGTTGCCGCTCGCGCGACCGCGAACATGATCCAGTACCTCGTCATGAACAAGATGGGGCCGCTCATACGCACCGGCGACTACCAGATCACAATCCCTGCGCAGGCAGTCCTGACGAAGGAACTCCGCGACCTACTCGCGCCCTGGGTGAAACGAGGCGGCCACGTGAAAGCAACCGACTGGAAGACGAAGGAAATCACCGACACCTGGGAGTATCCTGAGAAGGATGCATTTCTACTCTGAGGGCGTTGATGTGAGCAGGGCTTTCATCTGGCCAAGGCCAAGCAGACCAGCCAGATTCCAACGATTATCAAGTATGCGGGAAGCGCTCGCGTGAATGTGATGCGCTCGAACTCCATCCAGAACTCCTCGTCAAAGAGGAACATCATCGATCAACCTTGTCCTGTTCCATCGTCAAGCATAACCCTTGTGGGTGGTCTCGCAGATGCCCTCATGGTCAGCTAAGATCATCACCGACACAGTCACCCCGAAACTTGCAGCCTTCAAGGGCAGAATTGAACATGAGGTTGAGGCGGAACTGGATCCTGTCGGCGCTGACATGGAAGATCATGCCAGGTCCCTCGTGCGAGTACGCACCGGTTTCCTTCGGTCCACAATCTACCACAAGGCGACCGGCCTAGTGCTTGACTTTGGAGCAACGGCGGATTATGCTTCGTATAACGAGTTCGGAACATGGAGGATGTTGCCGCAGCCATTCATCCGACCTGCTCTGGACGCGAGTTCGCAGAAGATCCTTGACGCGATTCTCGTGGGCGCAATGAACGCGCTCGATGTTTGAAAGAAAGAGGTTCTTCTCACTCTATCTTGCAGGAATAGTCTGTCCCGTTGTATTCCTTTGCCTCAAGGGCGCTGCCATCTCGAACCACGTCGACTGTGATCCTCAGTCCTTTCGTCCCATCCCTCATGTGCTCTAGCTCAGTCACGATTCGACAGATCCCAAGAACTATACAAAGCAGCTTCTCGGTATCCCTAACCTGACTGGCCACGCGGATTTCTTGCACTAGGTCTGAGACAACCCTCTCGTTCTTGATGTCCCTCGGAATGTTGAGGCCAATCTTTGCGCTCATAGTGGCGTCAAATAGATGATGGCGCCGGGTTCCAATAAGACTTGTTGCATGGTCACGGCCCCAAGTGAGCGTTGACGAAATCAAGAGTGGGACGATAGAAAAGAATGCCATCAACCACCACGCGAGCCGATGCCAAGGATGCGTTCAAAGCTATCCTAGACGCTGCGCAACTTGGCGTTCCAGTGTTTCGGGACTTGCCCCCTGAAGGTGCTCCCGCACCCAGCGTTGTGCTGACCCTCGTGAGCGGTAGCAGCCGAAGTGGCGCGTTTGGTCTCCAGGAGACGGAGACGCAGCGTGCTTTGGAGGAGCGGCATCGCATCCAGATCGACTGCTATCATGACGACAAGGTCGAATGTGATGCGGTCGCTGACCAGGTAGAGCAAGCCATCGTGGACCATGAGGACACGCTGCGCTCCACGTATGGAATCGAGAATGTTCAGAAGGTAGACGACGCCGACGTTTCTATGCCAAATGAGTTGAGTCGGCAATGCCGGGTCCGAATGGATTTCGGCTTCATCATGTACCGCGCCGTGGCATAGCGACGTGGTTTCTCACGGTCATGGCCCTAACGGCTTCGAGTCGGGGGCTTTGACGAATCAAAAAGTAGGAGGAACATAAGATGACAGCAACAGACATCAAAGAAACCGTGACCTCATCCAAACAGACCGTTGTGACTCCGGCGACAGAGAAGAAGTACGTGACCTTCGAAGCGCTGGCAGTGAGCGAAACCAATACCATAACGCTCGGTGATTTCACAACGATTGCAGGCGCTGCATTGTTCAAGAAGTCAGACGGCGCGACCGTGACCTTCACGAAAGCAACAAACGTGCTGACAGTCACCGAAGCAGATCTCACAAACGTCGACCTCGTGGGCTTCGCCTACGGAACCTAGAGGAACTGAGCAACAATGACGAAGTATCTCGGCAAAGACTACGAGCTTCGCATCGCTACCACTGAGGGCGGCCTCGCTTCCGCGCCGGCGCTATCGCGCTGGGAAAGCATCAAGACCAAGACAGGTCAGGGCCGCAAGAAGAGTCCTGTCGGGCTCGGTTCGCGTCTCCAGGAAGTCAGCGTGGGTCTCTTGGACTACTCGGGTTCCGCAAGCGGCTGGTACGATGAAACCGCAGCAGGCGGATCCGCCGATGTTCTAACCGCTTTCGGCATGTTCGAGCAGTCAGACGTCACTCCGCTGTATGTGCAACTGAAGAACAAGAAGACCGGATCCCTCATCACGCTGAAGAAGTGCACCGGCGATGCGGCGTTGACGGTTGACTCGCCTGAGGGTTTCGCGATGTGGTCATGGGACTTTGACTTCGAGGATATCTCGAAGACCTAGAAACTCCCCATTTCCTTGGGACAAGACTGTGAGATAGACGGTAGAGATTGGAGATTCCCGTTCATGTCAGACGCGTCATTAGATAGGAAATTCTATGTTAGTTTCGGCGTGGTCATGAGCGTTCAACACGCCGACGTCGAGAGAGTACGCGCCGCCATCGAAGGATGTGGCGGTAAGATTGTTTTTCAGACCATCTCGACGGGATCACTCTACCTGCTTAGGGGATACCAGGTTGAGGAGATCCTTTCCGGTGACGCTTCACAGCTTCGTGAAGTTCACAAGAAGAAACAAGAGCAAAGGAGGTTGGAGAAAAAGTGACTGAAGAAGGGAGACGACAAGAGATTCTAACCACTCGAGCCGAGCATAAGCGCCTCAGCGAGATGATTCCATTAGGCACGGAGTACTCAGACATTGTGACTGTTCTAGGCATCGACAAGAAGGATCATGCTGTCAAGGTGTATCCGCTCTCGGACCAAGCCCTGAGAGAGGTGCTGGTGGAGGCAGGGGCGGAGTTAGCAGACATTGGGGATCGGAAGAAGGTCGTTTCAAACCTCAAACTCCTGCAACTCGTAGCGACCAAGGCTACTCGGGACCCTGAGATCTGCAAGTATCTGATGCCGCTTCAGAGTCTACCGATCGCGTTGAAGGCGTTTGAGCTCAGCGGCTTGACGGAAGGCCCAAAACCCGAATCGAGTTCTTCGTAGAGGGTATCTACTCGGCGCCGATCGAGACTCTCGTCACATATTTCCATCTTAGCCTCCGCGAGGTGGCTGAACTCACACCTCTACAGCGCCAGTGGTACTTGGCGATTTACGCGAAGCAGCATCCACAATCGTAGGTGAGAGAAATGTCCGCGCGTTCGCTTGGAAGCGTTGTTGTCGCCATCAAGGCGGTCGATGAAGCTTCCGGTGTTATGGGAAAGATCCAAGCTAGCATGAGCCTTGTCGGCGGTCAACTTAGCCAGTTAGGCGGTGGATTCGCACAGGTCGGCAATGTGATTCAAGGATTTGCGGCAGGTGGTGTCGCCGGTGCTGCCGTTGTGGCAGTTGGAGAAATTGCTAAAGGGCTTCAAGATTGCATCAAGGAAGCAACCGCATCTGAAGCAGTGTGGGCAAGCCTCGGTGCAGCAGTCGAGAGATCTGGCATAGCATGGGATAAGGTCAGCACCGCAACGCATGACGCTCTCCTAGCGATGCAGAAAACGACCACATACAGCGATGAGCAACTCGCAGCGGCCCTTGAGCGGCTGATGACGTTCGGCCTCTCATACGATGATGCGATGCAGGCGCTTGGCAAGACCTTAGACTTCGCAGCCGCGAAACACATGGATCTAGAATCAGCGGCCACACTTGTTGGCAAAGCGATGCATGGCAACACCGCGATCCTCAAGCGATACGGCGTCGATGTGACTACATCCAAGGACGCAGCTGCGGCCCTGAAGGATGTTCTAACCCCACTTGAAAACATATTCGCGGCCATGGGCGGCGATGTAGCGGATTTTGCATCGAACCTCGTCGAATCTGTCGGGGTGACAGCCGAGTTCGCTCAAGCTCTAGGTGAGGCGAAAGACCCAGCGAAGTTTCTAATCGAGCAGTTCCAGCAAGGCAACATAGACCTACCCCAATTCACGCAGATCCTCACTGACTTAGGCGTCCCACTTGACGCGACGAAGATGAAAGCTGGCGGTGCAGAGGAAGTTCTAGGAGCGCTGAACAAACAGTTTGGAGGCGCAGCGCAAGCGGCAGCGAGCACTTACGCGGGAATCCAAGAGCGGTTGAAGAATGCTACGGAGGAAGTCGGTGAGAAGATCGGTACAATCTTTCTACCCGCTCTTGCTTCGTTGACTGAGGCCTGCATCCCCGTCGTTGATGCGTTAGGAAAAGGCGTCGACGCCATCAGCACGTGGCTTGGTGAAGTTGCCAAGATGCCTGAAGTTCAAGCCGCAACCGCAGTCGTGCAAGACGCGTTCGCTTCCCTTTGGGCTGGCATGGAAGACTGGTATGGCTTCGTAGTTGAGACATTCGGCCCTGTCATCCAAGATTTGATCGGCGCATTCCACGAGATCTGGGAAGCATGCAGTCCGATCATTGAGGCTTTGCAGGAGATCTGGGATGCGATCACAGGCGGCATGGACACGGGCGACTGGCTCAAAGACTTCCTGAAACTAACCGCATTATTCATCAGAGAAGAAGTAGCCCCAGCGATCAAAGCCCTTGTGCCGATTATCAAAACAATGGCAGAGGGCTTCAAGGAGATGGCTGACCTCGTCGTCGGCCCAATCGAGACAATGAAGGCACTCATCATAGGCTTCCTGGATACGCTACACGATGCTTTCCAGAACTTCTACAACTGGCTCGTGGGCGGGTCGCTTTGGCAAGATCTCTGGAATACTTTGCTAAGTGTTGCATCAGGAGTCCTACCCACGCTCGTTGGCATGATCACTAGCGTCTTCTCATCACTCAGTGGTGCCTTAGCAACGATCTGGGATCAGATGCAGACGGCCTTCAACACCGCGATCAAATCCATACAAGATACGTTATCGGCGGGATGGGAGACCATCAAGGAGAACGCGATCTCAATATGGGATGATGTTGCGAAACGCTCAACAGAGATCGTGACGCAGCTCTCGACTGATCTCACTTCGATTTGGAGTGGTATACAGGGCATGGTCGAGTCCGTGATGACTGGCGTCGAGGAGACTATGACGGGCATCATCACGAACATCCAGACAACCTTCGAGAGCAGCTTCACCGATATGGCGGACATGTTTGATGAAGTGGTCAATGGTATACAGATGCTTTGGGATCAAGCCTGGTCAAACATCCAGGCGATCGGGCAGGCCTTGATGGCGCTTATCTCAGGCGATGTGTCAGGCTTCGTTTCGGCGACTCAGGGATACATGGACAGTATGGGTGATAGCATCCAGAGCAGTGCGTCGGATGCGTGGACTGCTGTCACAAGCACAATTTCAGGTGCTCTCGACACGGCTGCGAGCGCAGTGTCAGGTTTCTGGAATTGGCTTGTCGGCGGCAGCGCTTGGCAGGATGGCCTCGACCTGCTCATCAGGGTTACAGATCAGAAGATGGGCGTCCTAGCGGCGCTTGTACAAGAGCGCATCGATGAGATGAAGGACGCGTACAGTAGCGCGATGGGGTCGCCTATCTTCGGCGCACCCGCCGTTCCCGAAACGCTTCTCGCCGCGCCAGCGGCACTGGGTCAAGGAGCCACAGCGGGCTCAACAGCGGCGCCGGCAGCAAGTCAATTATCGAGCGTCACGCTGCCCGTAACTGTCCAAATTGATGGTGCGACAGTTGCTCGCGTCGTTGAGAGGCGCCTGATCGCGAATAGACAACTCTCAGCCTGGAGGTCCGCTTAGTTGGGAATCAGCAAGACCATTTCGGGGTACCTGGACGGGTGCGCTTGCGACAGTCAAGCCGATTGGGAGGGAGGTGAGTGGAATTGTGTTCTCGATTATCCATATTCGGGTGTGTATCTTTGCATAGATACCGCTGACAAGCATGAGGGAATCGCCGCTTTCAGGTGGTGGGTCCGTAGTTCGTGGACTGGTGGAGGCCCAGTCTATTTCCCATTGGGCCACACGGTGAGAACTTACGATTTTGGTCCAGTTGGCGGCGGAGCACAATTTCGTGTTTGGAGCAAGAAAACAGGCACTGGAACTCCCTTACTCCTATCCGACCGCCTCGGCACAGCTACGGGTTACTTAGGCGGCGAGGAACTCATGTCCCAGAACGCAAACCAAGATTGGACCTTGATGAAGCACACGATAGTTACAGGCGGGTTCTTCGCGATCTATCGATCCGCCACACTAGCGAATAATTCCGAATTCAATGAGCACGCATGGATTGACCGAATAGTCATCTGTCTGGATCACCTGATCACCGTCACGGGGCTCACGTCGGGTCAGAAGGTTGAACTCTACCGATCAAGCGATAACGCGAAACTTGATACTCAGACATGCGCAGGCGGGGAGAATCATGTTCACTTTGATGTAGACGCCGAAGATTTCCCTGAACAGATGTATATGAAGATCTACGGCACTAACGGGACCATGTTGCTTGAGACCTCGCCCTCCTATAACATGTGCGGCGGCGACACATGGGAATGGACTGCCGACGCAGGAACCATGACGCTGACCAGAGGCGACTTCATCATCTATCGAGGAGCAAATGCTGCCACACCCAAAAGCACCGCCATAACAGCGAACCTCAAGACGCCTGCGGGCGCGAATTATCCGGGCGCTCTCATCTATTTCCAAGCCGCGAACGGCACCGTCTCGCCCTCATCTGATACGACAGATGCTGGCGGAGATGCGCACACAACCCTGGCGTCTCTCACATCCGCCTATGGTATCGCCGTGGTGAAGGCGCAATGGCTTGGAGACGCGAACGTGCCCGCATGTTCAGCGTACATCGTGGTTCATATCTTCTACGACGCCGAATCTCCTGATTCAAGCGTAGGCTTCCAACTCTACGTCGAGGGATACCCGCTCGCTTTTGTTTCGGGCAAATATGGGATCAACGGGCAAGGAAAGCCTGAATCGTTTGAAGTGGAGATCCCAGAATGGGACGCCAACATAGTCCCGTTCGGCTTGGTAAGCATCTATCGAAAGGGCGTGAAAGAGTTTGCGGGCGTCTACTTGACCCCAGATCGACACCTCTCGGATGCGCCTCGCGTGGCGCTGGGCGGTTTAGACCAGACATTCCTTCTAGTCGACAGAGTTGTGGACTTGAAGATCTACAGCGGCAAGATTCCCGCGTATATCGTCAATGACCTTCTCACAGCCTTCGACTCAGGCATCAGCCCTGGGAGTCTGGAATCTTCCGCCGATGCATTGACCATCACAATCACCTCGGAGACATTGCTGGCAGCCATACAGCGAGTGTGCGACGCGGTATGCTGGGATTTCAGGGTGAACCTCAATCGCACGCTCGACCTTGCCGAGAACTTCGGTGGGCTTCCCTCGGGCACTTCATTCACGGAAGGCGTCGATATATTCGACGTTGATGCGGCATCCGACTACGGCAAGATCGCGAACTGGATCCGCATGGTCGGCGATGGCATCATAAGCACGAAGCAAGACGGCACGAACATCATGGATCAGGGCATGCACCAGCTCCCATCCTTCCAGACCTCAATCTCGTCGCAAAGCACCCTTGACATCGCCTGCCAAGCACTTCTCGACCTAGTCAAAGACCGTTCCGAGACAGAACTGCTCCTAGCGTATGATGGCTATGCCCCAGGAATTTTCAAGCCTGAGGACACGATCACGGTTACGGCGCCAAGCGTTGGCATGGCGGGCGAGTATCAGATCAAGCGGATCGAGCGAGACATGACTGACGCCAACTTTGTTCTCCTAGAACTCAGCAACCGTTTGGCGCAATATTGGGAACTGGACGAAGCGTACCGGCGAATGGTCAAGGATCTTAGCGTCTGACAGTCACATCGTCGCATGACGATTTGATACCGCCTCCTCACAGCGGCGGTCTAGAAGTAGAGAGGATTTCTGGAGTGAGTCAAAACGTGAGCGGAAAGACTGGACGCCCTACGGTGCGGATAGCAAGCCGCGAACTGTTCACCGTGAAGAATGACCACTGGCAAGTCTCAGAGAAGACGGATGGCCTGTACGAGTTGACAGCGCGAGATGGCTCTGCCAAACTCGGCCCGATGGACGGCAAGAAGCTGGTGGGGTCTCTCGCGGTGATCAGCGAACTCGAACGACATCTACGCGAGGGGAGGTGAGACAATGCAAACGCAAAGAGACAGAGGGCGAGGCATAGACCTCGCGAACGCGCGACCAATCATTCGCGTAGTCGATCATGGGCTTTGGAGTCCCAACTGGTCCGTGCACAAGTTCAGGGAACATCGAGACCGCGTATACAAAGCAGCGCACGTTGAGGGCTTGCCCATCGAGTACCTGCTTGCCAACTTTGAACTGATCGAATCACCACTGCGATTCCCTGGAAACTGTCTACTCAACGAGGGCATCAATGAGCTCTGGACGCTCGTTGCTGGTACAGGTGCAACACTGTTCAATAATGCCAACGCATACATCGGCGTCGGAGATGACGCAACCGCAGCCGTCGCCACACAGACCGGACTCATAGCAGCCACCAACAAGAAATACAACCCCATGGACACGTCCTATCCAACCTACGGGTCCTCGCAGAAAGTGACCCACCGAGCAACCTTCGCGTCTGGTGATGCGAACTTCCACTGGCAAGAAATTACCGCCGCGAACGGAAATAGCGACGCATCGAAGAACCTGAACCGCAAAGTCCAGGATATGGGTACGAAAGCAAGCGCGACCAGTTGGGTTGCGACACAAGAAGTGACGCTCTCCTAGAGCGCCTGATCAGTTATCACCAACGGAGGTGACATTGTTTGGTAGGAACTAGAGGAATCATCCATGTAGACCCAGGAGCCGAACTGACCGCTGCTGAGTTCACATCAGTGACGTCACATAGTATTGCAAGCGGGACGGCCTTTCCAACCGACCCCGCCCCTGTTGAGATGGACCTATTCTACAGGACAGATCAGCATAAGCTCTACATCTACAATGGCACAGATTGGAAAACCTGTGTAATCCTCACTGCTGCTGACGTTCCGACGGGCGTGGACGCGGCGAAACTCCAAAGCTATGATGTGCAAGCTCATGCGCCGCAAGACGGTGAATATCTGAAATGGGTGAACGCGAACAATCGCTGGGAACCAGCCACCATGTGATCATATCACAGGTGGGTTCAAGCCGCGGGAGCGAGCGCGGGCACCCTTCCTGGTAGTTGCACACAGGAAAGTACGCAAGGCGATTTAACAGCTACAAGTAGAGGTACGACAATAACTGCCAATGCCTCAGCTCATGTTAAAGGTAATTATGCTGAGTTGGTTGCTTCTTCTCCTTTCGCATCTGATTGGGTCCTAGTCATCGTCAGCAGGGGTAGTACTACCGTAAACGCACGCTTTCTTATTGATATTGCAACAGGAGCGCAGGATTCAGAAGTTGTGAAGATCGCTAATCTCTATCACATAACACAAGTGAGAGCGGGGGGAGGTTTTGGAGGTTGCGTCTATTTGTTGCCTCTTAGAATAGCGTCAGGGTCTAGGATAGCCGCACGCTGTCAATCATCGACAGGTAGCTCTACAGTAGATGTTGAGGTTTGCTTACTCAATGGCGTAGGTGGCGGATTGAGCACGTGTGAAACCTGTGGAGCAGATACAGCCAATACCCGTGGTACGGCTATAACATCAGGCGCTGCACAACACGTGAAAGGAAATTACAGTCAGCTCATTGCATCAACAGGCGGCCAATACCGTTTCTGTGTATTCAGTATGCATCTGATAATTTCCTACAAGTGGCTGGTTGATTTAGCAACTGGCTCAGCGCAAAATGAAGTTGTCATAGTTGACAACTTAGCTGCAAGTCTCTATGACTCTGATCAGATCATAGTCCCATTACCATTAACGATAGCGTCAGCATCCAGGATAGCTGCACGTTGTCAGACCGCCGATGGTGTCAACATTCCGTTTTACGGAATCTTGTACGGCTGCTACTAGAGAGAAGTGAGACCACGCTTGCCATTCCCGTACACTTTCCCCTTCGTATTTGATGACTGCGACAAGAGATCGTCAGAAACAGGCTCGGGCACTGAAGCCATCGCAGTAGGCCCATTCGCGTCAGACTCGGGAATTGGAATAGACAGCCCCGACTTGAGCGCAGAGATCACACCCGCAGACGTCGGCGCCGGTATTGAAGCCCTCGCATTGGCCGTTGATGTTCCAGTAGGCGAGACGGGGTTAGGCGCAGAAGCGCCAAGCGTCCAAGCATCCCTTACCGAGACAGATTCAGGTGCGGGTAGCGAGACTCCTGGTATTACGGCAAGCATCCCTATCAGTGAGGCGGGCGCTGGATCAGAGGCAGAACAAGTAGTTGGATCAATCCCAATCGCTGAGTCTGGAGCGGGCAGCGAATCGGAGCAGCTCTCGGTAAGTCTGACCATCCCTGATTCCGGTCTAGGGGACGAGAACGTGACGACCCCAGGCACGATCTTGATCGTGGAAGAAAGCAAAGGAGCGGAGTTCGCGTGGCGAATGAAGCCGTCAAGCCCAATGATCGACGCTCTTGCGTTGCCTCATGTCCTCGCCATCAGGGTGACTGACGAGGCCAGCATTGCAGATAAGAAAGTTCAAGGCGGATCCTTGCCACGACGAAAATTGGTCGGCAAACATGGACGCGTGCTTGAGATCGAGGGATGGACAGACAATCAAGCTGATGTCGACGCATTAGAGGCCCTCCTCGACGGTGTGCGTCGAACATTCTATCATCCGAACGGCGACTCCTTCGGTGTGCTTGTGACGGGGTTTCAGCCGAGCCGAACGGTCGACCAGTACAATCGCAGGTTATACCGACTAGCGGTTGCGGAGGCAAACTAGCATGGTGACATTCGGTGGGTACAGGCTGCAACATGTGTCGGCGATTCAGACTGTCGGGTCGCGAATCATTCACGACCGTCTAGTTCCTTCGGCAAAGAGTTTCAGCTATCGCTCGGATGAAACAGCAGGCGGCCGCGTGGTCACGGTCTCAGGTCAGATCAGAGACGATCTTGATCACGTTCTAAGGCTTGAAGAAATTCGCGTCAGAGCAGATGATACCGCGAGGCCTCTGGATCTAGAGGATGGATCTTCAGCTTTCAATGCGAAGCTCGGCAGCGTTGAGATGGTCTGGACCGTTGAGGAGGGCGTGGAGCGGCCATCGTATTCGGCTACGTTCCATGAGACGAGCTGACATCTGCTCTTTTTCCACATTGCGAAATAGCTAGGGCTAGCGTGAGCGCTGTCGTCGTCATTAATACGGGTCGGGGCGTTTTCGGGCACGCTTGTCGACCATGAGTCTTAGTTTTCGGCTGCAGGACTGCAACTCCATGTGCCTTGGATTGTGGGAACTTCCAATATTGCGGTCCGTTTTGAAATCCAAGCCGTGCTATTGACATGAAAATGACAACTCTAAGGTATTTCAATGCAACATCAACGAGCCTAGCCCCTAACGATTGAGTGTTTTGTGCTTAGGCTCGATTTCGCCTCAGTATGCATGATTAAATAGGTACGGATCGGGGAACTATTGTGACGTGTCTCAAGTTGGCTAGTCGTAGTTCTGGTTCGCTATTGATAGTGCTGCTTCTCACCTCAGCATTGTTTGTTTCGATCTACTCCGTCGCCACGCCCCCAAAGAAGGCGTATGCTGCTCTGACTGTTACTCTGACAGGTCCGGCTGCTCCATATGGAATTGGTGGTGCATCTGGGAAGTTTGGCGACACAATAATTGTTACGGCGACGGGCGGTGCCGAGCCAGACGGGACACATTGTTTGATTAGCAGTAGCCCGGTCAACATTATCTCAAGCTACAGCGCCCAAGTCTTTCTCGATGCTGGGCCAGTACTTAGAGTCCATGGCTTCTTCGTCGTTGGAAGTGGACCCGCTCCTGCCGGAAGTGGACCAGTTACTGTAACGGTCACCTGCGGAGCTGACATTGGCTTCACTACCTTCCATCTGGATCCTTTCATCGCAATTACTCCATCATTTGGCGCGGTTGGTCAGACTATTTCCATCAGCGGTTTCGGCTTCGCAAATACCGCCAGCAGCTGCCACATAACTGCTACATTGCCCCCAGTTAGTGCGGAGACCTGCCATGTCAGTGGAGGAACGCTCTATAGTACGAGTTTCACTGTTGCCGCTGTTGCGCCCGCTACTTTTACGATAACGATAACTCCGAACGCCGGCGATTCAGCCAGCGGCAAATTCGAGATGGTAGCCTCACGAAAGATATCTTTAGATCCCCAATACATTTTCGGCACGACTCTGCCCGCGTTACGGGCGGGACCTACGACTGCCCCGCGGGGGTACGGAACTGCTGGCGCGAGCTATGAGGTCAAAGTCACCGGCGGGGGATTCGTAGCTAATCACGCTTGCGAATTGACCCCAGTGCCGGCCGGGTTGATTTATGCAAGTAAAAGCTGCTCAATCAATTCGGTAGGCACATTGACCGCAAGTTTCGCGGTTGACGTTACGTCCACTGTTGGCGCTGCATATACCATTACAGTCACGGATACGACCGACTCTGTTACGGCCACCTATCTGAACTTCGCGGTAACGGACAAGCCGACCTTCACCCTCGACTTTGTAAATGCACACGCCGGCGAAGCGGTCAGCACAGTTGTGGGTGCTAACAACTATTCTCCGTTAGACGCAGGCGCATGTGGTTCAATGTCATCCACTCCAAGCGGCCTCATCACCTCTCCTCAATTCTGCATGATCGACAATACTGCGACTCCTGCAATTGTAAGAGCCAGATTCACGGTTTCCGGAACAATTCCTGGAACGCAGATTTACAATGTAATTGTCACGGGTAAACATGGTGACCCGTCTGCCTCTCCTGGGCCAGGCCTAAATGTGCAGGCTTATGTGACCATAGCTAGTCCTTTATCAGCTCAAGGTTCTCCACCCTTGGGAACACTTCCAGGAACACTCGTATCCATCTCAGGGACAGGTTTCTTGGTGACTGACTCATCCTGCAATATTGCGCCCTCAGCACCAGGTCTAGTAGTCTCAAGTCCGTTTTGCGCAGTGATCGTAGGTACAGGGGTTCTCTCAGCAACATTCGTCGTCGGTGCGGGTTCGACCTTTGTGGCTGGAGGCTACACGCTCACGGTGACGGGAACGCTAGGAGGCGATGCTGCTATAAACGCTCCAACTTTCGCCGTTGTGCCGCGAATTGCCGTATCACCCGTTTCAAGCCCGAGCGGGGTGCTTGTCACCCTTTCAGGCTCAGGTTTCGATATAGGTGCTGGTATAGCATGCGTTAGTATTGAATCCTGGCTAGGTGGGGTAAATGTACCGCTAGATGCAGCATTCGGGACTCCTCCGGGCTCGGGCGTACCCTGCACGGTCAACCCTGTCGGAACGGTCGTTGGGATCTTTACCCTTGATCCTGCGAGGCCCAACGGTCTGTATACGATTATTGTCCAAGGAGTCACCTTAGGAGCTGACACCGCTTCTACCCTTATCACGAAAGGCCTTCCGGTGGCGTTGACGATTTTACCGTTTTCCGGTCCGACCACGGTAGGAGCTGTGACTGTCACAGCCCCTGCGGGTTCTTTCGGTGCGCTCGACCGTGGATTACCGTGCGGGATCACTGCGCCGTCGGGGTCGAACCTCTTCGCAGGCGTTCCAACGCCCTCATGCGCGATAAGCTCCACGGGGGCTCTCTCCGCCTCTTTCACGGTGAGTGCAACTGCGCAAGGTGGCACTTGGACTGTCCAGATAAACGGTGGTGGAGGAGGCTTTGCAACTGGCAACTTCGCGGTGACGCCGGTAATGACTCTGGTGCCCTTGAGCGGTGAATCTTTTGCGCCGGTCTCTATCACGGGCTCCGGCTTCAGCGCAGCCGACGCGGCAGCAGGTTGTGTGGGAACTTTGTTCAGCACACCAGCCGGATTGCTGTCTGGCGTGTCTTGCAGCATCTCAGGAATCACTTTCCAGATGACTGGAACCTTCTCGGTCGCTGGGATACCTCCCGCTCCTGGGCCGTATACGGTGACCTTCCCAAGCTCGCTCGGGCCAGTATCTGCGCCGACCTTCACCAAGTCTGCATCAGCCTTCAATCTAGTGCCTAATTTCGGACCCACAGGCATCGTAGTGGCTGTTGATGGGACTGGCTTCCCTTCCGCCGATGGAACCTGCGCCATCACTGCTGCACCCGATATCATAGCGTCATCTCCCCCTCCGTGTTCAATCACTGGGGGAGTAGTTACAGGTTCGTTCACGGTCGTTGGAACCGCTGTTCCCGGTATCTCGACTGTGACCGTTACTTCAAATCCAAGCAGCACGTCCAAGTCTGCTCCGTTCCGGGTGGATCCGACAATCTCGCTGTCGCCACCGTCCGGAGGAGCTGGAGTCCTCGTGACCATTTCAGGCTCGAACTTTGCTGTAGGTGATATTGGATGCGCGATCACTTCGTCTCCGAGCGGGTTGATCTCAGGCCCGTCATGTGTGGTGGTTGCCGGCGTAATGTCTGGATTGTTCACGGTGGCATCTGCATCAAGCGGGGATTATACGGTCTTCGTCACCGGGACGAGTGGGGACGCAGGGCAGGCCGAGTTTAGCGCTCCTTTGGCTCCTACGCTGGCGTTAAATCCAATCTTGGGTGCGCCAGGGATACCTGTAACCGCTTCTGGCTCGAACTTTCTCGGCGCCATATGCACCATGACATCAACTCCGTCAGGCCTTTTCACTTCAGCTTCCTGCTCGCTCTCGGGAGGAACACTTTCAGGAGGCTTCACAGTCGGCCCTGGTGCCTCAGGCGCCTATACAGTGACGGCTATGTCGAACTTGGGTCCGCTTGATTCGGCGACATTCCCGTTCACTGCTACGGGCACAACTACCACAACTACGACCGCAACCTCGCCGGCATCGTTCACCATGTCACCTAGCCCCGGCACCCTTACTATCAACCCAGGCGGTGTTGGGACAACCACTATAACTGTGCAGTCTATCGGGGGCTTCAACTCCCCGGTAACTCTGGCGGTGCCGACGCTTCCGTCAGGCGTCAGTGGCGTCTTCAGCACCAACCCAGTGATACCGCCCGCGGGAAGCAGCGTCACCTCAGTGCTCACCCTAGCTGTCTCAAGCGCCGCGCCCGGGGGCACCACTGTCATTGCAGTGACGGGTACAGCTGGTACCCTCACTGGTTCAGCATCAGTAATGCTCATCATCCCCATAACAACGGGTACAACGTCGACCACGAGTGTAGCAACCACCGCCACCACGGCGACTGGGCCTTGGACGCCGCCGAAGTGTGTCATTGCGACGGCTACTTTCGGTTCGGAGGCTTCACCAGCTGTTCAGTTCCTGCGCAGCTTCAGAGACAAACTAGTGCTCTCGACGACGGCTGGATCCGCATTCATGCAAGTCTTCAACGCGTGGTACTACTCGTTCAGTCCGCCCGTTGCACAATTCATCGCGAACAATGACCCGCTTCGAGCCCCGGTCAGAGTGTTCCTTTACCCGCTTCTAGGCATCCTTGGTGCTAGCGCATTCACCTACTCGCTGTTCAGTGCATCGCCGGAGTTCGCGGTCGTGATGGCGGGGCTTGTCGCGAGCTCGCTGATAGGTCTCGTCTACTTGACCTTGCCCGCCATCGTCGGCTTCAGTGCCCTGACAAGAAGAAGGATCCGAATCGCCAGCATAGCAAAGGTTTCGTTGACGGTGCTTGCAATCGCATTGGGGCTGCTCGTGGCAGGTGAGTTGGCAGGTCTGTTCCTGCTGCTTGCTGTGGCCAGCTCAGCGATCGTGCTAGCCTGCTTCATCACGGTACCGGCAATCGTCGCTCTCGCGCTGCTTCGTCCAAACCCAAAGTAGCACTAGCAAGCAACGCTCTCTTCCTCTTTCTTTTCTCTTTTTGACCGTAACACGGCGAGCGCAAGCTCCCGACTTCAGTCGCGGAGAGAGTCAAACATAGCACGAACGACTACGGACCGAATCAGCTTCCCAAGGAATTAACACGGAGGCTTGTTACGAACGGGCTCCATGGAAAGAGGCTCCCTATCCAAGGGACCGCAGGGAAGGCTAGGGACTGGGTATCCGTTGGAGGACAGCTGCCGAGCAATTCTTACAGTTTTAGAGAAGGGGAAGAACGGACAGGTCTGCAACATCGGCCGATGAAATGAGAGAAAGAACATCGACATCGCAAAAGAGATACTGCGTCGCCTATCCCTTCCTGAAACGATGATGCAATTCGTCGCCGACCGTCCTGGGCACGACTTCAAGTACTCTCTGAGTTGTGACAAGATTCATTGTTTGGGCTGGAAGCCTCAAGTAGTCTTCCACGAGGGGCTTCAAAAGACGATCGATTGGTACAAGGTCAACGAGTGGTGGTGGCGACCTCTGGTTAACTGAGTTCTCTGGGGCTTTCTGAGCAACCCAATGTTCTTCAGCCTGCACATTGAAACTTGCCGCGCACTGCGCCCTTATTCGTAATAACATCCAGCTCGCGCGGTGCAGTTCGAGTTCGTCGTTAAATAGAACTTCAAGAACGCAATGGGGCGATCCGGATGAGACGAGCAGCTGTCTTGGGAGGGGGACCCGCCGGACTGAGTGCGGCTTGGCTGCTTGCAAAGAGTGGTGCTAAAGTCGATCTAATTGAGCGCATGCCGTTTGTTGGCGGCATGTCGACCACTATCACGCTCGACGGATGCCGAGTTGACTATGCTCCTCTCGTCTTTCAATTCAAGGAAGGCGAAGCACTCTCTCTGGTGAAGCGCCTCCTCAGAGATGACCTTACGAAGGTCCGAAGCAAGACCAAGATGCGCATCAGGAACAGGGATTTTGATTATCCTCTAAGAATTGGAAATCTGATGCGAGGCCTCCCTGTGGGGCTCTCTCTGAGGATAGTTGTAGATTACCTATACGCGCTTCTCAAGTCCAAGATAGTGGACAGCGCAGACATCTCCTTCCACGATTGGTGCACCAAGAGATTCGGCAGATCGCTTGCCGATCTCTGTTTTCTATCCTACACAGAGAAGGTTTGGGGGATGCTCTCATAGCAAAGTGGCGGGCTTACCTGGTCTACGCTTCGCGGCTTGGGAGGTTCCTTGCAACCTGGGAGCCCGCGAGGTCGTGGGTTCAAATCCCACCGACCCCACCATCAATCTATTTCACTGGGTTGTCAGTTGCGGAGGCGCAGCCGTACAGGAGTGGTGGCGGATTGCGGTTTGAGAACGGGGAATCGGTACTCCACAGAGGCTCGTTTCGTGTTCTTTTGAGCGTGTGAGGGCTGGTTTAGGCTGATCCGTGGAAAAATACTTGTGACATCGGGCCGGGCGGAGTGTTGGCAACCTGTTGGGTTAAATACACGTAAATACACGACATTGCCTCGATGTTCATGGCCCACAAGACCCTCACGATCTCAGACGAAGCCTACGCCGCCTTGGCGAGACTGAAGGAGCGACGCGAGTCATTCACTGATGTGATTCTCCGGCTCACCGCTAAGGCGCGGAGGGGTACGCTCCTGGATTATGTTCGCTCGATGCAGCCCGACGAGGAATTTGCGGAGAATCTGGAGCAGGTGGTGCAGAACAGAGAGCGGTCTCGCGTGAGAACCGTCCAATTCTGAGGTCGCTAGTCTTGGTTTGTGTGGACACTAGTTTTCTCATAGCATTGATAAGACGGAAGCCCGAGGCAGAGCGAAGACTCGAATCATACACACAAGAAGACGAAGAGATATCGACCACCCCCATATGCGCCTGCGAGCTCTTCGCCGGAGCCTACAAGTCGACGAGAAGAGACTTGGAGATCAAGAAGGTCAAAGGACTTCTGTCGCGAATGCGACTGCTTGAATTTACCATTCAAGCGTGCGAGAGATTCGGAAAGATCAGAGACCAGACGGAGGCTGCTGGCACCCCGATAGGAGACTTGGACATCATGATAGCTTCAATAGCTCTAGCTCACAACCAGCCAATAGTCACCCGAGACATAGATCATTTCGAGAAGATACCCGGCCTAACTGTCGAGACATGGTGAAGCACAGCAGATCTCGCCCATATCACAAGACCCACATAGAACGGAACCATTTTCGAATCCCCCTGCCCCACGACCTCCTAGGCTCACGCCCGCAGATCCCTCTGTGCCAACGTGGTCGGCGCGACGAAGATGCAGGACCAGTTCAGAACCTAGACAAGTACCTACAGGCTCGCCAGACGAACAAGTTTGGCTGACAAGTAATGGAGAGCCATCGTTACCCGGGTCGACACGGTCACGACACGAGGTCACAATTGCAGCCGGAGCCACCTGCGAGGATGGGCACGATTCATACAGATATGGGCTCAAATCCCACCGACCCCACCACTTGCGTCCACAACGCGAACACGAACCATATCAGGCTGGTTCAGAATTGTGTTTGAGCAAGAGCCCAATGCCGCTGTGAGAGCAAAATGAAGGTACGAAAGGGTATTCCACAGGAACTCTGGAAGCGCATCTTGGCGAGTATGCCGATAGCCTGCGTGGACGTTATCGTCTGCAAGAAAGTCAAGCGCGGAACTCGTGTCTTGCTCGGATACAGGAAGATCTATCCCTATGGGGATCTCTGGGCACTTCCCGGAGGACGGATTATTAAGAGGGAGTCACTGCGTGACACCGCGAACCGTCAGCTGAGAGAGATCGGTCTCCGCCCGGCTGGCGAACATAGGCTTGTCGGCGTCTACCCGGTCAACTTCAAAGATAGATCAGACATCACCATCTGCCTTTCTGCACACCTGACTACATCCCAAGAACCACGACCAACCCGGGAGCTGGTCAAGTATACATGGCGACGGCTCGGCGACCTCCCCTCTTGCCTCGGCTCCAACTACAGGAGAATGCTACGAGACTTCAAGGATCACCGCTACAAAGTGCGATAACTCAACACGTACGAGGGAATTACAGCTGCGCTAGGGACGCTTCGCTCTTCCAACCTCAAGCTGTAACTCCACACTCGGCGGCTTCGAAGGTTTCACGCAACACGCGAGGGCGCGAGGTCGTGGATTCAAATCCCAAGGCTTTGTTTCCGAATGGCAGATAAGCTGACGACCAGTCTCGCTAGGTGCGTGGGAGCGAGATCAGCCATGCCGCATTCAGGATTTGACCTTGACTGGGACGCGACAGTCCAAGAGATAGTCGCTTTCATCAGGAGAATCGTTACCGAAGCCGAGGCTGAAGGGGTCGTAATCGGACTTAGCGGAGGTGTCGACAGCAGTCTGGTAGCGGCGCTATCTGTTAAAGCGCTCGGGAAGGAGAAAGTTCTGGGCATCCTGCTGCCAACAGATTTCACGCCCGCTCAGGACATACAAGATGCAATGGACCTAGCCAAACTATTCGAAATACGAACAGAGTGCATCATGATAACACCGATCACGGCTTCTTTCGCCAAAGCTCTCAAAGTAGAGATTGATGATTCGCGAGTAAGAATTCCTCTAGCAAACATAGTCAGTCGCACAAGGATGATAATCCTGTACCACTACGCGAATACCCACAACTACCTCGTGGCTGGTACCGGTGACCGAAGCGAGGATCTGATCGGATACTTTACAAAGTACGGGGATGGAGGAGCCGATCTACTTCCGATAAGTCACCTCTACAAGACACAGGTTAGGCGACTCGCCGAGTATCTAGGGATCCCATCAAGAATGGCCTTCAAGCCGAGTAGCCCTCAGCTCTACCCAGGACACAAAGCCACGGATGAAATCCCAATAGACTACGACAAACTGGACCCTATTGAGAGAATGCTCTTTGACGAAAAGCTTTCTCCACTGGAAGTTGCGGAGAAAACACAAGTCGATATCAAAGTTGTTTTGGATGTGCTGAGGAGATATCGCTCCTCGGCCCACAAGCGTCGCTATCCCCCGATGGTTCGAGAGTGGTAGGCTCGACGGGTTGTGCGCCGCAAGGCGTTTGTTCTCATAAACTCTTTAAGTGGACCGAGACGAATCCGCGAACAATGGTTGGATCGCGCCTTGAGAGTCGGTGTAATAGGCCTTGGCGTCGGCTACGCACTAGCATGCTGCCTGGCTGAAGCCGGCTACCAAACCACGGGAATCGACATCAACCCCCAGGTCGTAGCCAAACCAAGGATGGATCCTTCGGTCACACGTCTTCTAGAATACGACAGCACGCATAGGAGGAATATCGGAACCCACCTCGAATTGTCAACAGAGTACAAGAAGCTGTCTGACTGCGACTACGTGACTGTCTGCGCTAGCACGGGCGATGAGAAGAAACTCGTCCTTGGTCATGTGGAAGCTGCTGTGGATTCATGCTGCAAAGTTATGAAGCATGGTGCCACGATGGTCGTCTATTCCACGTTACCATTTGGAAGCTCGAAGAAGATCAGACAAATCATTGAGCGTAACGGTCTCAAATGCGATGAGGACGTCCGCTACGTTCACATGCCCCTCATGATCGCGCAAGGAACCACTGCAGATGACTTCGTAAACCCTCCCTTTGTCGCGTTCGGAGCGTACTCGCGTGCAAGTGGCGAGGGAGCGCTCCAATTCTACAATGAGTTTATCGCATCTTCGTCAATATGGAAGAAGCAACTGCCCCCGATGTTTGTGACAACTCCAGAGACTGCTGAAATGGCGAAGTTGACCGCCAATGCGTTTCTCTCTACAAAGATGAGTTTTGCCAACATGGCCGACACGCTCTGCAAGAAGGTTGCAGTCAACTCGGCGGAGTTACTTGAGATCGTTGGATCGGACTGGCGGATCGGTAAGAAGATGTTGAGGCCCGGCTTTGCATGGGGCGGCAACTGTTTTCCACGGGACACCCAGTCACTTGTCGACACGTATGATGAGAATCGTGTCGACGCGAGTATTCTCAAGTCCGCGCTTAAACTTAACGAAGCTCGATTGCGTGAACCCCACTTGATCCTTCACGAGGACGGAATTGATGGCGGTCAGGTTCTAGTGCTTGGGCTCGCCTACAAGTCTGGGATCAATATGACTTCGGGAAGCAAGAGCGTTCAGTTGCTCAAGGACCTGCAAGAGGAAGGCTACGAGGCTGTCGGATACGATCCCAACATCAACCCGGAAGAGGAGTCTAAGATCTCCAAAGCGGCATATCGCGCGATAGTTGTCACCACAGACGAGCCATGCTTTGACAAGATCATTGACAGGCTGAAAGAACTGAATCCGAGAGTAAAGCTTTTGGACTACCGAATGCCGAAGTCGGCCTCGCAGAACTTAGCGAGGTAGATGGCAGTTGAAGTCAGTTCTTGTAACTGGCGGAACAGGATTCATCGGAAGCAATCTCGTCGATGCTTTGCTGGGTAGAGGGCTAGATGTCGTAGTTGCCGATCAACTGATCGCTCCAAATACGAGCCCTGAGCTCTGGAAGAGACGCCTAGACAGATATCACGAAATATGCAAGAGACACAAGACACAGCCTAAGCTGGAAATCATAGACTTGTCCATCGAACGCGAAAGGCTGAAAGACATTCTCACGAAGAACCATGTGGACACGGTCTTCATGCTCAGCGCCGTCTTCGGCGGTCGAGGCTTCGTGGACGAGCAGCAGGGGCTGTGCAGCATAGGCTTTGCCATCGATCAGAACACAATACGCGCCTGTCATGAATCGGGATGTGTGGAGCGAATAAGCTCCAGCAGCTCAGCATGTGTTTATCCACCGTCACTTAACAAGTCCGGATACGCTCTCAAGGAGAGCGATGTTCTGTCCACGGGAGAAGGTTTCGCGAGCAGCGACAACCTGTACGGGTTCCAGAAACTGATGACGGAACTGACCCTTCAAGTATTCAGCAAAGAGCATGGTTTGAAGACAAGCTCCTGCCGGTACCTCACCGTATACGGAGCCGGTGAGTTCCCCAGCACACACGCGATCAGCGTTCTATGCGAGCGTGCCGTAAGGCATGAGGATCCGTTTCTGGTCTGGGGATCAGGCGAACAGGAGCGTGGTTTCACCTATGTCGCAGACATAGTTGAAGGTCAGATCCTCGCGGCAGAGAAGGTTGCCGACGGCACGGCGGTGAATCTGGGATGGGACAAGCGGTACAAGATAAAGGATGTTGTGAACATGATAATCGAGATCGCTGGTTACAAGCCAAAGCTCTTCTTCGACAAGTCAAAGCCTGAGGGGCCATTCAGCCGCGCCCTCGACGTGTCCCTCGCCAAGAAACTTCTGGGATGGACACCCAAGGTTGACCTACGCGAAGGCTTGGAGAAGACAATACACTGGATGAAAGAACAGAACCTTTGATTCGACGCGCGTCAGAACAACTATTCTCTAGGGGTTCTCTTCCCTTTCTTTGCTTGGGCAGATCGTAGATCAGGTCGCAGGATCCGTTTGGTGGCTGGGTGATCGGCTTTTCGATCGGGCTGCCACGAGCCATCCAGACACAGCACATGCGGGGAATCTGTCAGCAGCCTGCGAATTCCAGCGAAGAAACGGATCAAGTTCTCGTACCAATAGCCCTGAAGATGATTGCATCCGGTGGTGTTACCTCCGGATGCACCAGATTGCCAAAGAAGAGTCGGTCTACACCAATCGTTGCGGCAGCCAGTTTGCACTCGTTCTCTCTTGGAGCCGGGTCTCCTGAAGCTTCCCCTCGTGTTAGGACAAGAACGCTGACCTCGTGCCCTTTCTTCTTGAACAACGCTGGGGTTCCGCCGCACCCTAGTTCGACATCATCGGGATGTGCGCCTACCGCGAGGATTCTCAAAGTCTTTCACTCGCGGAGCCTGTCAGCACCAAACGCAATGCCCATTGTTGGCGACACGCCCCTTCATACCGTCGTGAAAGCATCTACCGAAAGTCTAGCTAGCAATCTCCTAGGACATCTATCGAAGTCGGTGGATTCTAGAAGAACGGGTCAGGGAAACCGATGTATCGCTAAGAAATGCGCAGTGCCTAATGGATTCCCAGCAAGCTCAGACTAGATTGAGTTCTTGAAGCTTTGACTTGATTGCATCCACGCTTTGAGCAACCGTAAGCTCTTCTGTATCTACGGTCAAGTCAGGATTCAATGGTTCCTCGTATAGATCTTGAGGTCCGGTCAGATCCTTGATCTGGCCGGTGGAGGCTCTCTTATATAGTCCCTTGGGGTCACGTTGTGCACAGGTTTCGACAGAGCATTTCACGTAGACCTCCACGAAGTTTGTCGTCTCTTTTCTGGCGTACTCGCGAATGTTCCGATACGGCGAAATGAACGCCGCGATGACGGCGACGCCGTTTCTCGAAAGTAGTTTGGCGACATATGTTACGCGCTTCAGATGTGTTTCTCGATCTTCTCTGCTGAATCCAAGACCCTTGCTTAGGTTCTGTCGTATCTCGTCTCCGTCAAGGACCTCAACGGGCCAGCCCCGTCGCCTCAATTCGGGTTCCAGCTGTCGCGCGATCGTAGTCTTCCCGGACGCGGGTAATCCTGTCAACCAGACAACAAAGCCTTGCCTCATCTTGCCTCAGCTCAGACGAATTGGTTCTCCTTCCATGGGACGTGGTATAGGGACTTTCATTCTCTCCAGCAAAGTGGGCGCTATATCCAGGATGTCGATTTCTGCGATCTGGCCTCTTTGTTTGGTCCCTTTATCGCGCAGGATGAAGATACCGTGTCGACTGTGGACGGCATCGTCTGGACCTGTATCGTTTTCCGACAAGTAGATATCTCCATGGCCCAGAGTGCCTGCTGACCGCCAGAAGAGGTTGTCAAAGTAGACCATCAGATCCGGTCGATCACCTATGCTGATGGGGTATAGCGTATCTGGCCTGTAGACGTGGGTTTCCATCCGTCGCCCTGCATGATCGCGTATTTGCGTGAGCCGTCTTGCAAGCTCCTCCCGTTCCTGTTCAAAGTGGGCTGGCTCGATTGTCCCTTCGCGTTCTCTGCCTTTGACGTTGAAGAACACTCGTGCGCAGTATCCTCCCCATGCCCACGCCCTTGTCCGACTCCAGTCCACTGAGACTTTCTCCAGCTCCGTGACTGTTTGGGGCCTCTCTTTGAGCACAAGGTAGCCTTCACGAATCAGCCATTCGTTTACACAGAACGCTCCCCGCATGCCCTTGACGCCATGATCAGAAACCACGACAACGACCGTGTCATCGTCAATCCTCTTCAGTAGCCGCCCAACATGCTCGTCGAGTCGTTTGTAATAGTCAAGTATCACATTTTCGTATTGGTTGCCGGGCACATACTTCGGATGCTCTCTATCATAGTATTTCCAGAACGCGTGATGCACTCTATCTAACCCGATTTCCACGAACATGAAGAAATCCCACGGCTTGGTCGTCATGAGGTACTCGATAACCCGAAAGTGACTCTGAGTCATATCATGTAGATCCTTCAGCAATTGATCGCGCTGGTCGGTCCTGAATTCGACATCAAACGGATACGGGCCCACAAGCGCTTCGATCTCTCGCTTCAGTTCGGGCGGGTGTGTGTACTCTCGATTCGCATCAGGCGTGATGAAGCAAGAGACCATTTCGCCATTCACAGGTGTCGGCGGATAGCTTGGCGGAACCCCGACCACGCATACTCTCATTCCCGCTCGGACTAGGATATCCCAGATCTTCTCTGTTTTTACCGACAGAGAGTTGGCAATCCAGCCATCCGTGTACGAGTAACCCTTTCGATGCCTGAACCCGTACAGCCCCAAGCTTCCAGGGCTCTTGCCTGTTACCATGACCATCCATGCAGGGATCGTTATCGGTGGGTCGGAACTTCGCATCCGCGCGTAGACCCCCTGCTCCATTAGGCCGCGTATGTTGGGTAGTTGGTCGCGGAACTTGTCGAAGACAAGCTCGGGCGGTGCGGAATCCAAGCCCATTACAACGAGCTTTCCCCTGCTCATGTGCGTTCACTCTACAAACGGATTCTTCCACCTCAGCAAGACCTCAGCAACTTCTGGCCTGACCAACTCTTCCGGAGGCGACTCTCCTCTGATCAACCTGCTGCGGAGATCCGTTCCACTGAAATCGACTCGCTGCGTTGAATCATGAGGACAAATCTTCTCATTCACCACAGTCTCGCATCGCTTACAGTAGAAGAACGATTTGAACGGCAAAGGTATGATTCCCAAGTCAGGGAACTCGTCAAAGATCTCCTGCGCCGCGTACGGAGGATAGTATTTGCCTACGCCCGCGTGATCTCTGCCGACGACAAAGTGGGTGCAGCCAAAATTCTTCCTTACAATTGCGTGAAAGATAGCTTCCCGGGGCCCAGCGTATCTCATCTCTGTCCGAAGCACCGCCATCACTGTCCGGTCCCTCAGATAGTAGTGACGCAGCAACGCCTCGTAGGCCGCGAGTATGACCTCGTCTTTGAAATCTCCGCTCTTCTTCTTCCCGATCACTGGATTGATGAATAGGCCGTCCACGAAGGTCAGCGCCGTCTTCTGCACGTACTCATGACCCATGTGCGGAATGTTACGTGTCTGGAACCCAACGATTGTTCGCCAACCCTTCTCTTTGAATAGGACTCGAGTCTCAATCGGTCTGAGACGGTATTTCTGAAACTCATCGAAGGACATGCGAATGAGCGACACCTTGCCGCTGACAAGGGAATCCTTCATCGCACACGTCTTTGCCACACCTGGGTGCGCGCGGTCCGTTGTGCCAAATACCTCTTGGGCTAGTTCCTCCTTCTTGAAGGGAAATATCTCTTCAATATCCAGTAACGCGATCGGTTCCTTCAGAGGGTCTATGATTGCGACAGTATCCCCTTGCTTCAGTCCTTTGAGCTCGCCCTTTGACGCATCCAGCACGATCGGAAGGGTCCATGGGAGGTCGTTGCTGAGGCGTTTCTCGTGCAGTACCGACATGTAGTCATTCTCGCAGAGAAAGCCTTCTAGTGGGCTGAATGCTCCGAAGGCAATGTTCTCGATGTCTTTTGCGAGATCGTCGCCTA
>Ga0315280_10002019_pt1 | contig 33610 bp, 27 predicted proteins | sample YL17G06_40_MG_FD_203697 | JGI IMG/M metagenome (GOLD analysis project Ga0315280, IMG submission 203697) | Sediment microbial communities from Yellowstone Lake, YNP, Wyoming, USA - YL17G06_40 | ecosystem: Environmental > Aquatic > Freshwater > Lake > Sediment | place: USA: Wyoming | collected...
TCGATAAAAGAGATCTTCTCTAAATTTTCCGTTTTTGACGAGTGGCTCCAGTTGTTGATTCGTTGCAGCAATGACCCGGACATCTACTTTGATACTTTCCGTCCCTCCCACCCTTTTAATCTCATGCTCCTGTAAAAATCTCAACAGTTTGGTTTGCATTGAAAGATTGAGATTGCTCACCTCATCGAGAAAGAGGGTTCCTCCATCTGCCTCTTCGAAAAGTCCCTTTTTTGTGAAAAGGGCGCCTGTGAAGGCCCCTCGAACATGGCCGAATAATTCAGTTTCCAGTAAAGTCTCCACCAGTGAAGCACAATCGACCGGGATGAAAGGCCGATTATTCCGAAGGCTATTATAATGGATGGAACGAGCCACCAATTCTTTTCCAGTACCACTTTCCCCGTAGAGGAGCACGGTAGATTTCGTATCCGCCACTTTGGCGATGGTCTTGTAAACTTGTAAGATTTTTGGAGTCCGGCCAACAAAATTTTCAAATTGATATTTACTCAGAAGTTCCTGGCGATAAAATTTGTTTTCCTGGAGAAGCTTTTTCTGTTCCAAAGCCCTCTGAATGGTGAATTTGATCTCTTCGAGTTTAAAGGGCTTACTAATATAGTCATAAGCTCCCTCTCGGATTGCTTCAATTGCGGTCTCGATCGATCCAAAGGCGGTGATCATGATCACCGTAGTCTCTGGAGCGATCTTTTTAAAGGATCTGAGGACTTCCATTCCATCCTTCTCCCCCATCCTCACATCCGTAATGACAATATCAAAAAGATTATCCGTTCCTTTGGTAATAGCTTCTTCACCACTCAAGGCTGTGGCCACCTCATAACCCTCTTTGGAAAGGACTTCTTTCAACAGATTGACGGTGACAGGATCGTCATCCACGACTAAAAGACGAGCTGATGTTTTATTCATTAGGTTCATTTTCTTTGAAAATGGGAATGAAAACGGAGAATGTGCTTCCTTTACCCACCTCACTTTCTACATCTAATCTTCCGGAATGTTCTTTAACAATCTTATCACAGATCGCCAATCCCAATCCGGTTCCTTCTCCGATTTTCTTTGTGGTAAAGAAGGGGTCGAATATCTTCTTCTTCGATTCCTCTGTGATCCCAATCCCGGTATCGGCAACAGAGATTTTCACCCATTCCCCGTTCCCTGGGGATGTCTCGAATGGAGCTTTCTGGGTCTTGATCGTCAGTACCCCACCCCGAGGCATTGCATCGAGGGCGTTGGTGATGAGGTTGAGAAAGAGGGTTTGGAGATAGGTGATATCCCCTAAGACAAGGGGAAGGTCTGGAGCAAGAGAAGTGAAGAGTTTTACTCTGTGGGCATGAAGCCAGGGCTCGCTGAGATGGATGGGTTCCTCCAAGACCCCATTCACTTCTAAGGGTCTTAGATGAGGTTTGGGTTGTCGGGTAAAAGAGAGTAGGTTTTTGACCGAATCCGCCAATCGGTCCAGTTGAGATTCGATGATTTTCAAACGATTTTGGTCTGTGGTCTGGAGATTTCCCTCCTGCAACATGAGCTGAATGTAACCAGAGATGGAGTTTAGTGGAGTCCCGATTTGGTGGGCCATCGTGGCGGCGACCTGCCCCAACGCAGCAAGTTTTTCAGATTGGCTTAACTGTCTTTGTGATTTAAATAGAGCCTCATTGAGAAGCCTCAGTTCTTCGTTTCTTTTAGCCAGCTCCGAGGTAGCCGCTTCTATCTTTTTAGTCAACTCCTCATTGAACTGGTTGACCTTCGCCAAGAGTTGAACATTTTGGTCGTGAGTCTCGCGGATCGTCTTGAGCATCCGGTTAAAATTTCTTCCCAACTCTCCCAATTCATCTCGACTTCGAATGTGGGCTTCGGCCTCTAAATTACCATTTTCTGCTTGAGACATTGCCTCCAGCAATTTCTGAATCGGATTTCCCACCAGTTTTCCAAAAAGGAGGGTCAATGTGATTAGGATGACGAGGATGCTGGAGAATGTAAGGATGAAAGTACGATCCCTCTTTTTACTCAAATAACTTTGTGCCTCATCCAAAGCGCTCACTATACGGACTCCACCGATCACTTTTTTCCCAGAATGGAGAGGGACGATCACCTCCAACCATTTCTCACCTTCCACATCCCGGAGGCTGGAAAAGTGTTTGTCTTTTTTTAGGCTGTTGATCTGATTTTTGGTTAAGGTCAATACGGTCTTGTTCACATTCCATTTTGAATTGGAAACGATGAGTTCCCAACCTTTGGTGGAGAAGAGAAACACATCAATCTCCATCAGACTGGGCCGGCTCAATAACCACTCCTCAATCTCCTCTCGAATGTGGGGTAGGTTTTGGATGATATTCTGATCCGGGATCCCCACATCGATCTGTTTTGCGATATAGAGATTTCGATTCAAAAAGAGGTCAATCTGATCCTTCCTTGCGAGATGGAAGTCTAAATAACTGGAAAGGAGGAGGACTCCAACGACATTGATGATGATGAAGAAGGTGATCTTGGCCTTCAATCCGAAGGGTTTTTTGGAGATCCATTGACGGAACAAAGACCCTGCCCATCGGATAGGAAGAGATAAGGAAATCATGGACAATGTCCTGCTCATTTTCATATTTAAATTTAGGAAGAAGGCATCACCGCTTCGGCCCTTCTTCGCTCAATGATTTTGACGAGTATCACCCCAATCTCAAATAAAATATAGAGAGGGCCTCCCATTAAGGCCATGTTAAAGACGTCTGGGGTTGGGGTCACGACGGCGGCAATGATTGCAATCAGTAGAATAGCATACCTCCGATTTCGGGTCAAAAAGGTTGCCTTGACCACTTTGATGTAACTCAATAAGGCGAGGATGAGCGGAAGTTCGAAGGTGAGTCCGAAACCGAAGATGAAAAAAGCACAGAAAGAAACATATTTATTTACAGAAATCATCGGCTTGATATGGGCCGATTGATATCCTAAGAGAAACTGAACACCGAAGGGCAGGGTAACAAAGTAGCAAAAAAATGCCCCAAGGTAAAAAAGGAACAGGGCAGTAAAAAGGATGGGGAGCTCTGATTTCAATCCCTTCACTCGGAAGAGAGGAGCAAAGGATTTCCAGACCTGATAAAAGATGATCGGGATGGAGAAGAAAAGGCTTGTGTAAATGGTCAGCTTGAGAAGGGAGAAAAAAGCCTCAGGAATGGCAAAGGCAACCAAAATGTTTTTAAGGTTTGTGTTGTGGAGATGATTCAGCAACGACTTTGAGAATGGGAAAATGATGATTCCCAATAGAACGAAGACGACGATAATCTGAAGAAGACCTTTTCGTAACCTTGCTAGCCCTTGAAAAATCTCTTCCCGGTTCATTCAGACCTCTGACCCACTCTTCAACAAAAATGTATCTTTAATGTAACATAAATGTCCATTTCCTTAAAGCATTGGATGCAATAAAGGTCTCTGAAGAGCGGTCCATCTCAGTAGTCTTTTAAATCCGATTAATCAAGCAGACAATAGGCACCGTATTAGGAATAGATTTTATAAAGAGGTGAAACTAAGACGAATACTTAAGTATTGTCATCGTGTTGTTTTTTCTGATATATTGGGTTAACCTTGGTGGAGGGTGGGTATCAAAATGCTTGGTCAAATTAAAGCCTATTCTCAAAAAGGGAATGGGCTTTTTTGTATATCCTATCCGAATGGGAGAATCCAAAAAAGCAACGAATCATCCTGAAAAGAAATGGGGAGATGGGTAATCCAGGGTCAGTAATCCAGGGTCAGGCTTGCATATATGCATTTGTTATGGTATGACGGATCGTCATGGCAAGGCCACTTCGGATAGAATTTCCTGGGGCGTTTTATCATATCATTGTCCGTGGCAATCAAAAACAGGACATCTTTATTGAGGAGATCAGGACAGGGTGGAGTACCTCGAGCGTGTGAAACGTTGTATCAAGCCGTTAGTCAGCAGATCTTGGGTGATGATAAATTTATAGAAGAAGTGGAAAAGAAAATTGAAAGACTGCAGAGATCACTGAGAAAACCTTCCTTAGAAGAGATTCTGGTGGCGGTTAAAAAGGTGACTGGGATTACAGAGAACGAGATATGGTCACGAGGGAGAAGGAAAGAAGTTAAATTTGCAAGGGGGTACTGGTTTCGGTTTGGAGAGAATTTGGATATCGGCTGGTGGATCTGCAGTCTATTCTCAGAAGAGATTTGTCGGTGCTGTCGAGACTGTCAAAAATCTCAGACTATGCCAATGGACGAAAAGCAATAGGGCGAGTGTTTGAAACGCTAAATGCACGTATGCAAGCCTTTTAATGGGTGACCCCCTACGAACTTATTTTTTAGGAGGAAAAGGTGGACCCTAAACCTGCTTCTTACAACAAAATTGAACAACTCATCAGAAAAGGTGTGAATATTCCCAACCCGCTCACCATGGATGTGGGTGATGAAGTCAATATCGATCAGATCTCGGGCAACGGTGTCAAGATCTACCCGGGTTGCCGGATTTACGGGGAGAAGACGGTCATCTCCGCAGGGGTCCAGCTTGGTTATGAGGGCCCTGTAACAATGGACAACTGCCAGCTCGGGCCTAAGGTAGAGTTGAAGGGAGGATATTTCAACAAATCTGTTTTTCTTGAAAAGGCGAGCATGGGACTGGGCGGGTACGTTCGTGAGGCGTGCCTGCTGGAAGAACAGGCGAACGGCGCCCATTGTGTTGGCTTGAAACATACAATCCTGTTTCCTTTCGTTACTCTTGGGAGCCTCATCAATTTTTGTGACTGTCTCATGGCAGGGGGGACGAGCCGTAAGGACCATAGCGAAGTAGGCAGTTCCTATATTCACTTTAACTTTACTCCTGAAGGGGACAAAACCACTGCATCCCTAATCGGCGATGTTCCTCGTGGTGTCATGCTCAACAAGCCGCCAATTTTCCTCGGAGGGCAGGGTGGCATGGTTGGGCCTCTCCGGATGGGTTACGGCAACGTAGTTGCTGCCGGATCAGTTCTCCGTGAGGATGCGGACATGGAGAATAAACTGATTAAGAGTAAGAGTCATCCGGGCGCGGTTGTTGACCTCATTCCTAGGGCATACCCGGGCATGGCACGTGTGGTAGAAAACAATATCCTTTACATTGCAAATCTGGTAGCTTTGGAGCAGTGGTACATTCATGTACGAAAAATGTTCTTCGAAAACCAGGAATTTGGTTATCTGATTTTTGAAGGTGTACTCGAGAAGCTTCGAATGGCCAAAGATGAGAGGATTAAGCGGCTCAAGGATATGGCAGCCAAAATGCCCGTATCGCCTGGTAAAGAGAAAGACAGAGCGAAGGCCACCGCAGCTAAAGAAGAGTTTTATGAAAAAGTCGAATTGGTTGAAGAACTATTGGCTAACGACCCAGGCAAAACTGCCGGTGTGGAAGAACGGGACCGGTTCCTCACCGCATTTGTGAAGCACAGGGAGGAACATGGTGGGGACTATATTGAGGTGATACAGAGTTTACCCCGTTATGTCTCTACGGGTGGTACGCAATGGCTCGATTCTATTGTAGACCTTATATGTGGGCAGACAGCAAAGGCTTTGCCTGCATTGAATATGTTTAAAAAATATCGTTCAAATCTTGCGTGAGGAGGTTAGTGTATGGGCAAATTGTTTGGAACTGATGGGATAAGAGGAGAGGCAAATCGGTATCCTATGGACGCTCACATTGCCTTTTCTGTTGGTCAAGCGATTACCTACCTGTTGAAAAAACCGAATCACAGGACCAGGATAACTATTGGTAAGGATACCCGCATATCGGGTTATATGCTTGAAAGTTCTCTGGAGTCTGGTATTACTTCGATGGGAGGATACCCCTACCTTGTGGGTGTGCTTCCCACACCGGGCATAGCCTTCGTAACGCAGAGTATGCGAGCTGATGCCGGTATCGTGATATCTGCATCACACAATCCATATCAGGATAACGGGATCAAGATTTTTTCCGGCAACGGCTTTAAACTCTCCGACGAGCAGGAAGAGATGATTGAAAAGCTCATTCTGGAGAATAAATTGCCCGAAATAGTCCCACCAGTCAGGGAGATGGGACAGGCTTACCGGCTGGAGGATGTGCATGGTCGTTACATCGTGTTCTTGAAGAATACATTCCCCCGGGAACTTTCGATGGAAGGGATGAAGATTGTCATAGATACAGCGAATGGGGCCACATACAAAATTGCCCCTGACACGTTCTTTGAGCTGGGTGCCAATGTGGAGGTCATCCACAATACCCCGAATGGTCTCAATATCAATGATAATTGTGGATCCCAGCATACTCAGGATCTCAGGAAGCGGGTGGTGGAGGCTGGGGCGGACATCGGACTCGCTTTTGATGGTGACGGTGACAGGCTGATTGCTGTGGATGAGAAAGGACGGGAAATCTCCGGCGATCAGGTTCTGATAATCTGTGCAAAGATGCTGAAGGAAAAGGGACGGCTGAAGAACGATTTCCTCGTAAGCACTGTGATGAGCAACCTCGGGCTCACGATAGCCTGCAAGAAGTACGGCTTTAAACACCATGCCTCAAAAGTGGGCGATCGTTATGTATTGGAGGATATGCTCCGGTTGGGAGCTGTCATAGGTGGAGAGGAAGCCGGCCATATGATTTTCCTTGAACGCCACACAACGGGCGATGGGATCGTCACCGCCATACAGTTGATAGCGGCTATGATTGAGACCGGCAAGCCTCTATCAGAACTTTCGAATATGATGGAGATTTACCCGCAGAAACTAATCAATGTGGACATAAAGAGCAAGCCAGAAATTTCTTCATTGGCACAGGTAATGAAGGTTATCAGGCAGGTAGAGGCTGAGCTCAGCGACAATGGACGGGTTCTAGTCCGGTACTCGGGCACACAAAACATGTGCCGCGTAATGGTGGAGGGACCTACCCAGGAAATCACGGAGAAGTACTGCAAGCAGATTGCTGACGCCATAAAGAATACAATTGGCTGACATCGCAATTTGATACGGTGAGAATATCACCGCCATCCTCTTACCAAGCGAAAATTTGTTGCAGGGGACGGCCGGCGATTTGATCGAACAATTAAATACAAAGGAAGGGGAAGCTCTCATGCCAATTACCATATTTGTTACTCGTGACTTCGAGCATATGAGTGAGGTGGCTGCAGATATCGTCAAAAAGAATATTATCCGGATACTTCTCAAAAAAAAGGAAATTGTTCTGGGGCTGGCCACGGGCAACTCACCTACCGGTCTCTACAAGCACCTGGCAAAGGCGGCAAACGGGGGAGAGTTTGACAGCGGACGGATCAGGAGTTTCAATCTAGATGAATATGTTGGGCTCCCGGGTGAGAACATACAACAGCGGGTTATGCATCCGGAAAGTTACTGTTACTTTATGATTCAGGAATTTTTTGGCTTTCTCCGAAAGAAGTTCATCGAAACGAGCGTGCCTTACGGGACCCTGATTGATCAGAAGCAGTTGATAAAGGAGCTCAAAGCTTATCCTGAGGACTGGGAGGAGCTGAGCAGGGATGCTGGAAGATCAATCGTTATTAAAGCTAAACCGGCTTCCAAGTACCTCGCCTGGATAAAAACGACAATACTCGACGGTTACGCGCGGAAGATCAGGAGAACCGGGGGAATTGATCTGCAGATTATCGGGGTAGGCGGAAGAGGCCATGTGGGATTTCATGAATCAGGCATCCCTTTTAAAAATAGCAAGGTCCTGCTCGTAAAACTTGATGATAACACGGTAGTCAATGCCGTTGCCGATGGTCATTTCCCGTCGGAAAAAGAAGCGCCCCGGCATGCGGTGAGCATGGGGGCAGAGCTCGTGTACCAGGCGGGAACGGTGGTATTGCTGGCGAATGGTGAGCGAAAAGTCAGACCCGTTGCTGAGTCACTCCTGGGAGAGGTCACTTCGGATGTTCCCATCTCATACGGGCAGTTGTATGCCAAAAGAGGCGGTAATCTTGTCTACGTGTTAGATAAGATCGCCGCAGGGGAACTGCTGGCATGCAAAGATGTACTCAAGAAAAAGAAGATAGAAATCAAAGCGGTGTAATCGAGACCGTTCGTTGAGCCTTTATAATTCAAAGGTCCTATGGAAAAAGAGATCACAAAGCTCATAAGGACCCACGGGCCACTCACAGGATCAGAGATAAAGGAATTCATAGGTGGAGACAACCTTCTCCTGTGGCAAACGTGCAAAACCTCAAGCAAGCTGCGGGTGAAGTTGGTAGGGGTTAGATACCTCAGGTTCGATCAGCGGGTGAACGGTTTTGCACGTCTTTCTCCATCCATCCTCAGGGAGCTTCTTACTTACTCAGTGGTAGGATTGGTCGGGAGACCAAAACTCATTGAGAAAAGGACCCAGGAAATATTTTCCTATATCGTGGAAGTCAGCCGATCGAAACTGGAGCTCGCTCGTAACTTCGTAAATGTCGTGAAAGCTCAGTTTGGGGATACTTGGCCACACGAGCAAGTCTGTTTTATCCTGGCCGGTGACATTGTATATGATATGGCCCATGATGTCCCCCGACCGGAACGAAGTACGGGAAGGCTCGTTCGGGGATCCGATATCGATCTCGTCGTGATTCTGAATGACAGAGTGCCTGACGATTTTATCAGGAGACTGGATAGCGCAATCTATCAGGAGAAATACAGGATTCTCATATCACCTTCTGTCAATGAAGAGATCGATTATGTGGTAAAAAAAATGGAAAGGGTTCGGGGGCAGGTGCGTTTTGATACGTTCAAAAATATGGTTGCGTGCAAAATTCTCCAGGAAGGTATGCTTATTGGAGGGAGTGAAGGGCTTTATCGGGAAGTGATTAAGTTGTTACAGGACAATGGGGTCCTGGAGAAGTTGGATAGGTTGCAAGAAGCAGCGATAGCGTTCCGGAAGCAGGAAGAAGAATTTCTGGTCCAAAGTGATGCTGACAAAATCAACCAGGAAGACCTCTATTTCTTCTATCCAGCAGAGGAATCAGAGGAGTTCGAATGAGGGAGAAATATTTGAGAATAAATGGCACGGTTCTATTTTCAAGATTTAATAACGTCCATTTTTTCTTTGACCCTTCGACTCCGGTCAGGCACGCGGAAAAGAAAGGTGGCGAGAGCGAGGAGGTTGTTTTGTCCAAATTTGAAGAAGTACTTTAAAATGCTTTAGAACCTACCCCCCCCCTTTACTATCCCCATAACCTCTCATTCGGATTCGTGCCCTGATAAATCCTAAATAGTGAGGAGAAAGCTGCTATAACAGGGGAATAAAAGATTTTTAGGGTTTTTAGCACAGTCATCTTTGGTCATTCATACTTTAAGTCGCCCAGTTATATGTATTCTTCTCAACATAATTTGTATTTGGAAACCGCATGAATCCCCTTTTTGGAGAGAAGGACCGGTGCGCATGTAATAGGAGTCGCTATTAGCCTTATCGTAAGCCAATCATCGTTTGTAGCACCGAGGGACCGGAGTGCTAAGGCAGGAGGCGGAAGGCTTCTTAGGTTCTATAATGTTTCATGAGCAGAAAATTATTTTCTTGACAAGAAAACCCACCTAGTGTAATATTGGCTGCCAATCAAGTATGGTATCGATAGTCGTAATTGGGAGCTGAGGATTTCATCGCGAATATACTCAGCCGGGGGAGCTAGTTTTGACCTCCAAACTGGAAAAAGTGGAGAAGATTGATTTGGGCTGCGGTTCAGAGAGCATCTAAATTATTTTTCGCCTCTTCACTTGTGTCTTTGTTTCGATAAATGTCAAGCTTTAATAAAATGTCGTGAACCAAAAGAATTTAACCTGCTTTTGATGGGGGTATGTAGACGATGATATTAGATCAGAGGGTTGAAGAAATAGTGGCGAAAAAGGTACGCGAGGGCAGACGTCAGCGAGGATTAACGCTCACCCAATTTAGCGAACACTGTAAAGTTTCAGTGGCTATGTTATCAAAGATTGAAAATGCAAAAGTCTCACCACCTATCTCTACATATGCCAAGATTTCAAAAGCCTTGGGAGTCCCATTGGGAGAACTATTCTCCGAAAATGGAACAACTCCGGTTTCTTTTGTCAGGAAAAAAGAGCGAAGGAGATACACTCGGTTTCCCGGGTATACTGGAGAGGCGGTTGCCTTTAGAAGATCGAATAAGAAAATGGAGCCTTTTGTTTTTACCTATTCTCCGAGAGATGGTCACCCTTCCCCTTATCAACACGATAACGAGGAGCTTATTTTTGTGCTCAAGGGAAGCATGGAATTCCGTTATGGTGAGGAGAGGTTTATCCTCAAGCAGGGGGACTGCCTATATTTTGATGCAAACATTAAGCATTCAGCAAGGGCATTGGGTGGTAAAACTGCCCAGGCTTTGGTCGTTGAGGCTTAGCCTTGCGAATGGATTCTCGAATGTTTTTTCTCGAGAGGAGACAAAAATGAATGAAGGTTTTTGTACCGCCAAGTTTTGGGAAAACTTATTTCTGATAAATTAGAGCCTTAAAATTATTAACAGGAGGAAGTCTTCATGAGAGAAAAAGAAAAGATCATGCTGGTTGGTGTCGGCGAGCTCGGAGGAATTATTTTGGAATATATGTGTCGGATTCAGGGCATCTGTGAAATTGTAACGGCTGACTCCAACGCAGACTGGGGGTTCAGAAAAACCAATAGTGCCATCGAGGGAGCCTCTTATATGGGATTATATCCCAATATTAAGTTTTATCCCATTGATGTCCTGAACATAGAAAAGACCGCCGAACTGCTTCGAGCAATTAATCCTACAATCATATGTAATGGAACGACTTTGCAATCCTGGTGGGTAGTTAATGAACTGCCTCCCGGAGTTAACGCCAAATTATATAGAGACAAGTGTGCTCTTGGCCCCTGGGTAGCCGTGCATCTTGCCCTAACTACCAAGCTGATGAAGGCCGTTAAAATGTCTGGGATTGACACATATGTCGTAAACACCTCATACCCTGATGCAACGAATCCTAGTCTGGCGAAGGTAGGACTAGCTCCGACCATCGGCATCGGAAATATGGACTTAGCGGTTCCTTATATCCAAAAAGCCGCATCAGAAATATTAAATGTGCCCATGAGCAATGTACGGGTAGAATTGATTGCCCATCATTACCACGCCTATTACTGGTGCCGCTATGGGACGGGCTGTGAAGCTCCTTTTTATTTGCGTGTCTATATCGGGCAGGAGGATGTAACAGAAAAGTTAGGTGACATAAAAAAGTTCATCGCCGAACTCCCCAAACGGGGGATGAGACCGGCTGGTCGTCATGGCCAGTTCGTAGTGGCGGCTTCTTCCCTAAAAAATATTCTGGCGATTTTTAACGACACCGAAGGACTGACTCACGCACCGGGTCCCCAGGGATTGGAGGGAGGATATCCAGTGCGGTTAAGCCGGAAAGGAGCCGAAGTCGTTTTGCCGAAAGGAATGACCCTTAGGCAGGCTAGGGAATTGAATTTGAAGGCGCAACAATATGATGGCATCAAGGAAATTAAAGACAATGGGGATATTGTTGTAACAGATGAAGCTTATGAGACTTTTAGAGAAATGCTCGCCATTGATTGCAAAGTCATAACCATCGAGGACTCTTATGAACAGGCTGTCGAATTAAAGAAGAAATTCCATGAGTTTGCCCGAAAACATGGGGTTAATATTTAATCTAAAATACTACAACAACAGGAATAGCATTTAATGATGTAGACCATCCGTCAGCAGGAGTCTGAATAATGAAAGGATATTCTGGTAAACTGCTTCGAGTGAATCTTTCTGATGATAAAGTGTCGAAGGAGGACATATCGGAAGAGATTCAATTAAGCCTTTTGGGAGGTAGAGGATTTGCCGCAAAATTGCTGTGGGACGAGGTTAAAAGGGTAGATCCTTTCTCAGAGAAAAACAAAATTATTTTTTCTACAGGGCCTCTGACGGGGCAGGCGATCCCGAATTCAGGGAAAATGGTCATTGCTTCGAAGAGTCCTCTCACTGGCGGTTATGGAGACGGGAATATTGGAACGATGGCATCTCTGCATCTGCGCAAGGCTGGGTATGATGTCCTGGTGGTGGAAGGGAAATCCAAAGAGCCTTGTTATTTACTGATCGAAGATGACAAGGTGACCATCATTCGGACACCAGCATTATGGGGTAAAAATACGTTTGAAGCACAGGATATCTTGGAGGAAAAACACGGGGAGCATATCGGAATTCTCCTCATTGGTCCAGGGGGTGAAAATCTGGTTCGTTTTGCTACTGTGATCTCCCAGAAGGGCCGTGCTGGGGGTCGGCCTGGACTGGGTGCGGTGATGGGATCTAAGAATCTTAAGGCGGTGGTTGTAAAAGGAAGCGGCACCATTCCGAACCATGATAATAACAAGCTTAAGGAGTTGGCAAAGAAGGGGTATTCAGAAATCAAGGAGAAGAGGAATTACGATTTCTGGATCAGACAAGGAACCATGCAGGCCGTTGACTGGTGCAATGAGAATGCCTGTCTTCCGACCTATAATTTTAGAGAGGGAGTTTTTGACTTTTATAAAGAATTAAATGGAGAGACACTCGAACGTATCAAGACAGGCCGCAGGGGCTGCCCGATGTGTAATATGCAATGCGGGAATATTGTCAACGATTCAGGCAACATGCCGTCTGAACTGGATTATGAGAATGTTGCAATGCTCGGATCCAATATCGGCATGAAAAATCTACGTGAGATAGCGTTGCTCAACAGGATGGCCGACGAATTGGGTTTGGACACGATTTCTCTAGGAAGTTGCCTTGGCTTTGCGATGGAGGCTTCCGAAAAACGTGTGATACCGGAAAAGATCGGGTGGGGCGATTTCCAAATGATCAAAGATCTAATAATGGGAATTGTTAAAGGAGATGGGTTGGGAAAAATTATTTCCCAGGGGGTTCGGGCCGCATCCGAAGCGCTTGGAAAGGATTCGTATCAGTGGGCGATGCATGTGAAGGGACTTGAGATTTCCGCCTATGATTGCCATGGTTCTCCCGCAATGGCCCTTTCATACGCAACATCTCCGGTCGGAGCGACCCACAAGGATGCCTGGATCATTGGATGGGAGATAGCCACTGATCGGTTTTCTTACGGCAAAGAGAAAGTTGAGAAGCTGATTGAACTTCAAAGAATCCGGGGAGGTATTCTTGAATGCCTGACCATCTGTCGTCTGCCGTTTGTTGAGCTAGATTTCGGCTATCACAAGATCCCCGAGTATATGGAGGCAATTACGGGGAATCGTTTCGACTGGAAGGATTCCTACGAAAAAATCGGTGACCGGGTGTATAGTCTTATACGCGCCTACTGGATAAGAGAAAACAGTCAATTCAGTCGTAAGTGGGATTACCCGCCTGATCGTTGGTTCGAGGAGCCACAGTCCCAGGGAAAGCTGACAGGAATAAAGCTCGACAGGGGGAAATATGATCAAATGATTTCATGGTACTATGACCTTCGGGGATGGGATCAGAAGGGGGTACCGACGAAAGAGACTTTGACAAACCTTGGCCTGGGAGAAATCTTCCCAGAAATGATCAATCAAAATGGCTGAGTTCCAATTCTTGCGCTATCTCATTCTATCTGGTAGGTGATTTTTTTACCGATGATAGATGCCAGATTCTTAAATGGGATGTTAGAATTAAAAGACGATAGACAATGGTAAATATTTTCAGCAAGACCAGATTCTCGTTGTTTCCTGGAGACCAAAAGCTTGGACTCGGTTGTCCCACTTTCCGAATCATTTACTACGTGACACCTGAAACTGTGATTGGCGAGCTCCCAGACGACAACCAAGACTAAGATCGTTAAGGAAGACGATAATGGCAACCTACGTCGGCGCATTGGATTTGGGAACGACAAGCAACCGGTTCATTCTCTTCGACCGCGGCGGCAATCTCGTGACTTCGGACCAGAAAGAACACCACCAAATCTTTCCACGGCCGGGCTGGGTTGAACACGACCCGCTTGAAATCTGGCAGACCACACGGGATGTGATTAAAGGTGCTCTAAGCAAGTCGGGCATTTCGGCATCGGATATCATTGCACTCGGAATTACCAATCAGCGGGAAACCACGGTGATGTGGGACCGGCATACCGGAAAGCCTTATTGCAACGCGATCGTTTGGCAGTGCACCCGTACGGACGAGATTTGCCGTCGGCTAATCGCCACCGAGGGTCAGGATCGAATTCGCGAAAAAACCGGATTGCCTGTTGCCACCTACTTTTCAGGCCCCAAGATTCGGTGGATCCTGAATGAGGTTCCCGATGCCCGTGCGGCCGCAGACAGGGGCGATGCGATGTTTGGCACGATTGAGAGCTGGATCATCTGGTGGCTTACCGGTGGGCCACAGGGAGGCGCCCGCATCACCGATGTAACCAACGCAAGCCGTACGATGCTGATGAATCTGAACACGCTTGACTGGGACGAAGACCTTCTGGCGCTCCTGGACATTCCCCGCCAGATCTTGCCCATTATTGTTCCGTCCATCGACCGCGAGATTTGGGGCCACACAAGGGCGGATGGACCCTTTGGGGCCACTATCCCGGTCTGTGGTGCGCTCGGCGATCAACAGGCCGCGCTGGTCGGCCAAACATGCTTTTCAGTCGGTGAGGCAAAAAATACTTATGGAACCGGCTGTTTTTTGCTTTTAAACACCGGCACCACCCCGGTACTGTCACGGAATGGGCTTTTGACAACTGTGGGTTATCAGATTCGAGGGGAAAAACCGGTTTTCTGCCTGGAAGGCTCCATCGCCGTCGCCGGTGCGTTGGTCCAGTGGATTCGTGATAATTTGGGGCTCATCGGAAGCGCACCGGAAATTGAGGCGCTAGCCTGCAGCGTGCCGGATAACGGGGGTGTTTATATTGTTCCGGCGTTCTCCGGTCTTTTCGCCCCCTACTGGAGGTCGGATGCCAGAGGAGTCATAACGGGTTTGACGCGCTTCGTGGACAAGGGGCATATCGCCCGTGCTGTTTTAGAGGCAAGTGCATACCAGACACGCGATATTGTGGAAGCCATGAATCAGGACTCTGGTGTCGCGCTGAAGCGCCTCAAGGTCGACGGTGGCATGGTGCAAAACAAGCTGCTCATGCAGTTCCAGGCCGACATCTTAAACGTGCCTGTTATCCGGCCAACGGTGATCGAGACGACGGCGTTGGGTGCCGCCTATGCGGCCGGTCTTGCCGTTGGATATTGGTCAAACATGGAAGAGTTGCGCCAAAACTGGTCCGTCGATATGGTCTGGAATCCCCGCATGAGCCACGCCGACCGTGAAAATACTTACCGGAAGTGGCAGAAGGCCGTCGAGCGAACCTTTAACTGGGTAGACTGAATTATGGCAACCGATCGTTTTAATTCTAAATAACACATCATTGCAGACAGGATCATGAGGGAACCATTGTTGGTAACATCACTCCGGATCAATGTCAAAAACGATTGCGGGAAAGCATTTTCCCTTCCCGTGCACTTGAACTCGAAAAGCGCCTGCTGGGAAAGGAGGTGAAGCGTTTAAATAAGATCTTTTGGCTAACGGCCAATGATCCTAGTTTGCAACCCTGACCAAATTGTAAGCAAGAGAGCAATGATTTTCTGAATCGTGACATTGTCTCAGGAGCATGTCGGTATAAGTGGCTTAATCCGGCAAGTTACCAAAATAAGAGAGGAGAAAGACAAGATGAAAAAGAATTTAATCTTAGGTCTCACTTTAATAATTGTTCTAATAGTCAGTGTATCCGTTGGACATTCAGAGCCCAATGTTTTGAGGGTCCTCGCACAGGGAAGTTATGCACAACCCGTGCTGGTTCAGAAATTCAAAGATGAAACTGGAATAAAGGTGGAAATGACTATTAGTAATAATGAGGAGATCATTTCCAAACTCCGGGCAACAAGAGGCAGAGAATACGATCTAGCCATGCCGAGCGTAGACAGAATATCTTCGGTTGCTAAGCAGTACGGAATCTATCAACCCATTGATTACTCAAAAGTTGATGGAAGCCAGATTGAGGCGAATATACTGGCTGCGGCAAAGGAATATACCCTGTTGGGCGATAGATCTTATGCTGTCCCGTATGTGTACGGAACACTGGGGCTTATTGTTAACAAAGCGAAGGCGCCGGGTGCGAAAGACTACAAGGACATGCTTGATCCGAGGTATAAAAATCGTGTTAGCTACCAGCTAAGGAGACCCACCCTTATGGCTCTGGGATTTTCCTTCGGCTATAATCCATTTCACTTATATGGTAACAGGGAAGCTTATCAGAAGTTTTTGGACCATATGGAAAAGGTACTGATCGAGGGGAAACCAATTGTGAGGAATTATTGGGAAAGCAGTGATGCTCTGATTGAGTTGTTTAGGACAGGAGAGGTCTGGCTCGGCTTGGGCTGGGAAAAGATGGCTTGGAAGCTTCATGAAGAAAACGCCGAGATTGACTACGTGGCTGCAACAAGCGGTCCCCTGGTATGGCTCGACACTTTCGCCCTTCCATCTAAATCCGACAATTTGGAAGGGGCTTATAAATGGATTAATTTCTGTTTAAGACCGGAAAATGCTGCTACACTTAGTAGTATCACAAAATATAATACCGCCTCGAAAGATGCGGCTAAGTCCAAGAACATGGATCCTGTTGTTTCCGAAAATTTCAAAAGGTGTTTTCCGCCACACGTTATGGCTAACTTGCATTGGTTCCCTACCGTTCCACCAGGACTGGAAGAAATGGAAGGTAAGACACTGGACAGGATAAGGGCCTCGAGATAAAGGAGATCTCTATTTATGCCGACAGAGCTTCTCTGTCGGCATAAATAGAACAAAAGTGTTGACCATCTCTGTTATATGAATTACCGCAGGGTTATTTCAGTTTAGGCAGACAAAGTATTTTGTGTCCTTGAATTAATCGCCTAATCATATATAGTCTGGAGTGTATGGTCCTGCCCGGATTACAGCCTTTGAAACAACACATTTACACCAGAGGCAAAAAGGAGTAATTCCAAATATGGAGATAGACTTATCTGTTAAAGAGGCTACCAAGAGATTTGGTAATTTCGAAGCGGTCGCTGGAGTTTCTTTTGAAGTCGAAAAAGGGAAATTCTTTTCCATTCTTGGTCCTTCAGGTTGCGGAAAAACCACATTACTCAGGATGATAGCCGGCTTCTATGACCTATCTTCTGGAAAGATTGAGATAAGGGGAAAAGACATGGCAGGAGTTGAGCCTAATAAAAGGCCGGTTAAACTCGTCTTTCAGCATTTGGCCCTTTTCCCGATGATGAATGTGAGAGAAAATATTGCATTTGGCTTAAAACGAAGGGGAGAAAAGGGGAAAGAGGTTTATAGAAAAGTAGAGCATATGCTGGAGAGGGTAGGACTTCCTGGTTTTGGCAATAAAACCATCAACCAGCTTTCAGGTGGACAGATGCAAAGAGTTGCAATCGCCAGATGCCTAATACTGGAACCCGTGGTGCTTCTTCTTGATGAGCCACTGGGCGCTCTTGACTTAAAGCTCAGAGAACACATGAAGGTAGAATTAAAAAAGCTACAGGCACAGGTTGGAACAACTTTTGTTTATATAACCCATGACCAGTCGGAAGCCATGATAATGTCTGATTACGTAGCTGTTATGAATCGGGGAAAATTTGAACAGATTGATACACCTCAGAACCTCTATCATCATCCGGGCAGTTCCTTTGTTGCCCAGTTTGTTGGAGATAACAATAAGTTTGTCGGCAAGCTCGAGAAGAACGCTTCCGGGGAATATTTTGTTAGTCTGGAGGACGGATTAAGAGTTCTGGTAGGCAACGTTTCAGGTCATGCAGTTGGGGAGAGGGTTGAAATGTTTATAAGACCGGAAGCAATAATCATAAATCCAGAGGCTAACATTAAGAATATGAGTATTCTTAATGTTGTAATAAAAGCAATCCTTTTTGACGGTGGTAACAGTCGGCTTCTAGTAGTAATCGATGGATCAACAAAAGAACTCATTTTGATTTTACCACAGAACTACCCCTGGAATATTAAAGCGAAGGATAAAATTAGAATTGGATGGGATCCCAAAAGATCGGTATGCTTTAAAAGTGCGGGAGTAAAAACCTATGATGAACTCTAACCGGGCAAAGATTAGGTGGGGCTTTATTTTATTTTTTATTCCGGTTTTTCTCTGGCTTTTTCTTCTCTTTGTCCTACCTCATTTAGAACTACTTAGGATGTCCTTTCTCGGTACGGATTATTACGGGAAATCAGGCTTTACTTTGGATAATTATGCTGCTTTTTTTAAAGAACCTGTCTACTGGCTAACATTTGTGAGAACTGCGGGTTATTCGATTATTATCACATTGATAGTACTGATTATAGCCCTTCCCGTAGCTTTTTATATAACCAAAGTCGTTGGCGTAAGAGCTAAAGGGCTTCTTACTCTAATAATAATAGTCCCTTTCTGGGTGAGTGTTCTTATACGGGTGTATGGCTGGATGATTATCCTAAGAGAAAGTGGGATTATCAATCAGATATTGGTTGGGATAGGACTATGGAAAGTACCGAAGGAAATGCTCTATACTGACGCTTCCCTCATTGTGGCGCTAGTGCATACAAACCTCTTGTTTATGCTGCTGCCGATAATAGGTGTTATGGACAGCCTTGATGACTCGCTTATCGAAGCGGCCAGTAATCTCGGGGCTACAAAACTGATCATCTGGTGGAAAATAATCATACCACATTGCATGACAGGGATTATGTCGGGGTCCATTATAGTCTTCATGCTGGTAGCGGGCAGTTATATTACTCCGTCTCTGATGGGAGGCAAAAATTCTCTTTGGTTCACACAGCAGATCTACAACCAATTTATTATTGCTTTTAACTGGAACCAGGGGGCTGCATTTGGATTTTTACTGTTATTTATATCATCGATAATAGTTTGGCTGTCTCTGAAAATAACTGGACAGAGGCTAAGCGAGGTAGTCAAATGATACGAACATTACCGAATAGCAAAACCTATAGAATTGGATATAGTGTCTTCGTAGTAGTTTACTTCATGTTTTTGTTTGCCCCGATTCTAATAGTCTGTTTATTGGCTTTCAACAATTCCAATTTTCCATCCCTTCCCTGGTATGGGTTTACGTTGGATTGGTTTATTAGCAAAGGGCCTAGGAGAGTGGGTGTATTCTATCATGCTATGAACTTGAGGGCTATATTTACTTCTTTAAGGGTGGCCTTAGGAGTCTCAGTGCTTTCTACTTTTGTTGGTACTTGCGCTGCTTTTTTATTTGGTCAGGAGGAATTTAGGTTCAAGAAGGGTCTCTACCTTCTGATGTTAGCCCCTATGGTCGTTCCGGGCGTCATACTCGGGATATCAAATCTCTCGTTTGCAAACTCTTTGGGGATTTTTCTAGAAAAGAATTTAGGCATTGACTTAAGGATATTGAGTCCCGGGCTGCCGCTGGTCGTGCTTGGACAATCCAGTTTTATTACAACCTTTGTAGCTCTGGTTGTCATTGCCAAACTAAAGAAGTTTGACAGGGGCCTTGAAGAGGCTGCATATAACCTTGGGGCGAACCGGCTTCAAGTCGTTTGGTTTATAACCTTGAGATACTTAAGGCCGTCTATAATAGGAGGTGCAGTGGTGGCTTTTCTGTTATCCTTTGAAAATTTTAATACTACACTATTTCTGATTGGATCAACACCGACTTTGCCTATAGCTCTTTTTGCACAAATAAGAGATGGGGGTTCCCCAGTTGTAAACGCCGTGTCATTTCTCCTGGTTATGGGCATGACAATCTTTTCTCTGGTAAACCTCTATTGTTCCCGCGCGACAGAACATCAATGAGATAGTAGCCAACAAATTATAATATTGTTGGATCTAAATGTTAATCGAAGATGAGGGATCACCGAAGTTGGAAAAGAGTATGAGGCGACTAAGAATAAGACAAAAAATCCACTTGAAAGGTGAAAGGAGTGAAAAATGACCAATGAAATTATTACGTTTCGCACTGCGGGCTCAGTTTTTTTCGGTAATAATGCAATAGAACAACTCGGAAAGATAATCGAACAAATCCGAGCTAAACGGATTCTGGTAATTACGGATAAAGGGATTGTCCAATGCGGGCTTATTAACCGGCTTAAGGAATGTCTTGCTCAGGTTGATTATTCCATGTATGACGATATTGATCATACGCCAAGTTTTGAGACAATTAGGAAATGTACTAGGGTTGTGAAGGAAGGCAAGTTTGATCTTTTGATTGGGTTTGGAGGCGGTAGTGCGATGGATGCAGCGAAGGCTGTCTCTATCATGGCTACTAATGACGGTAAGATTGAGACCTACTTGGGGTTTGATAAAGTTCGGGTGCCCGGACTTCGAAAAATTCTGATTACCACGACGTCTGGCACAGGAAGCGAAGTGACCATCTTCTCTATGCTGGGCCAGAGAGACACCCCTCCTTACTTAATTGATGGGATTTTCGATAGGCACTGCCTTCCCGATTATGCGATAGTTGACCCGACATTGACTCTGGGGGTGCCTCAGTCTCTGACTGCGAATACGGGGATTGATGCCTTATCCCATGCCGCCGAATGTTATGTGAATATCAAAAGCAGCTTTCATAACAAGCCCCTTGCCTTGGAAGCTGTCAAACTAACCTCTCAAAACCTGGAAAGAGCAACGGCCGACGGATCTGATCTGGAAGCGAGATATAATATGTCAGCTGGAAGCCTTTTGGCAGGAATGGCATTTAACCAAACCGGCTCCGGGATCGGTCATGGATTGGGAGAAGCATTCCAGGTTGAATACGATATCCAACATGGGACAGCCATAGGTATCGTATTGCCTCACGTTATGTCATTCAACTTGACAGAAAAACCTTCTTTATATGCTGATCTGGCAAGGGCGATGGGGATTGCAGGGGAAGGGCTTTCCTTAAGCGATCTTGCAAAGAAATCAGCTGAGAGGGTTAGCGAGATTATTGATCATATCGGGCTGCCCAAAAGACTTTCAGAAGTAGGCATCCCTGAAAAAGACTTGGAGAAGATCGCAAAAACAGCGTTGGATCTTTCTCCGAGTTTATTCAAGAAAAATCTGCGGCCTGTCACTGAAAAGGATGTACTGCATCTGTTAAGGGAGGCTTACTGAATTGATAGAACTTGAAAATAATCCTGACAACTTACGAGAAAGTTTAGAATAGCTGATATATCAATTGTCATTAAGTAAGTATATTAGTTTCTTGACAATTACATTTAGATGACATATTAGTAGCCAGTCTCGTCCAAATTAGGATTTGAGAATAAATAAGCCGTGTGGTTGGTTTGTGGTAAATTGATTTTGCGAAGAACCAGTTCCACAAGCCAAGGGCCTACGATGAACCGATACAACTCTTGTCTCGAATGGAGTTTCAACAGGCTGTGAAACAGACTCAAGCTGAACGTCATGCCCGAGGGTTCAACTGCTGGGGGCAATTTGTCTCTATGCTTTTCTGCCAACTCGGTCGAGCCCATTCCCTCCGAGAGATCACCGGAGGCCTTCGAAGCTGCGAGGGGAAATTGAGGCATCTCGGGATCACCTCTCCCAGTCGTTTCACTCCGGCTTACGCCAATGGGTACCGTCCCTGGCAACTTTACGAAAAGCTCTTCCTACAATTGCTCCAACGTTGCCAAGCCCAAGCCCAAGCCCAAGTCCAAGGAAAGAGAAAGTGTCGGTTCAAGAAGAAGCTCGTCGGTCTGGACTCGACCACCATTGATTTGTGCTTATCCATTTTCAACTGGGCCCACTTCCGAAAAACGAAGGGTGCCATCAAATTGCACCTGCCTCTCGATCATGACGAGTATCTTCCCTCCTTTGCCGTCATCACGAAGGGCAACGTAGTGGATGTAAAATATGATATTTTCTCAGAAGCATGTCAGTTAATTGAATGAAAGGAGGTGATACTTTCAATTCTGTTGGCTAAGTGAGGATCCATAAGCAAGTTCCCTAACAGCATAAACTAAATAAGGGGGTGTGTTATGTTTAAACAGTTTTTGAGATGTATTGCAGTTTTTTTGATCTCAGTGGTTTGCCTTGGAACCGCAGATGCTGCCCAGTTGACCTTTGGCACCATGTACGAACCTTCAATAGACCCTCACTTCTTGTATCTATCACACAACGCGGCGTACGCCAGGCACGTTTTCGGGGGGCTTACGGATCGCGACGAAAGCGCGCGAATTATTCCTGCAATTGCCACCTCGTGGAAGAATCTGGATACAACAAACTGGGAGTTTAAACTTCGCAAAGGGGTTAAATTCCATGATGGGTCGAATGTTACCGCCGAAGACTTTGTCTTTTCAGTGAACCGAATACCTAAAGTACCGAATAATCCGGCCAGTTATGTAATGAATGTAGAAATGATAGCTGACATGACAATTAAGGACCCATACACTATCATCATTAGGACTAAAGAACCCTATCCTTTGCTCCCCAACCGACTTTCGGATGTAGCCATAGTCTCAAAAAGACTGGTCCAAGATGCAACTACTGCAGATTTCACATCGGGTAAAGTTGCAATTGGCACTGGCCCGTACAAGTTCGTCGAGTATATTCCCGGAGACCGCTATGTGATCAAGCGCAATGAAGATTACTGGGGGAAAAAACCTGAATTTGAAAAAGTCACGTTTAAGATAGTTTCCAACAACGCAGCGAGAGTTGCTGCCCTCCTCGGCGGAGATGTTGACATGATAGACGTCGTTCAACCCGCTGATGTACCAACCTTGGAGAAAAGAGGGTTTTGGGTCTTCAAGAGACCCTCAAGCCGCGTCGTGTTCTTAACTATTGACAGCAGTCGAGATCAGTCACCTTACGTGACAGACAACGAGGGTCAACCGTTACGTACAAACCCTCTCAAGGATGTACGGGTGCGAAAAGCCTTTTCCATGGCGATCAACCGCGATGCTATTGTAGACCGAATTATGGATGGACTTGCGGAGAAAAATAGCCAGCTGATACCGAGAGGATGGTACAGTTACAACCCCGAGATAAAAGTAGAGAAATATGATCCTGAGCGTGCCAAGGAGCTTCTATCCTCGGCAGGATATCCTAATGGCTTTGGATTGACAATCCACAGCCCAAGTGATCGCTATGTGAACGATCAGAAGATCGTCCAGGCTGTGGCTCAAATGCTCTCACGTATCGGAATAAAGACGAAAGTAGAAACCATGCCTCCGGGCGTGTATTTTGGGCGTTTGAATAAACGTGAGTTCAGCTTTGCCATGCTTGGATGGGAAAACAGTATGACCGGTTCATCGATGATGTGCCTAAACGCAGCGTTTCGCACCTATGATAAGGACAAAGGAGTCGGCACATGGAACTCTGGCGGATACTCCAACCCTGAGTTTGATAGTGTTATGGACCAAGCAACAAGCACTTTTGATGGGAAGAAAGGTGAGGAATTGCTAATGAAAGCTATGAAGATCCTAATGGATGACCAGGGAGTCATTCCTCTGCATACCCAGTTCACCATCCTGGGAGCACTAAAAGGAATTAACTATACTCCCCGTGCTGATGAGCACTTTTACGCTGTCTACGCAAGACCTAAGAAGTGATGCAGGAGCGAGGCTCGGTTGGTAAACTTGAAGCTTGGCTGGACAAGGGGATTAGCAAAATTGCAGGGTCTTATTCCATCATGTAACGTCTTGCGTCAATTTAAGAAAAGTGCCATCGTGCTTTCACGAAGGATATCCTTTTTGCCAATGGATAGAGACTGAAAAACGATGCTAAAATCTGCAACGGGTCATTGTGCAACTGAATGGCGATGAAGAACTTATTGTCAAGAATGCACAGAAGATCAAAATTCATAAGCATTCACTGAGGCGAAATTGCAGGCGAGGCTGCCCTCGCCTGCGGGCATCTCTTAGTGGCCAATCTAATTAGATTGCTTTTCGCCGGAGCCGCCTACAAACTCTTATCTACTCGGGCAGCCCCACGAGGGAGTCAAACCATACGTTGCAGCCCCCCACGTCAGAATCTTTATGGAGAATGACGTAGGCGGCTACAGATGCATTCATGGAGGCCTGTTAAGGCCGTTTTCTCTGGTCAGGGCTGCTCAACTCCGAGACGCCCTCTCATCCTCAATGGAGATGCATTTGTCAGTAGACGAGGTGTGTACCGCGGGAACGGCTACCAGACCATTGGCTAGAGGGACAGTATGACAGTATTCCTTATTCGGCGCCTGACGCAATGCCTTATTGTACTCCTTATCATGTCCATTCTTGTCTTTGCGGGAGTATTTGCTATTGGTAATCCGGTCGAAGTGCTCATTAACCCAGAGGCCACCCTAGCTGAAAAAGAAAGGACAATCCAGAAACTTGGGTTGGATCGACCATTGTGGGAACAGTATTTTGTATTTCTTAAGAATGCCCTTCGTGGTGAGCTGGGGAACTCATTCGTACACAATAGGCCAGCAATAAAATTGATAGTGGAACGGCTACCTGCAACATTGGAATTGTCCACATGTTCCATGCTGATTGCAGTGCTCGTCGGAATTCCACTAGGTATTTGGGCTGGATTGAGACCAGCCACAGTTTTTGGCAGGAGCATCATGTCTGGTTCTATTTTTTGCTTCAGTTTGCCAACCTTCTGGGTTGGGTTGATGATGATCCTGATATTTGCCGTTCAGCTTAACTGGTTACCCACCACAGGCCGCGGTGAGACAGTGGGGATACTGGGCATAGGTGTCAGCCTACTGACGTTGGATGGTCTCAAACACTTGATTATGCCAGCCATTAACCTCGGACTCTACCCTCTCGCCTTGGTCATCCGCCTTACATGCTCTGGAGTGCAAGAAACAATGCCTCTTGACTTTGTAAAATTCGCCAGGGCAAAAGGGCTTAAAACTCGCCGTGTAATTCTTGTTCACGTGCTGAAAAACATCCTCATCCCCATCGTTACGGTGGTTGGTCTTCAGTTTGCCGTTATACTCGCGTTTGCAGTGGTTACTGAAAGTGTCTTCGCCTGGCCGGGAATGGGGAAATTGATTATTGACTCCATCATTTTGCTGGATCGCCCTGTAATTGTAGCCTACCTGCTGGTTACAGTGTTCGTTTTTATGATAATTAATCTGGTAGTCGATATCCTCTACTCGATATTGGATCCACGAGTGCGGCTCGGAGGTCTCTAACAATGACGAGTGCTATAGCGGAGACTCCGTTTCACAGGTTTGTATCAGATTTTACTGAAAGCAAGGTGGCAGTTTCCGCATTGTTTGTTCTTTGTTCGATCATAACGATTGCGCTTTTTGGATCGTGGCTCTCTCCACAAAATCCCTACGATTTAGCCCAGATTGATATCCTAGACGCAAAACTGCCCCCCGGTTCGGAGGGGATACGTGGCACGACCTATTGGCTCGGTACCGATGGTCAGGGCCGTGACTTATTAAGTGCCATTTTATACGGCCTCCGGATCAGTCTGTTTGTAGGAGTGATAAGTGGATCTTTAGCACTAGCTTTGGGGGCAGTCTTGGGTGTTATAGGAGCGCAAGTAGGGGGGAAAGTCGATGCATTAATCATGCGAACCGTAGATCTCTTTCTAGGGTTTCCCAGTTTCCTTATCGCATTAATCCTTTTGGCTGTGTTAGGTCGTGGTGTGGAAAAGGTAATTATTGCCCTTTTGATAAGTCAATGGGCAAATTTCGCACGGATAGCCCGCGGGGCGGCAGTTGTTGAGCGAGAGAAGGAATACATCGACGCGGTAAGGTGCCTTGCACTGCCACGAAGGCGGATTGTATTTCGTCACTTGCTTCCGAACTGCCTCCCGCCGCTAATTGTCGTGGCAACTGTAAATGTTGCGTTTGCAATAACATTGGAGGCTTCCCTCTCATTTCTTGGTGTCGGTTTACCGATCACTGAACCCTCATTAGGGCTACTGATTTCCAACGGGTACGAGTATATTCTAAGCGGCAAATATTGGATAAGCTTTTTTCCCGGGCTAGCGCTTCTTATCACCATTGTCAGCATAAACTTGGTAGCTGACCAATTAAGAAATGTATTAAATCCGAGGCTGCAAAAATGAGCACACAGGACAAGACTCTGGTGGTCGAAGACCTTAAGACATACTTCTTTACCAAGGCAGGCACAGTCAAAGCGGTTGACGGGGTAAGCTTTTCGATTGGCCCTGGTAAGATAATGGGTCTAGTTGGAGAGTCGGGGTCTGGGAAGTCTGTCACCGGCCTTTCTATCGTCGCCCTTGTTGATGAGCCTGGAAAGATAGTTGGCGGACGGATAATATTTTGCGGTCAGGATCTCGTGGGTCTTTCTGAAGAGCAAATGCGCCAGATTCGGGGAGTGCACATCTCTATGATATTTCAGGATGTGATGATGACACTCAATCCAGTACTACGAATCGAGACTCAGATAGTAGAGGCTCTCAAAGCGCACAATAAGATCTCTCATCACGAAGCAGTTGAACTTGCGGCAGCAGCCTTGTATCAGGTGGGAATCCCTTCTCCCAGGGAGCGTCTCAAAGCATATCCACATCAATTCTCCGGTGGCATGCGGCAGCGAGTGGCCATCGCTATAGCCATGCTGAATGAGCCCGAACTCATAATAGCAGACGAGCCGACCACCGCACTTGACGTTACGATTCAGGCTCAGATCCTTTATGAGACACAGAAGCTGTGCAGAGAAAGGGGCACTGCCCTTATCTGGATAACGCACGATCTTACAGTGATAGCTGGCCTTGCAGACTACGTGTGTGTGATGTACGCGGGGAAGATCGTGGAACAAGGGGAAGTCAATGAAATACTTGATAGGCCATTGCACCCCTACACAATTGGCCTTATTGGCTCTGTGCCAAGCCGCAATATCCGCGGCCAGCCACTATATCAGATTCCGGGCATGACACCATCTCTTTTAAATTTACCATCGGGATGTGCATTTTATGAGCGCTGTGCATGTACAGATCAGGCTTGTTTAGAAGAACCTTGTGTCACCGAACCTGTTGAAGGTCATTTTGTGCACTGTTTTCATCCACACGTAAAGAGTTATCCATGAAAATTGGGGAAAGGCCACTTATAGAGTTAAAGAGGGTCTCAAAACGTTTCGCTAAAGAACTGGATTTTTCCGCTAAGATCGCACGGAGATTTGGGGTTTCGATGAGCGAGGAGGTCGTACACGCAGTTGACAGATTTGATTTGTCTATTTCAAGAGGTGAGGTGGTAGGCCTTGTGGGGGAATCTGGGTGCGGCAAATCTACACTCGGTCGCATGCTAGCAGGCCTGCTGACACCATCAGAAGGCTCAATTTTTTTTGAAGGAAAGGATCTATCCCAACTGAAAGGGCGGGAGGCAAAAGAAGCCGCTTTGAAGATTCAGATGATTTTTCAAGACCCTTTTGCGTCTCTTAATCCTCGCATGCGGGTTCATGAAATTATTGGGGAAGCTCCCAAAATACACGGGCTTATCAAACCATCTGAGTTGGATGAATTCCTTAACGATCTGATGGTCCGTTGTGGACTCGACCCGTCCTATAAGTTCCGTTATCCCCATCAGTTCTCCGGTGGTCAGCGGCAGCGTATTGCGATTGCCCGGGCTTTGGCGGTCGACCCGAAATTCATCGTGTGCGATGAAGTCGTATCGGCTCTCGATGTTTCCATCCAGGCACAAATCCTTAATCTCTTTATGGGACTTCAGTACGATTTTGGCCTTACCACCCTTTTCATTAGTCACAATCTTGGAGTTGTTGAACATGTTAGTGATCGCGTAGCTATCATGTACCTTGGGCGCTTGGTCGAGCTGGCGGATACGGAGGAGCTATTTGATAATCCCCTCCATCCCTATACCCAGGGGTTATTGAGGGAAATACCTAGCCTTGACAAACGTCGTATTGAATTTGCTGCAATCAAAGGTGAAATTGCTTCGCCGCTTAATCCGCCCCCTGGATGTCATTTTCACCCCAGATGCCCAATTGCCAATGGTTATTGTCGTTCGCAGCAGCCCGTCTTAAAAGAGGCTAGAGCCGATCACCTTGTGGCCTGTCACAGTACATAGTCTTTAGGTGCTAGCACTACAGAAGATCAATGCATTGAAGTTTTACCTTACAAGCTTCTGCAATCGAGATGAAATTTATTGTTGTTATATTGTTTTCTTTATTGATATAAGAGACGAAAAAAAGAAAGGAGTTATGTGAATGAGCAAAGGATCTGATTTGGCAGCTCAATGGAATATTTCCGAAGAAGGCGCGGTGCTGCATGCCGATGCGTGTGTGTGTGATATGACACTACCTTGGCTTGCTCATGCCGAGAACAAGGAAACTACACTTCCACGTTTCAGAGCATCAGGCTTTGATTTTGTGAGCTTGAGTATTGGTGTAGATAGTGTGGGACTTGGTGCAACTCTGCACCATCTCGCAGACGTCAAGGCACAGATTCTGGCTGAACCTGAGATATATGTCTTCGTGCATTCGGTCAGAGACATACGGACCGCGAAGAAGACGGGAAAGCTTGCCCTTGGTTTTCACTTTCAGGGCACTGAGATGCTTGAGAGAGATACAAAATTGGTTCAGCTATTCTACGACCTGGGTATACGGCATATGATTCTTGCATACAACTATAAGAACCGGGCTGGCGACGGATGCCACGAACGGACTAATTCTGCTCTGAGTATTTACGGTGTAAAACTTGTCCAAGAAATGAACCGTATTGGAATGCTGATTGATCTCTCACATACCGGGTATGCAAGCAGTATGGAGGCTGTGGAGATTTCTGAAGCACCTGTGATTTTTTCGCATTCAAATCCATATGAAGTGAAACCACACCCACGAAACATTCGAGACGACCAGATAAGAGCCTGTGCGAAAACAGGAGGTGTTATCGGTATGACGGGATTTGGCCATTTCATGAGCGATAATGACATCTCAGCTGAGACCTTTGTTAGAAATATCGATTATGTGGCAGAGCTGGTTGGCCCAGAACACGTGGGAATCGGTCTTGACTTTGTTTATTACCCTGAGCAGTTCTACCGAGAGGTAGTGACCAACCCGGGGAATTGGCCAGAAGAGTATCTTCATAACTTGGATGGATTCAGATACTTTCCTCCGGAGGAACTTCCCCGGGTTACTGAAATACTCATCAAGCGAGGTTATTCAGAAAGCGATATCCACGGAATTCTTGGGGAGAATTTCCTGCGTATTGCCAACAAGGTTTGGAAGTAACCCAACAAGAAGGAGCATTAGTAAATGGGAAATGTGGATACCATCCAAGAAAGGAGAGCACACCTGTAAAACTGGAATGTGATATATTTGTAAAAGGAATAGTGACCCCTTCCACAATGGAACACTGGCTACGGCTAGGGACGGAGCCATGGCATTAATGGTTGAAAGATACGTTAGCTTGAGTGGAACAATATTTAACTTGGCAAACCCTATGCGTAACCTATTTAACCTATGGAATGCTTTTTAAGGAATTAAGAAGAATGATGTAAAAGGCGGCGGGTTCTAAGATCAATTGGGTGAAGATGGCGATGTAGTGAATCTTTCCGTGAGTGATGGAGATAAAACTGGGGATACTGCCGTGTAAGTCCATCAAGGTATACAACTTGGCCGCCCCTTTGCGTTTGCGAAAGCGAGCCCATGGGAAAAGAGAAAGACAGAGAATGATTGTCGTTGAATCGAATGCGTAGGTGATCTCGTGTCTCGGGATGAAATCCATAATCTGAGAGAAGATGATCCGTCCTGAGTGCATTGGCTACTCATTTCCTCTTCGAAGCAGGGAAATTATGGCCGAAATCTCGCAAAAATTTGAATTCGAAATCGAAAATTCATCAATTGAGGGAAAAACCGGGATTGTGGGGGTCCCTAATGGCATCTCTAAATGAGGATGATCTGATTTTCAGGATACCTTCGGATCAAACCCACGCTCACTCTATATGGAGGATAGGGCATGAAACAAATTGAAGAATCGTCAAGAATGATTCCTGTCATGGCGGAGACGGATGTTTTAGTTGTGGGAAGTGGGCCCGGCGGTCTTGCCGCAGCCTTGGCGGCGGCGCGAGAGGGCGTAAGTACGATGTTGGTGGAGCGGTATGGATGTTTCGGAGGGAATATCACACAGGCGATGGTGGAGTCCATTGCATGGTACCGGCACGAAGGGACGGTGGAATCTGAAGGGATCGGTATCGAGTTCGAGAGACGAGCCAGGGATATGGGAGGGAGCCGGAGGGAACCCCAGTCCCTGAGCGAGGCCTTAGATGCGGACATGTTCAAGTATGTGGCGGACAAAATGGTGGGAGAATCGAATGTTATGCCCATTCTGCACTGCTTAGCTGTTGACGTGGTGATGAAAGGCAAAGTCATCAAAGGAATCATCACGGAGAGCAAATCGGGCAGGCAGGCGATACTCGCAAAAAGAGTGATCGATGCAACGGGTGACGCAGATATAGCCTTCCATGCAGGTGCTTCCTACCACATGGATCCGAAGGAAAAGTTGCAGGGCCTGACGGTAAGCTTCGGGTGCAGCGGTGTAGATAGGCAGAAGTTCCTCGAATATGTCAGAGAACATCCCTCCAGCTTAAAGGATTGGGCAAAAGAAACAACGGGCAAAGAAGATGATCTGTTCAGCCCCTACCTTTCCGAACCCTTCGAGAAGGCGAGGGAAGCCGGCGAGATTCCTAAAAATGTACTAAAGGGAGGATACTGGAGTAGCCTTACAGAGGCGGGAGAGGCTACCTACATGAACGTGGTTTATGTATTGGGCATGGATCCGACAGACGTCCGAGACCTTACCAGGGCAGAGATAGAAGGCCGACAACAGGCGATGTGGGCATTAGCTGCATTGAAAAAGTACACGCCCGGTTTCGAGAACGCCAAGCTCAGGACCTTTGGTTCGTCTGTCGGTGTAAGGGAATCGAGAAAGATCATAGGCGAGTACAACATTACCGGAGATGACGTGAGGAATGAGGCGCGATTCGAGGACTCCATCGGCATCTTTCCAGAGTTTCTGGATATGTTCAGTTTAGCGATTATACCGACGACGGGGAGGTATTTTCAAGTGCCATACAGGATTCTGGTTCCGAAGAAAGTGGAAAACCTACTTGTTGTGGGACGCTGTGTTGCTGGGGACAAGATATCGCATGCGGCAACCCGCCAAATGATGTGCTGTACAGTGACAGGGCAGGGGGCGGGAGTGGCGGCTGCTGTTTCCATTAAGGACGATGTGATATGCAGGGGGGTAGATATGAGGCGAGTCCAGAAGGCTCTTAGAAAGCAGGGTGTGAGGATAGATTGACAGTGAGGCTGTCGTGATGAAGTAGGGTCATAATCGATTATGTTACCTTTGTACCCTACTTGACCCCCCAGTTTGACCGTGCCTCATATTCAGCCTTGACTTGTCGGTAGAACCACTTTGCCTTGGGGAGGATCTTATTTATGGAAAAAGAATATATCATGGCCTTAGATCAGGGAACCACGAGTTCCCGGGCTGTGATTTTTGATCAGCAAGGGGAAATCATTAGTATAGCAGCCAAGGAGTTCAGACAGATCTTTCCCCAGCTTGGATGGGTAGAACATGACCCTATGGAAATATGAAACACGCAAATGGAAGCTGCCCGGCAGGCTCTTGATTCCTCCAATTTTTCACCCCAACAAATCGCCGCCATCGGGGTTACCAACCAGCGGGAGACCACTTTAATCTGGGATAAGGAGAGCGGCCGGCCTGTGTATAATGCCATTGTGTGGCAGTGCCGCAGGACCGCCCCGACTTGTTCCAAAATCAAGAAGACGAAATTCGCCCAAAAGATTCGCAGGAAAACTGGATTGGTGGTCGACGCCTATTTTTCAGCGACTAAGATCCAGTGGATTTTGGGCCATCAACAAACGATCCGCCGGGCAGCGGAAAGAGGGGAACTGGCTTTTGGTACAGTGGATAGCTGGTTGCTGTACAATCTGACGGGGAAAAAGCTCCATATCACGGATTATTCTAACGCTTCCCGCACCATGCTTTACAATATTCATACTCTTTCGTGGGATCGGGAGATCCTGGAATATTTTCATATCCCTGAGCAAATCTTACCGGCGGTCAAAGCTTCCAGTGAAATCTATGGAAGTAGATCTCCCGGAGCCTTTTTGGATATGGAGATCCCCGTTGCAGGAATCCTGGGAGATCAACAAGCGGCTCTTTTCGGCCAAACCTGCTTTCGCAAAGGCCTTTCCAAGAACACCTACGGAACGGGTTGCTTCTTATTGATGAACATAGGGGGGAAAGCCGGTGCTTTCCAGGAAAAACCTTGTGACGACGATCGCCTGGGGAATCGGCCGGAAAATTGAATATGCTTTGGAGGGAAGCATCTTTATCGCCGGGGCTGTCGTCCAATGGCTCCGGGATGGGCTACGGATGATTCAACAAGCTTCCGAAAGTGAAAGGTTGGCCAGGAGCATCCCATCTAACGAAGGTGTTTACTTGGTCCCGGCCTTCGTCGGCTTGGGAGCACCCTACTGGGATATGTATGCCCGAGGAGCAATTTTGGGAATTACCCGGGGAACGACGCCAGCTCATATTGCTCGGGCGGCCTTAGGGTCGATTGCCTATCAGACACGGGATGTGCTGGAATGCATGGAAGGGGATTCCAGAATGAGGCTGAAGGAATTGCGGGTCGATGGAGGGGCGGCTGCCAATGAGTTTTTAATGCAATTTCAAGCCGACATTCTGGGGGTTCCGGTCGTCATCCAGGAGACAACTGAGACGACCGCCTTGGGAGCCGCCTATCTGGCTGGTTTAGCCGTAGGGTTTTGGAAAGATCAAGAACAAATCACCGCAAATTACAAAGTAAAGAAGAAGTTTACTCCTCGGATGAGTTCCAAACAAAGAGAATCTCTTTATCGGACGTGGAAGATAGCCGTTGAAAGGTCAAGGGGGTGGGAACAAGAAAAATCGTAAGGGGCGAAGAAAAGGGCATCAGGAAAGAGTCTCTATTCTTGAATATTTATCGATGGGTCATTCATGAAAAAGTTGCCCCTCCAGTAATTTTTTACTAATTCCTAGCTGAAACGAAAATGCATGTTTCTGCTATAAATCTGCTGTTTTCATACCGTTGAAAATGTTTTGGTATGATTTTCAACTATTCAATTGGAGTTCCTGATTTCTACCCGTAATCGTTGAGACCCAGAATCGTTCCGGAGCAAGATTCGTGAACTCTGCAATCTTGCCCAACCTTCCAAACACATTTTCATTGACTTCTCCATTTGGAAATCAATAACCAAAAAGGCAGGGCCATTTCTGACCCTGCCTCTCTGTTTTGCCAATTGAATATGGATTTCCTTTTTTGAGTATTTTTTAAATAGGGACATATCCCTTTTATTTTCTATCTTTCAAAAGTGGGATGTGTCCCCATTTAAAAAAAAGGTGACCCTGAACGCCATCCTCTACTAAAATGGACTTCTATTAGATTTCTCTTGGTTTAATTAAGAGTGTAATTCCCTCTATGATTTCTCTGATTCGTGCAGGGGATAAAGAGCCAATTTTTTCGATGAGATCTGATTTATTCACTGTGATCATCTGTGTAATATTGACGACACTCTCTTTCTTAAGATTACCCTCTCCTTTCCTGAGGAGGACATTGCCGGGTGATTTGGCCCTGGTGAGGTTGGAGGTAAGTGCACAAACAACAACTGTATTGATCTTGCTTTGATTGAAAAGATTATTCTGGATGACAACA
>Ga0315280_10002020_pt1 | contig 33607 bp, 35 predicted proteins | sample YL17G06_40_MG_FD_203697 | JGI IMG/M metagenome (GOLD analysis project Ga0315280, IMG submission 203697) | Sediment microbial communities from Yellowstone Lake, YNP, Wyoming, USA - YL17G06_40 | ecosystem: Environmental > Aquatic > Freshwater > Lake > Sediment | place: USA: Wyoming | collected...
TGCATACACGAGCCTAGCGACGAAGAAAAAAGGTCTTCTACTCCTGAGCGCTCATGGTTCGCCGAAGCATTCTGCGCGACCGTCAAGAGTCGAACCCCAAGAAGAGAAGTGTGTCGGTCACTTCGTGCGCACACACGTCCAACCCAGTCTAATGCCGATGCTCTTGTTGAGAACGCGTGGTTAGTCCACCTTTGGCATGAGCCAGAACTCGTTCCCATCTGGATCTTTGAACTTGGCGTATTTTATGTTCTGATTCCATTCGGCCTTGTCGAGTTCCCTAGTGAATTCGACACCTTTCCCTTTCAGTTCCTGATAGGTAGCTTCGACATTGTCAGCGTAGAATAAGATTCCGGTATTCCCGGGTTCAAGCGTCTCGCCTTTGCACAAGTGGATACCTGTCGGCGAACCGGGTGGACCAACGACGACCCAATGCTCCATGTCTTCTTGAATCTCGAATCCGAGCCTGTCCCTGTACCACTCCTTGGCTTTCCTCTCATCAGACACGACGACAGCCACACTCCTAATTCGTTCGATCGCCATCTGCCTTCGCCTCACGTTGAGAGTCCTCCATCTTCGATAAGAGTCTTGGAGGGCAGCAATACCCCCATCGCCCGAATCTGGGTAGAGCATACCGGGCTGTCCGTGTGTGGGTTAGGTGGTGCGCACACACAAAAAGCGAACGACGACTCCCAGCCCAACGAAACGACGAATGACGACCGCCACCCCAACGAGTTACAGGTAGGAAACCCTCTTTCTTGCCGCGACAAAGAGCCCGACAAGGACAGCCAGGAGAATCACTGAGAGGGCAATGGCGAATAGCGGCAGACTCACCGTGGTCGTTGTTGTGGTGGGATGGAGACTGACTGTAACCTCCATTGTAACATGCGGTGTGACCATAGGGTCACGGTTGATGAATAGGACATAGAAGAAACCTGGCACGCCGTCGATGAACATATAATGCGTACCAGTGTAGGCAGCCACATTCTCATTCGCACGGACGACTGGCCCGACAGCGCAGCTTATTGCACCATGGTAGTAGTCGGAAGAGAACACGTAGGCATCTATTGGACTGGTTGCAGAGTAGTTGAGAATGGCTTGGTCGCCCTTCTGATAGACTACGAGCATCGGTCCCCACTCGTACGTGCACGCACTACTATCCTCTCTCAGGCCATTCGCCAAATCGTACCCGAGGGTAGCGTTGCTCGTCTGCGGATTCGTCGGCGGCGGGACAAGCGTGGTCGCAGCTGAAACCGAGTTGACGGTCACGCCTAGGATGGAGAAGACCAAGAGAGTTACAGTAGCGGCCATCGCGAGATGACTTCTCAACAGCCATCCTCATTTAAATGGGCATGGAGCCCTTTTCCTTAAGGGTTTCTGAATTCACTCCATGCTCGACGTGCTATGGGCAGGCGTCTTCTTCATTCTGAGGCCCTGAAGTGAGGAGTCGCCATCCATCGGCATCGTACCCATGGACTCGTGCTTTGGCGTCGACGCCGATGAGTGTGATGTGTCGTCGTCGGGTTTCATGGTGCGCGAAGACGACGCGCGCTAGGAAAGGACACGCACAAGTATTGCTGAAGTAGGTTTAGTCTCCGCTAAGAAGAGTGGTGTTGGGTCACTGGAATCCTTCTACCATACACTACTGCCGTCTCTCTTCGGCTCATTCGGAATTGTATGGCAGAAGACAGAAAATGGGCCGAAGGTTCAGAGAGTATTCCTTCCGAACGAAAAGACTCGAGTGGGAAAACTCATTCACGCAGAGTTCGTCGACTCCACCCCCATGTCATGCCATGACATCTCGGAGCTCGGCGAACGAATCCAGAGGTTTCTCAAAGGCGAACCTGCCAAATTCGAACTGGACATCGTGAGCCTTGAAATCTGCTCTGCATTCCAGAGGAGAGTCCTCCTAGCGGAATACGAAATTCCGAGAGGATGGATCAGCACTTATGGAAGGATATCAAAGAATCTGGGAATTCCAAACGGAGCACGTGCAGTTGGCAGAGCCCTTTCCCGGAACCCATTTCCCATAATCATTCCCTGTCATCGAGCGATTAGATCCAATGGTGAACTTGGGGGATTTCAAGGCGGACTGAGGATGAAGAAGGCTCTGCTTGAATATGAAGGCGTGAGCATCTCAGACGAAGGAAAGATTCTCACTACTAGGATCTACTACTGAAGTCATCACACATTTTGCGTGCGCAGCAAGCGAGGCACACACGCCCCCCTAGTCCATGTCGGAAAGATAAGGAAAACTTCGATAACTATTTGTTATGGTGCGCTGGTTTGGCCCAGTCTCGTGTCGTCACGGTGAAGTATCGCTGGGTTGTCCTTTCAGTAACGACGGTCGGCGTTTTCATGACCGGCCTTGACACACGTATAGTTCTGATCGGGCTTCCCACGATCGCAGAATCGCTCCACGCGGACCTCGAGACGCTGCTATGGGTGACTCAAGGGTACCAGATCGCGATAACTATCGGCCTGCTATTCTTGGGGCGATTTAGCGATATCTTTGGCCGAGTGAAGATCTACAATCTAGGCTTCGCATTCTTCACACTGGGCTCGGGGTTGTGTCTATTTTCCCAAACAGGAGAGCAGCTCGTAATCTTCCGAGTCATCCAAGGAATCGGCGGCGCAATGCTGATCGCCAACAGTTTCGCGCTAATCACCGACGCCACGCCGCCCGCGGAGCTTGGCTTCGCACTTGGAGCCAATCAAATCGCGTTCATACTCGGCGCGGTTCTTGGACTGACAGTAGGCGGAATACTGATCGAAACCGCCGGATGGAGATACATATTTGCAATGAACCTCCCGATCGGCATCTTTGGCACTCTCTGGGCTCACCTTCGTCTTCGAGAAACCGCCCAGACCGAAAGGCAAGCGAGTTTCGATTACCTCGGCCTCTGCCTGTTCACGACCTCTCTGACGTCGCTTCTACTCGTAATCAGCCTCGCCACAATGGCCGCAATCGGCAACACCGAAGCCGCGATACTGTGCTTGATTAGTTTGGTGACTTTCGCATTGTTCCTCTATTTCGAGCCGCGAAAATCTGAGCCGCTTCTCGACATGCGGCTTTTCAAGATCCGCCTTTTCTCAGCTGGAAACCTTAGTCAACTCTTGTATTCGCTTGGCTTTGGAGCTCTCAGCCTCATAGTGATTCTCTACTTCCAACTGATCCGGGGATATGACGCACTCACAGCCGGGCTTCTGTTCCTCCCGTTAGATCTGGCCTTCGTCAGCATAGGCCCCATAAGCGGGAGACTCTCTGACCGATACGGCACACGCGGATTCGCCACTTTGGGGATGGGAGTGGGCGCCATTGGCTACGTTGCTCTCGCATTTCTCGTAACCGCTACGACTCCGCTAATTCAGATCGAGATCATCCTCGTGATAATCGGGGTGGGACTGGGGCTCTTCTCGTCGCCAAACATCAGCTCCATCATGGGATCCGTCCCCGCTCAACGGCGCGGCGTCGCATCAGCGATCAGAGCAACTCTCTTCAATACTGGCAGTTTGGTAAGCATCGGTCTCGTAGCATACATCATCACCACAGCCATCCCGTACCAAGTTGTCTCCGGAATAATCAGCGGCGGATACACTACGCTCACGCCAAACGAATCGACCGGTTTCGTGACCGGCATGGCACGAGCGTTCATGGTCGCAGCCGCCATAACCTTGGTTGGGATGTTTGTTTCAAGCCTACGAGGACGGGAAGCCAAGACCCAGAGAAACGCCTCCTAGGCGGCCGTACCTGCGAGATCTCGTAAGTAGCCATCTCGTGGAAAGAGATCTATGCTAGCAAACCACTAAACCACGTTTGACTTTAGGCGTCTCCGATACCCGGACAGTAGTGCACAATGAACAATCCCGGCTATTCCTGTATGTGCGCAAGGGACCTAGGCGCAAAGGTAGATGCCCGCGCGCATCGGTGAAGGACCTGAGGCTGGTCGATTGTGTAGATATCTCTGACGAAACCCCCGTAGGCTCATGATTGATTGAGTTCCACAATGAAGCTATACCCGTGTTGTTGAAAGCCCAAGCCGTCATAGAAGCGGTGGGCGGCCTCCCGCTTGAGATTGCTCGACAGAGCCAACTTGTAGCAGCCTCTTTCCCGGCAGCGGTCCATGGCGAACCGCATCATCTGCTTACCGACTCCCTTGCCCCGCCAATCTCGGTGCACTACCACATCTTCTACGACACCCGACGGCGCTCCCATGTGCGCGAGGTTATCCATGATCAGCAGTGTAAATGTGCCAACAATCGATTTACCCGACTTGGCAACGTAGACTCTGTAGTCGGGATAGTTCCCCATCCGCGCGAAGACCAACCGGGCCTCTTCGATCGAGATGACAGGAGCGTCGTCTTCGATTTCAGCGTATAGGGCAAGGATCGATGCCAAATCCGTCTCGGATGCGGCTTGAATTTCGAAGCCCAATTTCGGCTCCTCAGTGAAACGATCTGTAGTCGTACCCGCGCAAAAACCTATTCGCTCTATTGCATCGGACAGCAAGTCAGCATCGGAAACCCGTCTTTGCACCCTAACGAGAGTTTCTATGATGCGACGCTTGTGGACTCCGTGCGCACCCGCATTTTGGTCACCGACAAGCGATGGCCGTGAGAACCTTGGCTTTCGCAAGAGCTGGCTTTGAGATTCTTCCCTTTTTGCTTGGTGCAAAGATATGAGCATCTGTAGGTTGTCACCAGTCATAGTAGAGTGACGCTGCTTGGCCGAAAGATCTGTTGTCGGAGTCGTTATAGTGCTAGCCCTGTTGCTGATTGGACTTCTCTTCGTTCTTCCGATGCTGGGAATGAGTATGATGACGTGGGGAGGAATGATGGGCGGCTGGGGCGCGTGGGGCTACCCAACTAGGGTAGGCTGGGGATTCATGTTCGCGGGTATGCTCGTTCTGGTCCTCTTCATCGCGCTGTTGATCGTAGGCGCTTACTTACTACTGACACATCGGGAACATGCAGGCGATAACGAGAAGGCACTTTCGATTCTGAATGAACGCTACGCAAAAGGCGAGCTGACTGAGAAGCAGTACCGTGAGATGAAGGAACACCTGACCAAGAAGTGACTCAACTTGGACAAACGCACAACAGGAATCGTCCTCATCGTAGTCGGAATCATGGGTCTTCTTAGCATCTCTCTTTACGCAGGCTGGGCTTGGAACAACACGCGAACGTACGGATCACCATGGAATACTGGAATGATGGGGCAATGGTACGGGCATCCTCAGACCCCGGCGTCTACGCCGATCACTCTTGACGAAGCGAAGGCGATTGCCCAGCAGTATCTCGTGTCTATTGGAGACCCTAACTTAGCCGTCAAGGAGATCATGGAATTTCAGTACAACTTCTATGTCATCTTCTACGAGAAAGACTCCGGTCTCGGTGCCTTTGAGATGCTGATCTGGAAGCAAGCACCATCGCCAGAAATAATGAACGGCAACATGGGAATGGGCGGCGGCATGATGAGCGGTGGAATAGTGGCCGGCGAGATCGTGCCTGAACCCGGACCGAACATGATGTGGAACACCAAGTACAGTATGATGCAGGGCATGATGGGATCACGTCGACAGGCAGGTGTCTCGAGTCAGATGCATGTGAGCGAACAGGACGCCAAATCCATCGCCGAGACATATCTATCACAGAACTTCCCTGGGTCACATGTCGAGGGCATCACTCGCTTCTACGGTTACTACACAATCGATTTCCAGAAGGACGGCAAGATAGTCGGGATGCTCAGCGTGAACGGATACAGTGGAGAAGTTTGGTATCATTCTTGGCATGGCGCGTTTACCCAAGAAGTCGAACTCGGCTAGATGGGCACCCAATTCCCGATCGTCGTCCGATCTAGGCGCTGCTCATATGCTGTCAAGCTATCGCCCGCTTTTCTCTGCAACAGTAGGGATACTCCTGCTGATCGCGATAAGTCTAGGAGTTCAATAGACACATTCAGTGCTGGAATTCTCGACCTAATCGGTACTGCTCGACATTGCCGCTTATTGCCTGTCCCAAGTGATTGCGATAGCGTCGACGGTAGGGTAAGAATGTTGCAGGAATTGGCGATGGCTCGAACGATAGATATCGTTCTCGATGGTCATTCGGATCTTTCGATGCGCTCTCATGCTTGGGGAGGCCAGAGTGGTATCGAGGTGGTCTCTTTCTGAGATTCGAATACGAGACAAGTCAGCGTCTTTTCGACGCCTTTCACGAGTCTGAGCTTGTCGACGACGAATTTGCCAACTGATTCTACGTCGCTCGCTCTCACCTTAATCATGATGTCCCAGTCTCCGGAGATTATGTGCACCTCTTGAACCTCAGAGAACTGGGCAACCTCCTTGGCGACTTGTCTCTGAGATAGCGTCTTCTCTCCGTCACGTTGGTAGGTAAACGATGCCAACACGAACGCTGTTGTCGAGAAGTTCAGCTTGGCCGCGTCCAACACAGCATGGTAGCCCTTGATGATGCCCGCCTTCTCCATTCGCTTGATCCTAGCGAATACCGTCGTTATCGGCAAACCGACCTTAGCAGAGATCTCTCGCGTGGCAAGTCGACAATCGTCCTGAATCATCCGAAGAATACGTAGATCCTTCGAGTCGAGTCTAGGCTGCATAGTTGTAATTCTTTCAGATCTCCCTTCTATATGCCTATCTGAATTGGAGAAAATCTCCGCTTTTTGTGCAAAGAAGTTAAGTTACAGTAGCGGGGGGTTGTGGGGTTTCATCTGGGCATGATATCGATGCTGGACCAGTCATCCGTGGCCGTTGACCCTTCCGCACTGATCGAGAAGATGGGAAGCGAACAAATGCAGGCCATCATGGAGATCCAGACCGCGGTCCTGAGCTCGATGACCCGCAGGCTGAGTGAAAGTGGTTTCACTTGGATATTGCCCGTGATGTTGGCTAAAGCGACTGATCCTCTCTGGCCCGATCCGGGAGCCAGCATCGAGAAGCGGATAGAGATTGAGATCTACGGCCACAAAGTCAGAACAATGCAGAGCATGATCATACACAAACGTGTCCTGGCTTCTCTCGGCCCGGAGAAATTCTTCTCGCTATCCCCGAACATCAGGATCGAGACAAGGGAACGGGCGAAGACGGGACGCCACCTCTACGAATTCACTCAGCTCGAGATCGAGATAGCCAACGGAAAGATGGGAGACGTCTTCCGAGTCTTCGAAGATCTCATCAAGTCCTCAATAGCTGAAGTCAAGAAGAAACTGCACGACAACCTTGAGATACTCAGAAGAGACTTGAGAGTCCCCGAAACACCGTTCAGGGTCTACAACAGGAAAAAGCTCGAAGAAGAATACGGGAAGAACTGGGAGACGCCGATCTCAGAGAAATCCATCAACCCGGTATGGGTGACTGACATACCGAGGGAGTTCTACGACTACGAAGACGAGACGACGACCGAATGGCGGAACTTCGACCTATTCCTGCCGGGTGGATATGGTGAAGTGATCTCAGGCGCCGAGAGAGAATACGAGTACACAAGGCTCTTGAGAAAGATGGAGAGAGATGGCTTGAACCGAGATGACTACGAGCCTCTCTTGAGGCTTGCGAAGGACGGATGGCTCAAGCCTTCCGCTGGTGCCGGGCTTGGCATCGAGAGATTCATCAGCTACATATCGGGGACCGACCATGTTGCGGAAGTTCAACCATTCCCCCGTATTCCGGGAACGGTACCCGACCTATAGACGGAATAATCAAGAATCCATTTGATCATGTGTGTGCCAATCAGTGGCGCGCACACGCGCAAGAAAAGACAGCCCGGTATTGTGTGGGGGGTAGGCTTGTGCGAGCAGCTGAATTTGGACCATTACATGAGTGATTCCTATACGTGTGGTTCAATATGTAATGCCGGTTCCAGTTTGCGTAGGTTCTCGATCATCTCGTTCACGACTGCGACGAACTTGTCGCTTTCGGATGCGGAGATCCATTCGAGCCTTACACGCTCGTCGGGAACGCCCATTTGCCTCAGGAGCTTTCGCAGCAGCGTGAAACGTCTGAGGGTTTTGTAGTTCCCGTTAATGTAGTGACACGTTCCTGGGTGGCATCCTGCGATTAGAACCCCATCATAGCCTTCTTCAAGGGCTTTGAGGACAAAGCTTGGGTCGATTCTTCCGGAGCATGTCACGCGAATCGAGATCAGATTCGGATCGTAATGTTTCCTAGTGGTTCCCGCAAGATCCGCGCCTGCGTAGGCACACCATCTGCAGAGGAATGCGAGAATCCTAGGTTCGCTCAACGCTTCAGTTCCTTCCTGCTCGTATCATTGCCATGATCTGGGTGTCAGTCAGGTTCCTTAGTGAGAGGGCGCCGGATGGGCAGGATGCAACGCAGGTTCCGCATCCTTCGCAGAGCGCTTCAGCGACCTCTGCAATCCTCCTCTCCCTGTTCATACTGAGCGCTTCAAAGGGACAGGCTGGTACGCAGATACCGCAGCCGCTGCAGAGTTCGTTGACAATCCGAGCTACCGTTGGCTCGCGTTCGAGGGTTGGACTTGACAAGAGATTAAGAGCTTTGCTGGCTGCGCCGCTGGCTTGAGCCACCGTCTCCGGGATGTCTTTCGGCGCTTGCCCCGCACCTGCTAGGAAGATTCCTGCAGTTGCACTTTCTAGAGGGCGGAGCTTCGGATGTGCCTCAGCGAAGAAGCCGTTCTCATCCACGGACGCTTTCAGCGTGTTAGCGAGTTCGCGGGATCCTTGACTCGGAACCATCCCGACCGCCAACACCACGACGTCAGCTTGAATTTGGATAGTCTTTCCGCTGAGAGTGTCAACGCCTTTGACGACCAATTTGTCGTTCTCTTCGTGGACCTTTGCCACTCTACCACGTAGGTAGAGAACCCCTCCCTCCTCTTGGCAGCGTTTGACAAACTCCTCGTATCCTTTTCCGCCGGCTCGTATGTCAATGTAGAAAACGTATGCCTGCCCATCTGGGACCTTATGATGGAACAGCATCGCGTGCCGAGCGGTGTACATGCAGCATATCTTCGAGCAGTACGCTAGCGCCGTCTCAGGCTCTCTTTGTCCTGCGCATTGAATGAACACGACTTCTTTCGGAATGCGTCCGTCGGAAGGTCGCCTGATGACGCCAGATGTGGGTCCTGAAGCAGATAGCATTCGCTCGAATTCTAGGCTGGTCATTACGTCTGGATAGATTCCGTACCCATATTCGGTAAGCCTCGCTGCGTCGTACATCTCGTAGCCTGTGGCTGAGATGATGGCGCCAACTTCAAGCTCGTGGGTCTCCGGATGCGCGTCGAGATTGATGCAAGACATCCCGAGCTTGTCGCAAGCTTTCTTGCATTCGCCACACGCTTGAGGAAGAAGCCCGAGACAACTTTTCGCGTCCAACACATATGCAGGAGGCACGGCCTGCGCGAACGGAATGTAGATCGCTTTTCTCCAAGTCAGGTCAGAATCAAACTCATTGGGAACCTCGGCCGGGCAGACTTTGGCGCATTCTGCGCAGGAGTTGCATTTGGTCTCGTCAACGTAGACCGGTGCCTGTCGCACTTTCACCTTGAAATTTCCGATGAAACCTTTGACTTCCTCGACTTCGGAGAGTCGGAGGATCTTGATGTTTGGGTTCCGGTAAGCCTCAACCATGAGCGGCCCGAGGATACAGATAGAACAGTCTAGTGTCGGGAATGTTTCCGAGAGTTGCGCCATTCTTCCGCCAATGGAACCTGTCTTCTCAACAAGGTAGACTTGGTGTCCACTGTTAGCGATGTCAAGAGCTGCGCGTATGCCTGCGATGCCGCCGCCTATGACGAGCGCTCTCCCAGTGACAGGAACGGTGATTGGGTCGAGGAGCTCATTCAGTTTGACTTTCTCTATGCTCTGGCGTATGATCACATGTGCTTTCTCAGTCGCCTTCTCGATGTTGTCGTGAACCCAGCTACATTGCTCGCGTATGTTCGCGATCTCAGACTGGTACCTGTTGAGGCCCGCAGCCCGAGCGATGTTTCTGAACGTGATCTCGTGCATTGCAGGTGAGCATGCAGCGACAACTATCGCGTCTAATCTGTGCTGCTTTATGCTGTCTTTGATCAGTGCTTGTCCTGGTTCTGAGCATAGGTATCGATGATCAGCGGCGACCACAACATCAGGAGTTTTGCTCGCTGCGTCAGTGATCTCCTTGATGTTGACTGTTCCTGCGATATTCAGGCCGCAATGGCAGACGAAGACTCCCACACGTCTCATGGCTGACTCACGCTCTCGACGGTGCTCCTGACGCCGCCACGAATCGTCTGAAGTTGCGTGTCGCTTAGTCGAAGATCTTCTGGGCTGACTCCGAGTGCAAGGCCGAGCAGCTGGGTGAAATAGACCACAGGCAACGGTCCCGAGCTGGAGGATGCTTCAGGATCTTGCTTCTGAGATGCCTCCAAGTTGTATTTGCATAATGGACAGCTGACTGCGAGTAGTTTCGCTCCGTGCGAGCGAGCAGCCTGCACGACGTTGTGTGACAATAGCGCCATGGCGTCAGGAGCGCCGACGCCGAGGTAAGACCCACAGCATTCTGTTCGTGATGGGTAATCCACCGGCATGCATCCTATGCTGAGCAGGAGATCCTCAATTACTGACGGTCGATGCGGGTCGTCGAGCTTCATCTCTTCAAAGGGACGCAGCAGCAGGCAGCCATAGTATGCGCCGACCGGCAGGCCTCGCAAAGGTGCCTTTACGGCCTCTTTGACCGCTCCGAAACCTACGGGGTCTCTTAGGACTTCCAAGAAGTGCAGGACGCCGAGTCCGCCTTCATATCTCTCCTCGTTGAATTCGTTGATCTGTTCCTGTTTGATCGCGTTTCGCTTGGCTTGGAGGTTCGCTCGCTTGAGGACGTTGTGGCATCCTGCGCAGAGGGTCACGAGCGTGTCGCTCTGAGCGCGTGCCCTAGCTAGGATTCGGTTCGGTCCTGCGTTCGTCATGACATTGTCCGCAACATTCGGGAATACTGCTCCGCAGCAAAGCCATCCCTGCATTTCCTTCAGTTCCAACCCTAGGGCGCGTGCGGACGCCCGTGCGGAGTCCTCGAAGTCTCTTGCTACGGTTCGAAGCGAACATCCTGGGAAGTACAAGTAGGATTGCATTTTCCCAACTCAGTATGGGCTGAGCTTCCTGAACGCGCTCACCAATCCCTGCTGGGGCATTTCAGGTGGGGGTTTCTCGATCTTCAGGTCACGCAGATCGTTGCGGAGCTTGATCGTTCGGAGGGCTTCGCAGACCTTGCTTACATCCAAGCCTCTGGGGCATTGCGTCTCGCATGAGAAGCAGGTTGCGCACAGCCAGTACGATTTAGCGTCGAAGACCTGTTCGAGGCCGAGCTGGAGATAGCGAACTACTAGATGAGGCATAAGATCCATCTGCGGCGCCAGCGGACATGTGGCTGAGCATTTTCCGCACTGATAGCAGAGGGAGAGATTTTGGCCGCTTATTCTTTCGACCTTGCGCAGTAGAGGAGTCGTGATTGTTGCAGCAGAGATCTGATGTGTCACTTCACTCCCATCCTCTGACTGCGAATGCCTCCAGTTCGATCTTCGCCTCTTTGCTGCGGTAGTCGGGAAGGATTATGGGGCTGTGTCGATGTGTGCTGACGCCTGCCTTCTTGAGTTCCTTGTGAAATCGAACCACATGCTCTAGGGTCGGCTTACCGCCTTGTGCGGTTCGTGATCTCTTGGCTGCGTCCTTTCCGGCGCGTCTTCCAAATACTAGAATGTCGAGCAGCGAGTTGCCCATCAATCGGTTTCTTCCGTGAATTCCACCCGCGGCTTCCCCTGCAACATACAGGTTCCGCACGTTTGTTCGTCCGTCTTCGTCTATTAGCACCCCGCCATTTTGGTAGTGTTGTGTTGCATAGACGAGAATGGGGTCTTTGGTTATGTCGATGCCGAATCGTCTGAACTGTCGCACCATCGCGGGTGCCAGGCGCAGGGTTCGCCCAGGGCCCCTCAGGATGTCGATTAGTGGAGTGTCAAGCCATACTCCCACGAGTCCTTCGGAGGTGCGAACCCCTTTTCCACGTTCTTGGCATTCTCTGATTATTGCAGACGCGACAGCGTCCCTTGTCTCAAGCTCATTCACAAACCGTTCTCCATCGATGTTGACGAGCTGGGATCCGAGGCTTCGCATCTTCTCAGTTATTAGTAGTCCTGAGATCAGCTCGGGGAACGCGACCCCTGTCGGATGATACTGAATAGTGTCCACGAAAGCCAGCTTGGCACCAGCGCGATAGGCCAGTGGGAGACCGTCGCCGGTTGCGCCGTAGTGATTCGTTGTCGGAAATCCTTGCACATGGAGCCTGCCCGAACCACCTGTCGCCAGTATGGTCGTCTTTGCCTTGACGAAGACGAATTCGTTGGTCTCCATGTTCAGCAGAATGGCTCCGACACAATTGCCCTCGGCATCAGTGAGGAGCTCGGTCGCGGGAGAGAACTCGATGACTTGGATATCTCGATTGATGACTTCGTCTCTGAGCGTTCGCATGATCTCCGCGCCGGTGTAGTCGCGGGCAGCGTGCATTCGCTTTCTGCTTGTGCCGCCTCCGTGCATTGTCACAAAGGTGCCGTCGGCTTCCTTATCGAACATCATACCGAGTTCTTCGAGCCACTCAATAACGAAGGGGGCGTCCTTGACAAGCGTCTGAACGAGGGCGGGTATGTTTGTGTAACCGCCTCCTCCCATAACGTCAAGATAGTGAGCTGCAGGCGAATCGCTCTCTTTGTCTGCGGCTTGGATGCCTCCTTGCGCCATCATCGTGTTGGCGTCGCCGAATCGTAGCTTGGTACACAAGAGAACACGAGCGCCTTCCTCTTGCGCGGCTAGTGCCGCGGCCGCGCCTGCGCCACCTCCTCCAATAATCAGAACATCAGTTTCGATATCGGTTCGCGACAGATCAGCCTTTTCCGGGTTCATTCGGCTGTACGATTCCACAATGTCGCCAAGTTCGTTGACGACTGGCTCTCCCTTGTTGGCTCCCACGATGAGTTTCCGTGTTGTTCCTGGCTTGTAGTCCGGATGAAACTTCGTCAGCAGCTGCTTCTTCTCTTCTGGTGTGAGCTTTGGGAAGGATTGTTTGATGCGTTCCTTGCGATTTGCTGCTATTTTGTCGATCGAGCGTCGCATGTCTTCGCTGTAGCTGATCACGGTTCGCCATTGTTTGGTCTGTTCCGAAGCCATCTACGCTTCACCTGCTTCGATTTCTCTGGAGTTGTACAGCTTAGTCAGCTCTGTAGTGCTCATCTTGACTAGCTTCGCGAGTTCGCCGTCGTAGCGTCCGGCTCTGATCTCGTCAAGTCGTTTCTGCAGGTGTTTCGATTTCGAGGCAACGTGCGTTCCGTAAAGTCTTCGCGTAAGAATCGCGACGTTATACTGAACTATCTCGGCGGGACATCTTGTGGCACAGAGTCCACACATGATACAGTCGAATGAAAGATCGGCGGCATTGGCAATGTCGCCTCGCATCGCGGCTGCCATTATGTCGATGACAGGCAAGTCTTGTGGACAGGCTCGACTACATGAGTTACATTGCAGGCATCGCATGATCTCGGGGTAGTAACGTGTGAGAGAATTGATGTCCGGTTTTAGGCTCTTGATATCATACCGTGCTTTTGTCGCAGGGTGGAACGGTAGCATCGAGAATACCATTCCGTCCTTAACGGGCGTCTGACAGGCGAGCCCCGTGCGAAGTCGGAAGTCTCCGCGAATTCTGTAGACGGTCGCACAGGCACCGCAGAAGCCACCACGACAGCCGCAGCCACGAAGCAACCGATAACCAAGGTGTTCCATGGCAGTCAGCATAGTGAGGTTTTGCGGCACTTGGTACTGCTTACCGAACACGTAGATCGTCACAGCCGACTTGTCTGTGCTCATCGACCATGCTCCTTCGGAGAAGGATGCGATTACTTGACCAAGTGCGTCTGTTGCAGAATATATCTCAAAGCTACATACGTACTGGACTGTATATTCAATAGAACGAAGACCAAGTGTCAGCACACGCTCTTCAGCGTCTCCCGTCAATTTCTACTCAGATTGAGCCACGTCGACTTAGTTGCATAGAGGTTGAAATGGCCAATAGTAGGCCAAAGAGTGGTCTATGCGGGTAGTTTCTGTTCTTGGAGCAAACCTCGAGCAAAATCGTAGCCGCTTTTGAAAGCAGTGATGTTCAGTTGTTCCGTGCCTCGCGGAGTGTACTTCGCGATCGCCTTCTCGACAGCTGCCGTCTCTACCATGTTGGTTAGGCCGATTATTGCGCCAACCATCACCATGTTCGAGACTATCTTCTTGCCCAAGCGTTCGGCGATACGTGTTGCGGGAACTCTGTATATCTTCGCGGTGTGATTCAACTGGTCGTCTTGGATCATGTCAGGATCGATAATGACGATCGTGTCACCGCTCAGATCGCCGACATTCTTTCGGTAAGCCTCTTGAGACATGACCGCCACTAGGCTGGGCTTCCTAAGCTTTGGGTAGTTGATCTTCTCGTCGGAGACTATGACTTCGACTTTGGAGGCTCCTCCTCTGGATTCGGGACCGTAGGATTGCGCAAGGGTCACATTCTTGCCGCCGAAAACCGAGGCTGCTCTCCCGATCATTACTCCGGCGGTCACGATTCCCTGACCGCCTAGACCTGCTATCCTTACCTCAAAGCGCGACATTGGTGCGCCTCCCCGCCTTGTCAAGCCCCGCCTGAATGGACCGATTCTGCCCCCACAGCAAGTCGCTGAACTCTGGTTTCTCGACGTCGACGAATTCTCCGACAACAATCTTGTCAGGTCCGACCACGGCGTCGATCGGATCGATCTTGGATCGTACTTCGCTGACTTCCCTGAGCCATTTCATGCCTAGGATCGGATCAGCGATCTTGTTTCTTCGCCCATACTCTTCTGGGCACGGAGTTATGATCTCGACGAAGCTGAAACCTTTCTTGGAGATGGCTTTCTTCATGGATTCTCTGATACGTTTGACATGAATCGCTGTCCACCGTGCCACATAGATCGCTCCTGAAGCCGCAGCTAGGTGCACCAGATTGAATGGGTGTTCAATGTTGCCGTACCGACTTGTTGTTGTGAATGCGCCGACCGGTGTCGTGGGGCCAGATTGGCCACCAGTCATACCGTAATTGAAGTTGTTGGAACAGATTACAGCGATATCCACGTTCCTTCGAGCGGCGTGAATGAAATGGTTTCCTCCTATCGCGAAGAGGTCGCCATCCCCACTGATCACGACGGGTTTCAGGTCAGGCCTCGCCGCTTTCACTCCCACAGCAAACGCTATCGGACGGCCATGTGTTGTGTGGAATGAGTCTGTGTTCGTGTATCCCGAGATTCTTCCTATGCAACCGATCCCTGAAACGACAACGAGCTTGTCCCTGTCAAAGTTGAGCTCGTCTATGGCTCGGGCGAATTCTCCCAGTATGATGCCGTTACCGCAACCGTTGCACCATATGTGGGGAATCATCCCGCTCCTCGTATAATCTTCGAGCGGGTGTTGAACAGCCGACATTTCCTACATCCTCCATTTCTTAACTTACTGCTTGGGCCAAGATCTCCTCGGGCGTGTGAAGAGCATCTCCCAGTTTTGGTAGAGAAGTCACTTTCCGGCGGCCTGCGCTTCTCTCAACTTCGCGGACCAGTTGGCCGTAGTTCATCTCGGGCACCAGGATCTTATCCACTCGCGAAGCCGCTTGCTCGACTGCTTCGTCTGGGAACGGCCAAATTGTAACGAGCCTCAATAATCCGATCTTGATTCCTCTCTCTCGTCCTTCAACTACGGCTGCGAGCGCAGATCTCGCGACGCTTCCGTACGCAACGATGCAGACATCAGCGTCATCAAGGAAGACGCTCTCGACTCTGGTGATGTCTCTCACGTTCTTGCGGATCTTGTCGCAGATTCTTTGAACCAAGACCGCGTGGTGTTCTGTGCTGTCGGTTCGTGGGTGACCAGTCTCATCATGAGTCAGCCCGGTGGCGTAGAATCTGTATCCTTCACCGAAGGTCGCCATCTCAGGTACGAGATCTTCTCCTGCCCTGAAAGGTGAGTATTCAGATCGCGGTACGCTGGGCCGCTTGCGGTTAACCAGTCGGATCTTCTCAGGCTCTGGTATCGCGAGCCTCTCCATCAGATGCCCGATGATCTCATCAGTCATGACAAATGCTGGGCACCTGTACTTCTCTGAAAGGTTGAATGCTTCAACGGTAAGATCGAACATCTCTTGGACGGACGACGGAGCCAATGCGATTATTTCATAGTCTCCGTGTGATCCCCATTTTGCTTGCATGACATCCTGCTGGCCTGTCTTCGTGGGTTGACCTGTGCTCGGTCCGGCACGCATCACGTCCACTACGACGCACGGCGTCTCGGTCATGGCTGCGAGTCCAATGTTCTCCTGCATCAGGCTGAAGCCTGGGCCCGAGGTGGCAGTCATGGACTTCACGCCGGCGTACGATGCGCCGATCACCGCGGCCATCGAGGCTATCTCGTCTTCCATCTGCAAGTAGACGCCGCCAATCTCAGGGAGTCTCCTTGACATGTGTTCGGCGATCTCTGTGGCTGGGGTGATTGGATAACCTCCGAAGAATCTGCAGCCAGCAGCCAGTGCGCCTTCAGCGCATGCTACGTCTCCAAGTGCGAAATACGTGCCGGTCAGAACATCTCTTCTCAGCGTCTCGTCGCCTTCTCGACTAGGAATATCGCGAAGTCGGGGCAGATCTCTTCGCATACTCCGCATCCAACACACAACGCGGCATCCTTCACTTGGGGTGCATGAACGCCTCTAACGTTCAGCTTGGTGCCCTGTTCAAGAACATCTCTGGGGCAGAACTCTATGCAGAACGAGCAACCTTTGCACCTGTCTTCAAGGACAACGATCTCTACGTCTCTGAGCTTCATTGCCTGAGGAGCGGAGATCGGTCGTCTTCCCGGTCTCTGTGGTGATCCTGGCTGCATCGTCATCTCAGCTGTGGGACCCCATTCGTTCGGGACTGGTCCCTGCGGAGGATTGTTAGCGATCAATTCTAGTTCTGCCTGTCAAGTATGTTCCGTAGTGTCATACATATACCGCCCCCTACTACTGTAGCCCTTTTACATACAATCCGCTCCCGGCACGCCTGGTGATACATACTCTCTGCTAACAGCGCACACGAATCCAACGGGATTTGACGAGGCGAGTTCATCCCGTAGGGCAGGGGCAACCTGCAGGAGGTGTACCTACCCCCCCAGGGGGGGTACCCCCCTCAGCCATCGTAGAGTATATAGAAAGCCGGCCGTGCCTCCGGCTCAGCGAGTCTTCTTTAGCCAAGAGAACCTGAGGGCTAGGCCTGCCAGTATGCCTCCTGCATGTGCTAGGAATCCGCCGCCTGCGAATAGGTCGAGTCCGCCCAAGAAGATCATCCCGATAAGCCCTCGAAATCCTCCCGCAGCTGCTAGGAGTCCATAAATGGCTCCTGACGCTCCGACACCGCTGGCATCCGGGAGAAGCAGCAGGAACAATATGTTCCCAACGAGACCACTTGTGAAGTAAGTGATCAGCCATCGCTTCACCGAAACCTGCTCCTCTAGGGCTGTTCCGAAGAGCAAGAGGAAGAACACGTTTCCTCCAAGATGCAGTAAGTTCGCGTGAAGAAACATCGATGTGAAGAGCATCCATACCGCGCCATGCCAGACTTCCGCGTTCACCTGAACGAACGGGTAAACGACATTCAGATCAGGTTCGAAGAGATTTCCCGCGAGTATTGCTGTAGTCACGTAGATGATCACGAGAATTGTGGCCATCCACAGACTGGGGGAACCAATAAACCTCGAGTCTGTGCTAGAGGTCAAAGTCCACCCTCACCTCGAGAAATCAAGATTCCAGAGTAACGTGTCCTTCGTTGACGGGATAGGACCCCTCGCGCAGATGCGTCAGGCGGATTCCATTACTATGGTTGTGAGGGTTGATCTCACTTTGTCGAGTCTTCGTACCTTCCATGTCACGATCTCTTTCAGCTTATCCATGGTTTCCGCTTCTATTCTTGCAACGAGGTCATAGACCCCGTAGACGAGATGCGCCTCCTTAACATTTGGAATCCCTTGAAGCTGCTTCAGAACTTCTTGTTCGCCACCCGTGTCTATGTTCATGAAAACAAAAGCCATTGGCATCGAACGTGCCTCAGGTATGTGTTAGGCTCCGAGGCATTATGAAGATTGCCCTCTCTGGAAGGGCGACCAGTAGAATAGTCATCAAAACGAGTGGAAATGAGAAAAATGGGTGTTTGATTCTCGGCTAGGTGAATGCGTAGGCGATCTGGACGCTGACAGTGTATTCTAGTTGTCCCGGCATGACAGGTGCCTGCGCTGCTCCGGCTTTAAGATCCATTGCAACAGGTGCATAGTAGTAGCCTATGCTGACGGAGATTGGGCCAACAAGGTTGACGCCCATCGCATTCGCGATTGTCTTGGCTCTGTTGTCGGCGTCTTTCACAGCTAGATCGAGCGCCTGTGACTCTGCCTGTTTCGCCTTTGCGTCGGATAGACCGAAGTATACTCCGCTCACATCGTTTGCTCCGTTCGAGATCGCGAGGTCAAGCATCTTGCCGAGTGCGCTTACGTCGTTGACGGTCACACGGATCGAGTGCCTTAGCGAGTAGCCGACGAGTATCGGCATCTTACCAGGTTCCTTGGAATCCTGATAAATCGGGCTTAGCGAGAACTCAACCGTCTGTATGTCCTTCTCAGCAATTCCAGCGCTCTTGAGCGCGGAGATGACTTTCGACATTGCGTCGTTGTCCTGCTGTTCAGCCTGAGCTGCAGTTGCTGCCTGTGTTACTACGGAAGCTGTGAACCAGCCGATGTCAGGGCTCATCGAGACGGTTCCAGTGCCGCCGACTGAGATCGTCTTCTGTTCAGTTCCGGATGGCGAAGGCACGGGCCCCGGTTTCATGTATGATGAATAGATCGCTACGCCGGCTAGAAGAGCCACCACAACTACAAGGATCAGAACAAGTCCAAATAGCCGCTTCTCGTGTGTTTCACTCATTCAATTCACCTCCATCATCGGTTGCATCGTCGCCGCATACTGCGTCGCCCTTGATATGAATCCAAGCGTTCGAACATGCTGTTCTAAGGATTGGTATCTCATCGAGCCCTCAACTGAGTCGTGCCTCTCAGCCATGAGGATACTCGTGTTGAGAGCGCCAATGCTTATTTCCACATAGGCATAGTGCAAGATGGCCCAGGACGGCGAACAGCTTGTTCAACATCAACATCGCGAGCATGGTACTGGACCGAATCTCCGCCGACGTAAGGCGTCCGTATGAGCGCATCGGGTTATTGATCGGATCCTTCCTTGACGACGGACTGTGGGTAAACGACATCGTGATCGGAGGAGACAGTGATTCGGAAACATCATGCGTGCTCCCCGCAGACAAGCTGGCCAGAGTTGCGGACGACATAGTAAGAGGGAAGATTGACGGTAGGATTGTTGGATGGTATCACTCTCATCCCGGTTACGGCATATTCATGTCAGAAACCGATATGACCACGCACGGCAAGCTACTGCAATTCTCACCGTTCGTCATCGCCCTTGTGGTTGATCCGGAGATAAACCAGTTCGGGGTATGGGCGCTCGAACCGGACGTTGGAGTCGTCCAGGTCTCAAGCGAGTACATGCGCATCATTTGACGACAATGCGCCTTCATGTTGCCTGCCTGGGCTTGCTCCGAAGCCCCGTTCTGATTCGCTGTAGTTGACGTGACCATTCGTTGACGAGCGGGAGCTTGTACTTCATCAACTTCGATCTGGTCTCCCTCCAGATGGGGTCGAGAGTGGCCTTCGAGTATCCCATTTTCTCATATTCGATCACTTGAAGTAGAAGATCTAGAGTGTCAGCGCAGTGTACGATCCTCGCTTCAAGCGAGTTCGAGGAAGAATAGTCCTTGATGGTTGTCCTGAATGTGCGCGCGAGCCGGTCGTTCTGAAGATCCGCTAGGACGCGAGAGGCTGCCTTCTCTTCGAGGCGTCTCTTCATTCGAGAGCCCTTTCTGCCGAGGTATCGTAGATACGCTTTGCTGATATCGAAGGTCAGCGACTCGGAGAGGTCGTGGAGGAGCGCCATCTTCAACACCTGCTCCATATCCACTTCCTGTTTACGCAGTCGCATGATCTCAGACATCGTGAGCGCAATCACGGCGACCGAATAGGAATGCGAAGAGACAGATTCCACGTCGTGTTTGCCGATTCTGTATGTTATCCAGCCGCTCCTCGGAACACGTTTCAGGCTCATCACATCATCAAGGAACTTGAATGGAATCAAGCCTACGGAATCCTCATTCAAAGCGAACCTCAGCGGGCATGAGATATAACTCTACGACGAGAGCAACGAAAACACGCGCGTTCTCGGGAAGCGTTAATACGCTCACTCTGAGCATCGGAAGCTCGTGATTCTCTCTTGGGCACAGTGGATGAAGGTGCGCGCATTGCAGTTGAGGTTTGCATGGGAGTCAAGCCAGACGAGCATGTATTCATAGTAACGGACTCTTTCACGCGCAGGATCGGGGAAGCACTGAAGCGGGCAGCCGAGAAATCTAGTCCGGGAAATGTGAAGATTGCGTTCTTGGAGGATTTCGGCAAGCGTCCCCTGACATCACTTCCCAAGCCTCTAGAGGAGTCTATTCCTTGGGCGAATGTAACGTTCTACGCCGCACGAAGCATGGGCGGCGAACTGGGCTTAAGGATGCCATTCATCAAACTCGCTAAACAATATGCGAGGCACGGACACATGCCCTCCGTGAACGAGCAGCTGATGGAAGAAGGCATGTGCGCTGACTACGAGAAGATATCTGAACTCACGAAACGGATTCACCAACGCGTGGGAACTGCCAAGAAGGCACATGTCACAACAGCGGCCGGATCTGACTTGGCTGTCGAATTCAGCCCTCAGTGGAGATGGAAGGTGTCCGACGGAATCTTCCGAAAGAAGGGAGACTGGGGCAATCTCCCTGATGGCGAGCTATTCACTGCAGCATGGAAAGCAGAAGGAACAGTGATAGTTGACGAGCTAGGCGACTGGTTCAGCGACAAGTATGGCGTGCTGGAGAGATCGCCTGTCACGATAGATGTGAGGAACTCGCGAGCCGACCTGTCCTCAATCAGATGCTCCAACAGCACGTTGCAGAGCGAATTGGTGAAGTATCTTCAGACGGACAAGAATAGTACCAGACTTGGCGAGTTCGCAATCGGCACGAACACGTCCCTGACGAAGCTCATTGGAAACCTACTTCAAGACGAGAAGTTTCCGACCATCCATGTCGCCTTCGGCGACCCCTACACGGATGAGACAGGCGCAGACTGGGAATCGCGAACCCACATAGACGCGATCATGAAAGACGCGACCCTATGGGTGGACGAAAGGAAACTGATGGAGAAAGGACGCTTCCTACTCTAGGTGACTTCATTCTGCGGCGGCTAATTGCATCAGCATCTGCTCAATTCTGACAGTACAATCCACGAGCTGCTCGCTGTTGCGTTTCATTTCATTGATCGATATCATTGCACTGATCGCTTGAAGAATCGCTGGCCGCCGAGTATAAGCAAGAGAGTTGAATCAAAGTACTCCTTGACTCTCTCCTCGACTGGAGTCGGGAGATTCATGCTTCCACTCTGATCCTCTTCGCTTGGGTGGGCATCCCGTTGTTGCGGTTCCACCCGCATCCATCCCATCGTAGAAGCATAGGCCAAGCCATCGGCCTGACAGCATACCCGCCACAGCGAGCAGCCATATTCAAGACGCCAACCGCATCCCTATGCGCCTCCAAACCACAATCCAAGCATCGGAAACCACGCAAGATACGCTGCGAATGTCTTGAACGACAACGTGGGCATGTCTGGCTTGTGTACGCTTCCGAGACTGTGCGAACCCTGATGCCGTATTCCTCTGCTGTCCACCTGAGCCTATCCGCGACATACTTGTGGCTCCAATAGTTGTGAACCATCGCGTTTCCCTGCCTACCATGATCGCTGTTGCTTCTGATGCCTGTGAGTTCACCGATCACGATCGTTGACACACCTTTCGCGTAGAGGTCTCGGATGAGTTGTCGAACGAATGTGGCTACTGCATGTCTGAAACGGTTCTTCCTGATCCTGTAGAGTCTTGAGAGTTGCTTGGACTTCTTCCTTCCATTCACGCTGATGAGTCGTTGTTGGTGTCTGGCTATGCGTTTGGTCCAGTACCACCAATCCGCTAGGAGGCGCCCTGACTGGTACGCGATTGGCTGCCGCCATTCGGTGAGCCAGACGGTTGCCAAGTTGCGTACACCCATGTCGATGTAGCAGGTCTTGGACCCCAACGGGGTAATGATCGGTTTCACCTGTATGGATTGAAAGACACGCCACTTCTTCGACAGGGAATCCCATGCAACCTCCAACCGTCCCGGCTTCCCGGTCCACTTCAGTTCGCTCTTGAAGGGAATCGATAACCCACGCGGCAAATCCACGCGGGCTTCTCGTATGTGGTAGCTGTCGCAGCGGAACAGTACCCGCAGCACGTACCGTCCATCCCGTTTCCAGTATCCCGGCGGCTTCACCTGTTTGACGGTGGATGGTAGTTTGCCATTCCTCTCCATGCGTTTCAACGCGAGAAATGCACGCCACGCTTCATTGTTCTTGCGGACGATCTGCTGCGCCGTAGCGGAACCCACGAGCGGAACATACCTCTTGTACACTTGCGGGTTCCAGCCCAACTTCAAGTAGTCGCTGTATTGCTGGCGGTGGAGGTAGTTGACCTCGTTCCAGAGCTTCGCGCAGTTCACGGCTAATCCTTGGAGAATGCGGTGCTGTTCCCGTGTCGGCGCAAGGCAGAAGACGTTGCTGCGTTTCATTTCGCACTCTGCCCCTGAACATACTCCCTTAAAACTACTGAGGGCTCGCTTACTCCACGACCAAAGTCGGGAGCTTGCGCTCGCGCCAATTAAGGGTCAAGGTGACGCTAGGCGTGCCTTCTCCGAGGCGGAGAAACGCTCTCGTCTCTCTGACATCGCGGCTCGCTTGACCTTGTTTCTGGAAATGCTTAATTGCGATACGAATCGTACCAACACTGTTCCAATAGGAAAAAGCACTCAGCTCGGTCGATTCACTTGTACAAGCCAGGAGTCATCGAGAGAATCATAGGCCCCGTCGTTGTAGCCCATGATATGCTAGGCGCCCAGATGTATGAGCTCGTCAAGGTGGGCACCCTAGGCCTGATAGGAGAAGTCATTCGAGTCGAGGGCGAGAAAGCGACCATTCAGGTCTACGAAGAGACCGCTGGCATCAAACCCGGCGAGCATGTAGAAAGGACCGGGAACCCTCTCTCCGTCGAACTAGGTCCAGGGATGATCAATCAGATCTACGACGGAATACAGCGGCCGCTCCCCACCCTGATGGAGATCGCTGGAACATTCATCACGCGTGGCGTCACGTCACCTGCACTCGACCGGAAGAAGACTTGGCGCTTCATACCAAGAGTGAAAGCTGGCCAGAAGGTTGCGGGAGGCGACATTCTTGGAGAAGTGTCAGAGACTGTCCTTGTCACACAGCACATTCTCGCACCTCCCAATGTCACCGGCACAATCAAGTCAACTGTGAAGGAAGGCGATTACCGTGTTACAGATGACATCGCTGAAGTCGAGACGCAGAATGGGCTCGTGAAGCTCCAGCTCATGCACACCTGGCCGGTTAGAAAGGCGCGGCCGGTCAAATCCAGGCTCTCTTCAGTCGTGCCGCTCGTCACAGGCCAGCGAATAATGGACTTCCTCTTCCCAATAGCAAAGGGAGGAACCGCCGCAATCCCCGGAGGATTCGGCACCGGAAAAACGGTGATGCAACAGCAGCTTGCGAAGTGGGCAGACGCCGAAATCATAGTCTACGTGGGATGCGGAGAACGCGGCAACGAGATGACTGAAGTCCTCGAGACATTTCCGGAGCTGAAGGACCCTAGAAGCGGACAGCCGCTCATGGCCCGGACGATACTGGTTGCGAATACATCGAACATGCCAATCGCGGCAAGAGAAGCGAGCGTCTACACGGGCATCACAATGGCAGAGTACTTCAGAGACATGGGATACGATGTCGCTTTGATGGCTGACTCCACTTCTCGATGGGCAGAGGCACTCAGAGAGATCTCCGGTAGATTGGAGGAGATGCCTGGCGAGGAAGGATACCCTGCCTACCTGGCTTCGAGGTTGGCGGAATTCTATGAACGCGCAGGCAGAGTGGAAGTTCTCGGCAGTGATCAACGGACTGGCTCGATATCCGCCGTCGGCGCGGTCTCACCCTCCGGTGGAGACTTCTCCGAGCCTGTAACGCAAAACACGCTCCGAATCACGAAAGTCTTCTGGGCTCTGAGCAAGTCGCTCGCCGAGAGACGCCATTTTCCAGCTATCGACTGGTTGACGAGTTACTCGCTTTACCTCGACTCAGTCGAGGAATGGTATGAGCAGAAGACCAAGCAACCCTGGAAGCATATTCGACAAGATGCGATGTCGCTTCTGCAGAAAGATGAGGAGCTGAGAGAGATCGTAATGCTCGTTGGTCCAGATGCGTTATCAGATAGTCAGAGGGCAACGCTTGAAGCCGCTCGCATGATCAAGGAGGACTTTCTCATCCAGAGCGCACTCCATCCTGTCGACAGTTACTGCTCGCCCGAGAAGACGACAGCGATGATGCGCCTGATCATGAAGTTCCACAAGAAGATGGAGAAGGCTGTGGAGGACGGGGTAACCCTCCAGCGGATCCTAGATCTCCCTGTTAGGCAGGAGATCGCGCGGTGCAAGATCGAACCCTCAGAGCGATTCGATGAGCTCGCAGCAAGAATCGAAGGAAATCTGGATGACCAATTCGGCAAACTGGCCGCTGAGACCCACGGTTCGGAGGGACCGCAAGCATGAGCCTGGTTCTGCGAGAGTACAGGACGATTTCGCGAATCTCTGGGCCGTTGCTGTTCGTGGAGGCCGTGAAAGACATCGGCTACAACGAGCTCGTCAGAGTCATCGCTCCCGACGGTTCGGAGCGTAGAGGACAGATCCTAGAAGTAAGCGACAAGATGGCAGTGGTTCAGGTCTTCGAAGGCACATCAGGCCTAGATGTGAAAGGAACCGCAGTCAGATTCACGGGCGAAACCATCAAACTCCCGGTCTCATCCGACATGCTTGGAAGAGTGCTCGACGGCAGCGGGACGCCAATCGACGGTGGTCCAAAAATCATTGCGGAGGATTACTGGGATGTTCACGGTGCACCGATCAACCCATGCGCGAGAACCTATCCAAGAGAGTTCATCCAAACAGGAGTTTCCGCCATAGATGGAATGAACACGCTCGTCAGAGGACAGAAGCTGCCATTCTTCTCCGGCGCGGGGCTTCCACACAACGCGGTAGCCGCGCAGGTGGCCAGACAGGCTCGAGTTCGAGGCACAGGCGAGACTTTCACGACGGTGTTCGCAGCTATCGGCATCACAGCCGACGAGGCCCGGTTCTTCCGAGAAGACTTCGAGAAGCAAGGCGCCTTCGAACATGTGACGATGTTCGTGAACTTGGCCGACGACCCCGCGATAGAGAGAATTATCACACCACGAGTTGCACTTACCGCGGCCGAATTCTTCGCGTTCAAGCTCGGCATGCATGTGCTTGTCATACTGACTGACATGACGAACTATGCGGAAGCACTTCGCGAGATTTCAGCGGCTCGTGAGGAAGTGCCTGGAAGACGCGGCTATCCTGGTTACATGTACACTGACCTGTCCACAATCTATGAACGGGCTGGAAGGACGCATACGGGCAAAGGCTCGATCACACAGATGCCGATCCTGACGATGCCGCACGATGACATCACTCACCCGATCGCCGACCTGACTGGCTACATTACGGAGGGTCAACTGATCGTTGACAGAGGCCTTCACAGGCGCGGCATCTATCCTCCGATCGATGTGTCCCCCTCGCTCTCACGTCTCATGAGGGAAGGAATAGGAAAGGACCGCACACGCGAGGACCACAGAGAAGTCTCCGACCAGTTGTACTACTCGTACGCGGAGGGACGAGCATTCCGAGACCTCGTCGCCGTGATCGGAGAAGAAGCACTCTCAACAAGAGACAAGCTGTATCTGAATTTCGCCGACGCTTTCGAGAGACGATTCATCAGCCAAGGCGAGTACGAGAACAGAGACATCGAACAGACACTGGACCTCGGCTGGGATCTCCTGTCCATGGTACCTGAAGTCGAACTCAAGCGCATCGATCCATCAACCATCGCGAAGTATCATCCCGCTCGTAGGGACAAGGGCACCGCATAATGTCAGAAGTCATCTCGGGCATTCACCCGACAAGAATGGAACTGCTCGCTCTAAGGAAGAGGCGAGACATTGCGGAGCGCGGAAGAGACCTACTCAGAGAGAAACTGGACGCGTTGATGATTGAATTGTTCGAGAATGTGCGCCAGATAGCGGAGCTCCGAGAACGCTCCCATGCGCTCCTTCGAGAAGCGTACAACCTCTTCGTGGAAGCAGAGATGGTGCACGGCTTGGCGAGGCTCGAACAGTTCGCAGTCGGGGTGGAAGATCGTTTCGACCTGGACACGAAAACGAGAAACGTAATCGGCGTCACCCTACCACAAGTGCAAGTCAAAGTTACGCCGATCAAGACGGCGCCATACAATCTGTTAGCTACATCAGCAAAGCTCGACGAGGCCACGATGAAGATGACAGAAGCAGTGAAGGCGATGACGGAATTGTCGGGCGCAGAGGCATCAACGCGAAAACTCGCCCAAGCCATAGCCTCAACCAAGAGGCGCGTCAACTCCCTCGATTACGTGATCATTCCACGGGTTCTTCACTCGATCAGATATATCCAGATGCATCTGGAAGAACGCGAACGCGAAGACTTCTTCAGACTGAAGAGAATAAAGAGCCGAATGCAAAAGCAGGTCAGCGCGGCTTAGCCGTCTTTTCTTGTGTGACTGTCTCAAGAAGAGGGAGGGATCTCACCACCAATCAGAGAGGATACGTCTACGTTTGACATTTGCCGCATGAGGGACAGAACATTTCTTCCACAGGTTTTCGTGCTCCACAGAAGCGACAGACTGGAATCAGAGCCCTGAGATAACCTAATCTCGTCTCGATCTTCAGACTTGCTTGGTGGAATTGCTCGCTTTCGAAAAACCCTCTTGAGAGCTTGAATCGGCGGGAATACAGTGGATGTGTGCGGAACAACTCTGAGACGGATTCAAGCATGCCAACCTTATCATTCTCAATATCAAGCGGATTCAATGATGATATTCCACGAGATGACCACACTGCCACCTTGGTCATGAAAGACTTGACGACGGCGATGTCTCTCACAACCAGCAGACTACTCCGGTCGGCTGTCACCTCAGACTCTCTATGCCAAGACAGAAGCGCAAGGCGAACAGGAACCGAAACGATACTGACTCCCAGCAATGAGGCGGAGAATCCGATTCCGCCGCCGAGAATCTCCGCGACCGTATGATAGAGCATGTGGCCGCTCTTCACGTGACCCAGCTCATGTCCTAGAACTGCGGTCAGCTCACGCGGTCCCAAATGCTTCAGGGCGCCAGAGTTGACGGCCACATAGGGGCGCTGTTCGCTCCCGAATGTGAAGGCGTTTGGTAGTCCGCCGTCGACCACGAAGATCTCTGGTAGGAAATCGACACTCAGCAAGACGGCACAGTGGCGGACTAGGGCATCCAGAGGGTCCGGATATTCGACTGTGCGTGCCTCACGCGAAAGCCTTGCCAACAGATCCTTCTCGAGCTTTCCAACCGCAAGATTCTTCACAAGATAGGGTAGGACTCCTGTGGCCTTGATCATCTCGATTGCGTCTCGGTCCGGCGGGTAGGCGTAGTCATCAAGAGTAAGATCGTACCTGCTTCTTGGATGAAGTCTCCTGCGACACTTCAGGCAAAATGCCAATTCTTCAGGAGTCTCAGTGTCACAGTCCTGACAGCGCAACATCAAGGGAGATTACGATCCACCCGCCGTAACAATGCGCCAAACATGTCACCCGCAGATAAAGAAGCGCGTGCCCCTCATGCGTCTAATGGTGCAGGCATCGTGATTAGAACCGTCAGTTTTCGAATACGATGCTACTTGGAGAGCCTTGTGATGGTGATCCCCGCACCGAGCATGTAGACCAGTGACCCAATCACGGAATTCACCGTGAAACCCATCGGATAGTCCATGCTGCTGAATACTATGAATGCTGATGGGATGCCGTAAACGACCCATCCAAGCAACCCCAATACGACCCCTTTTCGTATTGCAGTTCCTGTGAAGCTCTTCTTGGTGAAATCGTAGAGTATTGCCATTGCCAGTCCGACAACGAACGGATGCAGGAAGAATAGCATGCTTACAGGGTCGTTGACTGAGCGCATGCCCGCGAGGGTCAAGACATTGTAGTCGAACAATGCTTGTGTGGCAGTACTCACTATCATTGAGAGTACCAGAATAACGATTCCCGCGACAATTCCTGAGACAACTATTGTCTTAGTTTCCAATTAAATCAACAGATTGAAGTCAGAGTACTGCCACTTCAGCTAATAAATCCAAGTCCAAGTAGAAGCTCCTGCGTGTCTGATGTGCCGGGGAGAAGTGGTGTAATGACCGATCGCGCCGTGGTAAGCGAGAATAGTGGGAACAGGACAGCCGTCAGGATTCGCCTTCTCGCGGTAATGCTAATACTGGTTTTCATGGGCGCTTTGATATTCTTCGTCTTGGAGCCCGGTCGGCTACATCCGCGTGAGGTGTCAGTGAGACAACTACACGAGCGCCCGTCCGCCTATGTTGGTCAGAAACTGACCAGCGTCGGATACATTGTCAAGCACAGTGGACCTCATTTCGGAGACGACTACAATCTCTGCGAAGGAGATCCTAGGAACCTATACTTTGCAGCGAATCCATGCATTGCAGTAGTTGCTGCGCCATCAACAATTGACAGGTACATTTCCTTCATCTACAACGGGACAGATTATGAGGTTCCTCTTTCGCCCTGTTCTTTTTCCTTCCCCTGTCGTGTCGTCGTCTCAGGAGTCTTCGTGGATCGAGGCTCGGTGGCTGATGCCTCACAATATGCCATTGAGGCATCTTCAATGGCGTGGCATGAATAGGAATTCTTGGTCGTCAGGTCTCTTAGTGATTTGAACCATCATGAGCTCAGTAGTTGTGTTGTGTACAAGTCTAGGGGCCGATCAGGAGATACATGAAAGGAGTCGACCACAACGTCCGGATCAAATCGGGAACCTGCATTCGGGATGATCTCTACGAAGCAGCGTTGGCGTGGCAACGTTCTCGTCTTGAGTTCAGCGGTCTCCTTCGGACTGATGCCGATCTTCGCTCGTCTCGCCTACGAAAACCACGTCAACGTGCGGGAGCTGCTGTTGGTTCGGTTCATTCTGGCGTTCCTTGCGATGGGGGCGTTTCTCCTAGCAACTGGCAGACTCGTGGTTCCAGACAGGAATCAGCTGCTGATCTTGCTGGCCTTGGGCGGAATTGGATACTTCGCCCAGTCGACCCTTTACTTCAACTCGCTGCTCTACATTCCGGTTTCAATTGTTTCGTTGATCCTCTATACGTACCCTCCCTTTGTGACGGCCGGTTCTTTGGTGCTGGGCTGGGAGAAGATGTCCGTCTCTCTCGCCGTTTGCCTTTCGCTGGCACTGGTTGGTTTAGGCCTAGTGGCCAACCCGACGGGGCATGTCGTACTTGTTGGTGTCTTGTTGGCGCTTGGAGCTTCGATCACGTACACGATATACATTCTCGTTAGCACCAAGGTTCTGAGAAACGTCAGCGGCGACGTGGCATCCTTCTACGTGATGGGTGCAGCCGCGCTGAGTTTTGTTCTATCCGATTCACTTACGGGCGGCATCAGTATTTCATGGAACTTTCAAGCTTGGATATGGGTTCTGCTGATCTCTGTTGTGAGCACTATTGTTGCGATAACGACGTTCTTTCAGGGAGTGAGACTGATCGGGCCGTCGCGAGCTTCCATTCTTAGCTCAATTGAGCCAGCTACAGCCGTAATCGCTGCATCGATACTATTCGCCGAATCCCTCAACGCATACCAGATCGCCGGCGGCCTCTTGATTGTCGTCGCGGCGCTGTTGACTGCATTCTCAAAGAGAACGCGAAGGCATTGAGAAATTCGGTAAGCACTGTAAGTGACCTTGTGAAAGATGTTTGTTGTTGAGGTTCTGGTTGACCAGTGCATTTCGTGGGCTCCAATCTCCAGCACCATTTGTGTGCGATCGAAAAGACCATTAGGTCTACGAGCAGCTTCCGGTAGCTTAGAGGAGTAGGAATCAGTTGCCGAAGAACTTCAAACATATCGAGACTAAACTCATTCACGCGGGGGAACCTGAACCGCGCATAATGGGTGCTGTTAGTATGCCGATTTTCCAGTCGGCCATGTTCGAGTATGCGGGCGAGACAAGTTACCACGATCTCAAGTACATTCGCCTGAACAATACGCCAAATCATACGGCTCTTCATGAAAAGCTTGCAGCACTTGAAAATGCTGAAGCTGCCTTGGTGGCAGCGAGCGGGATGGCAGCCATCTCAACGACACTATTGTCAGTTCTCTCTTCAGGTGACCATCTGCTTGCCCAAGACTGCTTGTACGGAGGAACCCATGACTTCGTCACGAAAGACCTTCGCACATTCGGCATATCTTATGATTTCATTGACGCAGACGACCCAGAGTCCTGGAAGACGAAGTTAAGACCGAACACCAAAGCGATCTACGTTGAGACCATAACGAATCCGACGATGCAGGTCGCCGACCACAAGTCCATTATCGAATTCGGAAAATCTCACGGATTGGTAACGATGATAGACAACACTTTCGCGAGCCCAATCAACTTCCGGCCCCCGGAATGGGGCTTCGACCTATCACTTCATAGTTGCACGAAATATCTGAACGGTCACTCCGACATTGTTGCTGGCGCAGTTATCGGACGCGCAGAGCTGGTGGACAGGGTGAAGAATAGGCTAGATCACTTGGGCGGGTCACTCGACCCTCACGCCTGCTTTCTCCTGCACAGAGGAGTGAAAACGCTCGCAGTCCGAGTCAGGTATCAGAATGAAAGCGCGCTAAGAATCGCAAAGTTTCTGCATGATCATCAGGCTATTGAAAAGGTGAATTATCCGGGGCTCGACACACATCCACAGCACGAAAGGGCACGCGAGCTCTTTGATGGTTTCGGAGGCATGCTGAGCTTCGAACTCAGTGGAGGCGCCGCAACAGCTGAGGAGTTCATCAAGAGGACGACGCTACCAATAATAGCTCCCAGCCTCGGAGGTGTGGAAACCTTGCTTACTTTGCCAGCCAAGACATCCCACTCAGGAATGTCACCAGAAGACCGGCACGCGCTCGGAATCACGGACGGACTCATACGCATGTCAGTTGGGATAGAGGCAACTGAGGACATAATCGAGGATCTCAAGCATGCATTAGCAGCAGTGGTTCGCTGACGCATCTCCCCTGCTCTCTTTTCGTACTCGGAGCATGACTGGAACGGCATTACTCACTATCTTGTGCATGAATCAAACGGTGCGGGCATCCATACTCGAAGCCGGATTGGCTTACAATCCATGTCGGAAGGCTTTTCTGCGCCAAGAAACTGGTTCTATTGCAAGCTGACCACGAAAATGCGAAGAAAGCCGATCTACATTGCAATTGCATTGGCAGCAATCATCGTTGTTGGCACAGTTTTCTATTCGACCCAAACCAACAGACCTAGGACAGTTTTCGAGGTCTTGCCTATACAAATACCTCGATACGACATGGAACTCGAGAAACCGGCCCCCTACATCAACCTCACCATCAAGAATAATGGGTCCATGAACGAAACAGATGTAGTCGTCAAGTTGTTCGGAGGCTTTTCAAACTCTTCAAACCAAGTTCCCGACCAATTGTTCTTGGTAGCAACGGAGCATATTGACGTTATTAGACCGGGGGAGACTGTGACCACACCCAGGATTTTCAATTTCGGATGGTATTTCTTTTACAGAATTGAAGTGTCTAGCTCAGATGGAACTAAGGAAGTATTCAACCAATGGGTGCCATGGCGATCTTGGCAAGTGACTGTACCCTCATCAGGCTAGTCTGATACGTATGTTCGAGTTCGCCTCTGTGCCCCCGCCAACCATGTCATCATGACCCCAAAAGGCTCCGAGCTGCACAATACGAGAAAAACTGAGGCTTCTCGCGTGCATCAATGGGGTGGCGGTCACGTTGTGCGAGCGCCCCAATTTGAACTCACGTTTCTTGTGTGCGCCTCCTGCAGTGTGGATGTTAGAACCTGAATCGCCCCGTATGTGCAAACTTCATGCGAATGGAAGAGCCACCAGAAGTTCTATCTGGCCACTTTGTTCAGGTCCACCGACTCGTTGCCAAGAAGTGAGACCTCTTTGACGGGCTTTCGGCTTAGAATCAGGTTCTTTGCTGGCTCTGCTTCCTTGTAGGAGCGGTTAACTGAGAGATAGGTCTGCACGCGTTCTTGGCTAAGGTAGAACTGTGCAAATCCGCCCTTGTCAGAAAGCTCGAGTGGACCGCGTCGAACCACCGTATCTCGCTGCGTCGCGTCCCCCCAAACTTCGATCCGGAGTTTGAACATGGATGAGAAAAAGTGCGGCAACTCGGTGAATCTCTCCTGTCCTCCGGCCATGTTAGCTCCTGCTACTTCGCCATGTTTGGCGGCGACGTCGTAGTGTTCCACTCGTAGATGTCTAGCGAAGACTGGGCTGTAGAAGGATGCGATGTCACCTGCGGCGTAAATGCTCGTGTCATCGACTCGAAGCTGTTCATTGACAACGATTCCGTTCTTAACTGGAAGCCCGGCTTCCTTTGCCAGTTCGACATTTGGTGTGATGCCGATTCCAACTGCCACGAAATCAGCTGGAATCGTCTTCCCAGTCTTGGTCTCGATTCCTGCGACTCGACCGTTGGATCCGACGAAGCGAACCGCCGTCTCGTTCGTGAGGACGTGAACGCCTTGCTCAATGAAGTACTTCGTGACCCATTGCGCTGTCTCAGGGTCGAGTGGTAAACTCAGGAGCGAGGGGAGAACCTCAACTATTGTCGTGTCGAGTCCTTGCTGCTTGCACGCTGCGGCGATCTCGCATCCGATGAAGCCGCCGCCCATCACCACTGCGCGGCGGGCAGATGACATAGCCGTGCGGATTGCGTCGGAATCTTCGATCGTTCGTAGGCAGTAGATCCCGGATAGATCGCTGCCTAGTATCGGGGGACGACGTGCGCGTCCCCCGGTCGCCAGCAGAAGACGTTCATACTCCACTTCTTGGCCATCGTCCAAGAGTGCCGTCCGTGCATCCGTATTCAGTTGCTGCACGCGTCGGCCAAGCAGATGCCCCACGTGCTGCTGCTCGTAGAACTCAGCGTCTTGGAGGAACAGGCTCTCTTGGCGGAGTTTCCCCATCAAATACCCTTTCGAGAGTCCGACACGGTCGTAGGGAAGATGCTTCTCGTCTGAGACGAGCACGATGCGTCCTTCTTGGTCCCGTGCGCGGATCGCCTCGACAGCGGATCCGCCCGCCAGTCCTCCTCCGACAATGAGGTATCGCGT
>Ga0315280_10002021_pt1 | contig 33604 bp, 30 predicted proteins | sample YL17G06_40_MG_FD_203697 | JGI IMG/M metagenome (GOLD analysis project Ga0315280, IMG submission 203697) | Sediment microbial communities from Yellowstone Lake, YNP, Wyoming, USA - YL17G06_40 | ecosystem: Environmental > Aquatic > Freshwater > Lake > Sediment | place: USA: Wyoming | collected...
TGAAACACCACGCGCGGCTGCAATGGGTTTGCCTTCATTGACACCATTTGTGGGCCTTGCTACGATACCTGACGCTGGAAGCGGCGATGCCCTATCAGACCATCAGGCTCTCGAAGCGCGACACCATCGCCTACCTCGATTTGCAGCGTCCCGAGCAGGGAAACCGTATCGACGGCCAACTGCTGCAAGAGCTGGCGGCCGCCTGCGCGGAAATAAACGACGACCCGGAGGTGCGGGTGGCCATCCTCAGCGGCGGGGAGGCACCTGTCTTTTCCCTGGGCTGGGATATGTCACTGCTGGCCGCCGAACCCGAGCCAGCTCGCCGTCAGGAGTTCCTGGGCCACGCCTTCGATTGCCTGCCCCAGTTCTCGCGGCCGGTCATCTGCGCCATCAACGGCGATGCCATCAGCGCCGGCCTGGAGCTGGCCCTGGCCTGTGACATTCGCCTGGCCTGCGCCGAGGCCCATTTCGCCCTGCCCGAGACCTCCTGGGGCTTGATACCCATGGGCGGCGGCAGCCAGCGCCTCGCTCGCATCGTTGGGCGGGGCAAAGCCCTGGAGCTGATCCTCACGGCGGAGGCCATCGATGCTCAGGAGGCTCATCGCATCGGCCTGGTGAGCCAGGTGGTGCCGCGCGACAGGCTGATGGCCGAAGCGCAGGCCCTGGCCGAGCGTATTGCCGCTCGCGGGCCGATTGCCGTGCGTTACGCCAAGGAGGCGGTGAGCAAGGGCCTGGACATGACCCTGGAGCAGGCGCTACGCTTCGAGACGGACTTGACTATAATCCTTCAGAGCACAGAAGATCGCGCTGAGGGCGTGCGTGCCTTCCTGGACAAGCGGCCACCGCGATTCCACGGGCGATAGGAGCGAGAAGGCAAGCAGTATGAACTCCGGAGTTCTGCTCTACGAGAAGGACGACGGCATCGCCTGGGTCACCCTCAACCGGCCCGAAGTGCTCAACGCCCTGAACATGGAAATGCGGGACGAGCTGTGGCAGGTTCTCCACGCCTTGCGGGACGACCCCGAAGTGGCGGTGGCCATCTTCAGGGGGGCGGGAGAGCGAGCCTTCTCCGCCGGCGCCGATATCAGCGAGTTCGGCACAGCCCCTTCGGTGGTGGAAGCGCGCCGGGCGCGGCGGGAGCGCGACCTCTGGGGCTACATGCTGGCCATCGAGAAGCCCCTCATCGCTGCCATCCACGGCTTCGCCCTGGGGGCCGGCGTCGAGCTGAGCATGTGCTGCGACCTGCGCATCGCCGCCGAGGATGCCCGCCTGGGCCTGCCCGAGGTGAGCCTGGCCTACATCCCCTCGGCTGGAGGGACCCAGCTCCTTCCCCGCACCGTCAGCCCCGGGCTGGCCCTGGGCCTTATCCTATCGGGCGACGCCATCGATGCCCAGGAGGCCCTGCGCATCGGCCTGGTGCAGCGCGTGGTGCATCGCCAGCGCCTCTACGCCGAGGCCGAGACGCTGGCCCGCCAGCTCATGACGCGCGGGCCGCTGGCTCTGCGACACGCCAAGGAGGCAGTGACCCAGGGCCTGGATCTGCCCCTGGCCGAGGGCCTGGCCCTGGAGGCCCGCCTGGCCCGCCTGGTTCTGGCCAGCCGCGACGCCCGCGAGGGGCTGAGGGCACAGCGAGAGGGCCGGGCGCCCCAATTCCTGGGGGTGTAGGAGCCTAGAGTTAAAGGGAGGGGGTAAGGTGAATACTGCTGAATTCCTGACCATCAGCGCTTCCATCGTGCCTGAGCGCGAAGCGCTGGTCTGCAACGGTACCCGTCTTACCTACCTGCAGGTGCAGGAGCGAGTCAATCGCCTGGTCAATGCCCTCATGGACCTGGGGGTCGAGCACGGCCAGAAGGTGGCCGTCATGGCCCTCAACTCCCACCGCTACGTCGAGACCTACTACGCCTGCGCCAAGCTGGGGGCAGTGTTCGTTCCCCTCAACTATCGGGCCAAGCGGGAAGAGTTGATCTACATGGTGAATAATTCCGAGGCCTCGATATTGTTCGTGGGAGAGCGCTACTTGGAGCTCATCGCCTCTATACGGCCGGAGCTGAGGGGCATCCGCCACTTCATCTGCTACGACGCCCGCCCCCAGGGGATGCAGAACTACGAGGACATCATCGCCAGATACGAGCCCGAGGAGGTGGTCGTCGAGGTCGACGACAACGACCTCACCGTCCTCATATACACCAGCGGCACTACCGCCCTGCCCAAGGGCGTCGCCCTCACCTATCTCAGCCTCTCGGTATACGTCACCAACACCGTCGAGCCCGCCAGCCCAGAGACGCACGACATCATGATGCTGTCGGTGCCTGTCTACCACGTGGCTGGGGCCACGGCCATCATGTCATCCATCTGGGGAGGGCGCACCTTGGTGGTGTTGCCGCAGTTCGAACCCCTCGTCTGGCTGGAGACGATTCAGCGGGAGCGGGTCACCCATACCTTCGTGGTGCCCACCATGCTCAAACGGGCCATGGAGGAGCCCGACTTCGACAAGTACGACCTCAGCTCCCTCAAGCTTCTGGCCTACGGGGCCGCCCCCATGCCCTACGAGGTGATCCGCAAGGCGGTGGGTGTGTTTAAGTGCGGCCTGATGAACGCCTATGGCCAGACAGAGAGCACCTCTACCATCACCTACCTTGGTCCCGAGGATCACATCATCGATGGCACAGAGGAGGAGAAGCAGAGAAAGCTGGAGCGCCTGAAGTCGGTGGGGCGGCCGATGGAGGATGTGGACATCGCCATCATGGATCCGCAGGGCAACATCCTGCCACCTGGCCAGGAGGGGGAGATCGTGGCCAGGGGAGCCCGCCTGATGACCGGCTACTGGAAGCGAGAGGAGGAGACGGCCCACACCCTGGTCGATGGCTGGCTCCATACCGGCGACATCGGCTGGATGGACGAGGATGGCTATCTGTTCATCACCGGTCGCACCAAAGACCTGATTATCCGTGGGGGCGAGAACATCTCGCCGGGCGAGATCGAGGCTGTCCTGCAGCAGCACCCCAAGATCGAAGATGCGGCCGTCATCGGCGTGCCCGACGTGGAGTGGGGTGAGGAGGTGAAGGCCATCGTCCAGCTCAAGCCAGGGGAGACAGCCACCGCCTGGGAGATCATTCAGTACACCAAGAGCTGCCTGGCTAGTTTCAAAGCGCCAAGATATGTGACGTTTGTCGATGAGCTGCCCCGCAACTATCTGGGCAAGGTGCTGAAGACCGACCTGCGCAAGCTATACGGCGCGCCCATGCCCTAGGCTCACGGTTGACCCTCGCCTGGGCGGACGCTATCATGGTCAACGGTTTCACGCTGATGGATCGACCTTTGGCATCCACTGTGGTGGCGACCTTGGCATTGGAGGGAGTGGCGGATGGCCCCCGCTGTTCAATTCCCTGGTAACATATTCTTCTACCTCATCTTTGCTTCTGCCCTTGCCTTCTTCGGCTACAGCGCCTTCGGTCGCATCGGCCTTCTCTTGCTGGGCAAACCCGACTATCGCTTCGACCGCCTCTGGCAGCGGATAGTTTCCTTCGTTCCGCTGGTTCTGGCCCTGGCCCGAGTAGGGGCTACCCGTCCTCGGTACTGGTACTCCGGCCTTATCCACATTGTCATCTTCTGGGGCTTCCTGATCTTCCAGGTGAACACCATCAACTTCTTCGCGGAGGGCTTTCACGAGGATGCCGGCTTACTCTCCTGGGCTTCTGGCTTCTACACCGGTTTCCTTCCTGTGCTCCAGGTAGTCGAGGCGCTGGTCCTGGTGGCCGTGATCATGTCGGTGAGCCGCCGGGAGTTTCTCAAGCCGACGCGTCTCAGCCTCAACTGGGACGCTCGCATCATCCTTACCCTAATCGCCAGCCTCATGGTCACCGAGCTCTTCATGACCGCCTTTGGCATCGCCATCGACCCCTTCCCCCACCATAGTCGCGCTCTAATCTCTAATGCCATTGCCGAGAGCCTGAAGGGCACGGACATGGGAATGCTCAAGGGCTTGCACACCACCTTCTGGTATCTTCACCTGCTGGTCTTCATGGGCTTCCTGGTCTGGATCCCTTACTCCAAGCACCTGCACATATTCTCTGCTGCCCCCAACGTCTTCTTCCGGCGCCTTCAGCCCACCGGTGTCCTCCAGCCCATCCCTGACCTGGAGATGCGGGAGGTGTTCGGCGTGGGGCGTATCCAGGACTACACCTGGAAGCAACTTCTGGACGGCTACACCTGCACCGAGTGCGGCCGCTGCCAGGAGGCCTGTCCCGCCTATAACACCGGCAAGGAGCTGTCTCCCAAGGAGATCGCCCACCAGGTTCGCCAGCAGTTGCTGGTGAACGCCCCCGATCTCTTGCCGATGCCGGTACTGAACATCAATGTCACAGGCGAGCGCGGCGTGCCACTGACGGAGGCCATGGGCTTTAACCCCATATGGGACTGCCTGACCTGCGGCGCCTGCCAGTACGAGTGTCCGGTATTCGTCGAGCATATTCAGGAGATCATCGACGTCCGTCGCTACCTGGTCATGGACGAGGCCCGCATGCCGGAGACGGCTCAGGCCACCCTCATGCAACTGGAGCAGCGCGGTCATCCCTGGCGGGGCACCCCCCTTGCTCGCACCTCCTGGATCGAGGAGATGGGCGACGTGCCCATGTTCGACGGCAGCCAGGAGTATCTGTTCTGGGTGGGATGTACCGGCGCCCTGTCCGAGCGAAACGTCTTGACCACCAAGGCTATCGTCAGGCTGCTAGACCAGGCCGGTGTGAGCTACGGCGTCCTGGGAGCCGAGGAGACCTGCTGTGGCGACCCCGCTCGCCGCCTGGGCAACGAGTACCTTTTCATGCTCCAGGCCCAGCAGAACATCGAGCTATTCAATATCAAGGGGGTCAAGAAGATCCTGACTAGCTGCCCCCATGGCTTCAACATCTTCAAGAACGAGTACCCCCAGTTGGGCAATCATTTCGAAGTGGTCCATCACGCCGACTTCTTCGCTCAGCTCGTCAGGGAGGGTAGGCTGAAGCCACAGGAGGCTCTGGCCCAGAAGATCACCTACCACGATTCCTGCTACTTGGGCCGCCACAATAACCTGTACGAGGCGCCTCGCCACATCGTCACTAGCCTGCCCGGTGCCGAGGCTGTCGAGATGGCCCGGACGCGCGCGCGGAGCTTCTGCTGCGGCGCTGGTGGCGGCCATATGTGGGTGGAAGAGAGTCCAGGCAAGCGGGTGAACCATGAGCGCACCGAAGAGGCGGCAGCCACAGGCGCCCAGATCGTCGCCACTGCCTGTCCCTTCTGCTTGCAGATGTTCGAGGACGGCATCGGCGCCGTGCCGGCAGCGGCCGAGCGAGAGATGAAGGTCTACGACGTAGCGGAGCTGCTAGATATGGCGGTGGCCCCTGCGCCCGTTATCCCTGAGGCAGCCAAGGCCGACCCGTCGCAGGGCCAGGCCGCGGAGCCACCTCAGTGAGGGGTAGGCAAATGGCTACCTGTCTGGCCCCTGGGCGTCTGACGGAGCACGGGGTGCGCGGCGTCATCAAGATCATCAACGGTTTGCCGTAGCGCCTGCCAGCAGGCGGGCTCAGGAATCTTACAAGTTTGGGCGTCAAAACCGTGCCCCGCCCCAAGGCAGGCGGGGCGGAGGGAGGAGGTATATCGTGCTTCATATGATTTGCTGCGTCAAGCAGGTGCCCGACCCGGAGACGCCTGCTTCCCAGTTCAAGGTGGACGAGGTGGCTAAGAAGGTGTTGCCGGTGCCGGGCATTGATCCGGTGGCCGACGAGTACGCCATCCTGGGGGTGGAGGCCGCTCTACGCATCCGCGACGCCCTGGGCGAGGGCAAGATCACTATCCTCACCCTGGGCCCCGAGGCCGCTCGCGATTCCGTCAAGAAGGCCCTGGCCATGGGTGCCGACGAGGGCGTACAGCTCACCGATAAGGCTTTCGAGGACGGCGACAGCTTCGCTACCGCTCGCGCTCTAGCAGCGGCCATCAAGAAGCTGGAGCCCTTCGATCTCGTCCTTTGTGGTCGCCAGGCACCGGACTGGGACGTAGGCGTGACCCCTTCGGTCATCGCCGAGCTGCTGGGCCTGCCCTGTGTGACCCGTGCCAGCGACGTCAAGGTCAGCGATGGCACCCTTAAGGTGGAGCGGGTGCTTATGGACGGCTTCGAGACAGTGGAGGTCCGCCTTCCCGCTCTGGTTACAATCAGCAACGAGCTGGGTGAGCCACGCTACCCCCAGCTGCGAGAGATCATGGCGGCTGCCAGGAAGCCGGTAGCCGTCTGGTCGGCGGCCGACCTGGGCCTGGACCCGTCGCAGGTGGGTGCCGCCGGCTCTGTCCTCTCCTTGGACCGCCTGTATGTGCCCGTGCACGAGGCCAAATGCGAGTTCATCGAGGGCGAGACCATGGAGGAAGCAGCCGAGAAGCTGGCCGCCAAGCTTCGGGAAGCGAAGCTCATCTAGGAGCCTGCCTGGGCCGAAGGTCGGCCGACCTGGCGGCCCCGACGGCAGGCCGGAGCAAGGAGAGATACACGATGGCTAACGAGAGTGGAGTACTGGTTGTTGCGGAAACCGCCGAGGGCGCTCTGGCCGCCATCTCCTTCGAGGTGTTGGGCGCCGCTCGGCGACTGGCCGACAAACTGGGCCAGCCTGTCCAGGCGGCCCTTCTGGGGCAGGGGGTAGAGCCTCTGGCCCAGGGTTTGATCGCCGCCGGGGCGGACAAGGTCTATGTGGTGGATGCTCCCGTCCTGGCGGAATACCAGACCGACGCCTTTGTGCCGGCGGCCGAAAAGGTCTGCCGCGAAGCCAATCCGTCCATCGTCCTTCTGGGTCAGACCGATGTCGGACGTGACTTGGCCCCTCGCCTGGCCTTTCGCCTCGGGACAGCGGTGGCCATGGACTGTCTCGACCTGGCCATCAGCGACGGCCGTCTGGTGATGACTCGCGCCTGCTATGGGGGCAACGCCAATGCCCAGCATACCTGCAAGACCATGCCCCAAATGGCCACCGTCAGGGTCAAATCGCAGGAGCCTCTAGCACCCGACACCTCTCGCCAAGGGCAGGTGACCAAGGTAGCTGTCGACATTGATCCCGCCACTGTCCGCACCAAGATCACCGGTAGGCGCAGGGAGGAGGCAGAGGGCATACGTCTGGAGGATGCCGAGGCCATCGTGGGCGGAGGCCGCGGCGTGGGCAGCGCCGAGGGATTCCAGACGCTGACGCAACTGGCCGACCTGATGAAGGGCGCGGTGGGCAGCACCCGCGCTGCCTGTGACGCTGGCTTCTGTTCGGTAGCGACGCAAATAGGGCTCACCGGCAAGGTGGTGAGCCCCACCCTCTACATAGCGGTGGGTATTTCCGGGGCTAGCCAGCACATGGCCGGCCTCAGTGGCGCCAAGAACATCGTCGCCATCAACAAGGACCCCGATGCCAACATCTTCCGCTACTGTCGCTATGGCATTGTGGGCGACTGGAAGGCAGTCATCCCGACCTTCCTGAACAAGGTTCGTCAGCTGAAAGCAGAATAGACTTTTCTGTCGTAAGCAGAAGGGGGCATGAGCCCGCTGAGGCCCGGGCCCATGCCCCTTTTGGCTTGATCCCTGGCTGAGCCGCTACCGCGAGAGAGAGGTGCCTACCTCCAGGTGGGGGGTAATCTCACTGTGGCCGCCGACTGACCGACCTGCCCCTTTTGGGGCCGATCATGGTGAGCTTGTCGAACCATGAGCCCCCGCTCATCCTTCGACAGGCTCAGGACGAGCAGCCGGAGGGCGGCTGACACCATTCAGGTCGCCTCACGCACAAGGCGACCCACCATCGGATTTATGACTTCCACGGTGTGTACCTCCAACCTATCATGCTGTCTCCCTATGTGGCGTCATTGACGCCAAGGACACGTTAACATGTGCGCTCCTAATGAACGCGCTCTCGCTGAAAGCAAAAGGCCCTTCGACTTCGGGCCCATGCGTGATCCCACCGGAGTCTGGCGGACGTCTGTCTACACCGCGTGGTAGTCGCCCATCGTCACGAACCAGTTCTGGAGGTCGTACGCCAGGCGGCTAGCCTCCTCGTTGTGGCAGCGAACAACGAGACGGAAGGGCTGAGGCTGCAGGAATTTTGGACATACCCAGAAGCCCCTCGACCGGAGGAGTCGGAATTCATCCGTGTGACGCAGGGCCAGGCTGGCGACGAGGTCCAAATCGCGGTCCTTTGAGTAGGAGTACGCCCGGTCGATCAGGAGCCGGCCCGCTGCGCGGCCCTCGGCGCTGGCCTCCACTATCAGGTCCACGATCAAGCCCGCGGAGAACTGGCCCAGCGGCGCAACGCGAAGCACGGCAAAGCCCCGTATCTGCCCGTCCGACCTGGCGGCCAAGATCGTGTACTCTCTCGTAGGCACGTCCACAAAGCGCCAGTTGAGGTAGGCGGGGTCTCTGACCACCATGATGGGAAATCGGTGCTGGACCCTCTCCCAGAAGACGGCAAACGAGTCGTCGAACGAGCGGACCTCCGCGATCTCCAGACTGGGCAGGACGTCCTGTCGTGGCGCGGGTGCAGGGGTACGCCAGATCCTCCTGGCAATAGCGGCCATCCGCCCTGGAAGGCGACCGTGCGTTGTCTTCAGAGCGAGCCGCTCCGGGTTCAACGGTCTGATGAGGAGAAGAACCGAGCCGGCATCCCTGAACCCGGCTTCATTCACGAATGTTGAGTAGGAAAGCCGGTCGGGGAAGCCATAGGTAAAGGCGATGCCCTCCTTCGCTGACAGAGCACAGACATCTCTCAATAGGCCGACGTAGATGTCACGGCCTTGGTAGCCAGGATCCGCCACCGGGTTCAGGGAAAGGCCAGCGGTGCGCACCTTGCCCGAAAGTCTTACATTGATAGGGATTGTCACCGCCTGGCCGATAAGCCGGCCCGTTTCCACTTCCCGCGCCAGGGTGGCGATAGCCGGGCCCGCAGGACTTCGCTCGCACTGCCAGTCCTGATAGGCTGGCGCCGCCACCTCGCTGTCGCTCCAAGTCTTGCGCAGAAGCCGTAGGCAATCCTCAATATCATCCGGCGAGAATCTGCTTGAGACCCAGCCGTCTTCCCTGCGCATGGTCAACTCTCCAAGCTTTCGACCTCCACGCCCTCTTGGCTGCCCTGGCCGCTGCCAACGGCACTCGAATGCTGGCCACCAGTAGCGGTGGCAACCTCCAAGGTAGAAGCATGCTCGGCCGGAACCGCCGGAAGCACCACCACCCTCTCCAGCAGCTGCACCAGGTCAAGCACCTCCACAGGCTTCTCCAACTCCAATCCACCCGTGCCGTCCTGGAGCATCTGAAGACAGTAGGGGCACGCTGTAACAATTATATCAGCTCCTGTTGCGATCGCATCCTGGCTGCGCAATCGGTTCACCCTCTGTTCGGGTTCTTCCTCCATCCACATGCGGCCCCCGCCGGCGCCGCAGCACAGGGCTTCAGCGCGGCAGGAGGACATCTCTACTACTTTGACACCCGGGATGGCGGCAAGGATCTTCCTGGGGGCCTCGTAGATGTTATGGTATCGGCCAAGGTAGCAGGGGTCCTGATAGGCCACCGTCTTGTTGAGTTCCCCGTTGAATTTCAACTTACCTTCATTAATCAGCTCAAGGAGCAGCTCCGTGTGGTGAACCACCTCAAAGTCCCCCCCGAACTGTGGGTATTCGTACTTCAGGGTGTGGTAGCAGTGCGGACAGGCGGTAACGATCTTCTTCACGTTGTACCGCTTTAGCGTCTCGATGTTCTGCTTCGCTTGGCATTGGAACAGGTACTCGTCACCGAGACGGCGGGCAAAGTGGCCGCAGCATGATTCTTCGTAACCCAGGAAGCCGATGTCCACGCCTGCCGCTTCCAGCACCCTCGCCATGGCGATGGGTATGTTCATGCTCTGCTCCAGCACGGCCTCCGTGCATCCTACCCAGAATAGGATACTAACATGACCATTGCTGGAAAGAGTCTTCACATTCACGCCGGAAGCCCAATCCGTTCTTGAAGCTGAAGCCCCCTTCCAGGGGCACCCCCTGTCTTGAGTTGACCTCAGACTTGCCATGACACTGCCGGAGATCTTGCCTTGTTCGAGCACTAGGTTGCGACGCATGGCAATGATCTTGCTGATGGGCTCTAGATAGACGGGGCACGCCTCCTCACAGGCACCACATGTAGTGCATGCCCACAACTCATCTTCGGTTACCACGTCACCAATTAGGGCCGGAACAGCATCGCCTGGATTGCGCTGTCCGTCGCCCTTGCTTCGCAGTAGAGCAGGTCCCTGCTCGACCATGTGAGCCTTTAGCTCCTGCATCAGCTTCTTGGGCGAAAGCGGCTTCCCGCTGAGATAAGCGGGACAAACCTCCTGACATCTCCCACAGCGGGTACAAGCGTCCAGGTCGAGCAGGTCCTTCCAGGTTAGGTCTTGGACTTTTGCTGCCCCAAGAGTCTCAACGGACTCCTCGCTGATCTCGATAGGTCTAAGGACGCCCTTGCCGTCCGTAGACCTTAGGAACATGTTCACTGGGGCGACAACGATGTGAGCCAGTCTCGAAAAGCTGAGGAAGACGTAGCCGATGGTGCCAAGGGATATCAACATGTGACCCCACCAGAACCCCTTGTGCAAGGACAAGTTCACGTCCTCCCCAAGGGGGCTGAACGCTTTCGCGAACACGAACCCGGCAGGCGACCACACTGACCAGTCAGAATGGGTATCCAGTTCGGTTGCGGCGATCCGTAGTCCCTCCACAACGAAGCCGGTGATGATGATCACGGCAAGTAGCGTCAGGGCGAGGGCATCGTCCAGCAAGTTATCCAGCTTCGCCGGCCTCATGACATACCTGCGGTAGGCGGCCATGCCGATCCCAGCCAGGACAAGCAACCCGCCCACGTCCAGCATCAGAGACACCCCTAGGTAGACATTCCCTTTCAGGAAGTGCACGAAGTGATCGCTGGTGAAGTCCAGGAGTGGTCCGATCAGAAGGAGGACAAACCCGCCAAAGATGAGCAGGTGCATTACCCCTGCATAGCGAACCCGTATAATGCGTCTGTGCCATAGGCCGTCCGCCATCGTCTTGACGAAGACGTTCCATACCCTGCTCGGTAGGTTGCTCAGCCTGTCGTCCTTGCTGCCGAGCCGCCACAGCCGCACACGCCGGTACACTCCGTAGGCGACGGCAGCCATTACTATGAACGCCAGCAGATAGACAATCTCGCCGAAGTGAATGTTCCAGAAAATCTCTCTAGAGGCCATTGCTTTCTCCTCCGCAGCCTACATCCAGTCTCCGGGCCTTCGGCCATCCTCCCCCCTGCAGCCTGGGTAGAGTGATGGGTTGGCTCTGGAACATCGAAGCCCCAACTCGCTGATGACCATCGCCTTCCTCAGCAGCCACCGGCTGCCGCCGATACCCCAGCATTCTCATGGCTCGGCCCTCTCTCGCCTTCCCGCTGCTGGCGAGTCACTGGAACTCAGGTCTATGCCGGGCGGGTCCCCGGCACCTGTTCTCGCGCTCCAGGACGAACGAGCGGCTTCGCGCGCTCCCCGGCCTTCTTCCCCGCCTTTCGTCCCTCCGTCTCGCGCTGAAGGACGGCGAGCACCTCCTCCCCTGGAGGCTCGAAGCGACCCGGGACACGCGCAACCCGCTCTCCCTCTTTCAGATCGAGGGCGGCGCGCGCGTACTCCGAGACGCGCTGTACGACGAGGTCCGGGTCGGTGATGCGGCGGTAGCTGTACTCCGCCGTGTCGATGTACGCCTCCACATCCTTCGGCGGAAGCGGGCCCCGTCGCCGGAAGAACTCCCTGTCCAGAGCGAGAGTCTCCTCGCTAGCCTGCGTGTAGAACTGGAGCACACAGCGGGCCATCCTGGCCCCGGCGACAGCCACGCAGCCGAAGCGGGGCGGCGAGCACTTTTCTCGCTCGCCGAGGAAGGGGCAAGACCTCGGCCCACGCCCCTGGGCGTCTTCGAAGGTCCGAACCTCCGAGTCCGTCAGGCAAGCGGTGCACGGGTTGCCGTAGTAGATGAAACACTTGTCTTTCATCGGTTCACCTCCTGGGAATCTCCATCCATCTACAGTTTCGCCTTGCTGCTAAGGCGATGCCTCAGCCAAGAGTCTGCTTTCTGGAGTCCTTTGGCTGAGAGACAGCCAAAGGTGCTAGTACCAAAGTTGGAAGACAGGTCGCCTTAGGCATGGTGTATAATCGTTATAGAGGCAAGAACAAAGCGTGGGTGTCAAGACCGTGCAACGTATCAGGGTCGTCGTGGCAGATGACCATTTGGTCCTTCGGGAGGGCATCCGCAATCTCCTCGAGGAGCAGCCAGATATCGAGCTGGTCGGAGAGGCGGCCAATGGCCTGGAGGCCGTCGCGGTGGTCAGGGCCACTGAGCCGGACGTCGTCCTCATGGACGTGGTGATGCCCCGTGTTGGGGGCATCGAAGCGACCAAGCAGATCAAGAAGTTCAACCCCGGGACTGCCGTCCTCATCCTCAGCGGCTACGAAGATGACCGCTACGTATTGGGTCTCCTCGACGCTGGTGCCGCTGGCTATCTCCTCAAGAGCGCCAGCGGCCACGAGGTGATCAGCGCCATTCGGGCAGTGCACGCCGGCGAATCTGTGTTGCACCCGTCTGTGACCCGCCGTCTGCTGGCTCGTGCCTCCCGCTCCGCCGGCCGTGTTGCCCCGACTGAGGAGAGTGAGCCCCTCACCCAGCGGGAACTCGAGGTGCTGCAACTGGCGGCCAAAGGCCATGGCAACAAGCAGATTGCTAGCGAGCTTGGTCTCAGCGTCCCCACTGTCAAGTCTCACCTGGTAAACATCTTCAACAAGCTGGGAGTTGCCTCGCGCACGGAGGCTGTGCTCTATGGGCTCAAGCGGGGGTGGTTCGACCTGCAGGACGAGCTTGAAGAACCGTCCGAGTAGGCCCCATCCACAGACAAGCCAGAGATGAAGCGTCCGACCACAGGCGAGGTGTCAGAAGCTATCCGGAGCCTCGAACTCTGGGTTGCGGTAGCCATGTTCATGGTGGCTATCCCCTTGCACTATCCCAACCAGCTGCTGCCCTTCGTGCACATAGAGGACCCGGGCACTGTGTTGGGTCTGGAGCGACACGCTATCGAGCGCGTCTTTATCCTGCTACCCATCACCTACGTCGGCTTCCTGTTCGGGATGAGGGCGGGGATAGTTGCCTCGGCATTCGCCCTCGCCATCATGCTGCCAAGGGCCCTTGTCATCTCGCCGCATCGCTCGGATGCCCTGGTGGAGGTCGCCGCTGTCATCCTCATGGGCACTGTGATCAACGTGGGGTTTGAGCGCGTCCGGCGGGAGCAGGAGCGGCGCCGCCTCATAGCGGAGCAATTGCAGCTATCAGAGGAGCGCTACCGACAGATCTTTGAGAACGCCCATGACGCCATCTCGGTACATGACCTGACAGGCAAGATAGTCATGACCAACAGAGCCTGCAAGGAGGTCACCGGCTACGCCCCGGAGGAGCTGATTCGCATGACGACTGCGGATTTGCTCTCAGAGGAAGGCCTGAAGGGGGCGATGGAAGTTCGACGAAGGCTGATCGCTGGCGAACTCACTGAGTCTTTCGAGCAGGAGATCATCAGGAAGGACGGGGAGCGGGCACGTCTGTGGCTGACCGCCAGCCTCATTACCGTGGACAGTGGGGGCAGGGCCGTTCAGATCATCGCTCGGGACATCACCGAACAGGCGCGCCTGCGGGAGAACCTCCAGTTCTATCTGGAGCAGATCACCCGAGCACAGGAGCATGAGCGTGAGCGTATCGCCAGGGAGCTGCATGACGACACCGTCCAGTCCTTGCTCCTCATCGCCCAACGCCTGGATCACCTCGGGTCGTGTCCTCGCCTGGACGCGGCGGCGCGCAAGGCGGAGGAGGCGAAGCTGCGAGCGGAGGTACTTCAGACCCTGGCGAACCTCCGCCGCCTGACCCAGGACTTACGACCGTGCATCCTAGACGACCTGGGGCTCGTGCCCGCTCTGGAGTGGCTGGCCGATGACCTGCTCGATCAATATGGGGTGGAGGCGAGCGTGAACGTAGAAGACGCCCTGCCGGAGCTTTCTCAGGAGGCGCAGTTGCTTCTATTCCGCATCGCCCAGGAGGCTCTGCGCAATGTCGGCAGGCACTCGGCTGCCACGCGCGCCAGCATCTCGCTGAGGCCCTACGACGACCGGGTGGAGATGACGGTGACGGACGACGGGAAGGGTTTCGCTCCGCCCAAGGATATCAGTGACCTGGCCATGATGGGCAAGCTGGGGCTGCTGGGAATGTACGAGCGTGCCCGGCTCCTAGGCGGCAGCTTCCATATTCGCTCGGAGCCAAATCAAGGCACAACTGTCGCGGTTGAGCTGCCGGTGGCTAATGTCCTGAAGGCCCCCGGCTGATTCCTTAACTGTCAGGCTGGGGTCGAGAATCAAGGCACCAACGGCGAACCGGCTCCAGGTGGGCGCCTCTGTTTCCCTCAGAGCCAATTTCCTGTAACATAAATATGCCCATGTTTGTAATAGGCCTTACAGGCGGCATCGGCAGCGGCAAGTCCACCATTTCGGACATGCTGCGTGCCAAGGGTGCAGCTGTCGTCTACGCCGACCAGATAGGCCACGAGGTCTATCGGCCGGGCACGCCAGTATGGGAGCAGGTGGTAGCCGCCTTCGGCCGCCAGGTGGTGGGCGACGACGGTCAGATCGACCGCCGCAAGCTGGGCCAGATAGTGTTCAGCGACCCCCAGGCTCGTCGGCGCCTTGACGCCATCACTCACCCGCCCATGGAGCAGATGATGGCCGACAGGCTGGCGGAATTGCGGCGGCAGGGCACCAGAGTGGCGGTGCTGGAGGCCGCTATCCTCATCGAGGCTGGCTGGGCCCATCTGGCGGACGAGGTCTGGCTGACTGTGGTTTCGCCCGAGGTGGCCGCTCAGCGGTCGATGGAGCGCAGCGGCCTCAGCCGGGAGCAGGCAGAGGCCCGCATCGCCACCCAGCTCTCCAACGAAGAGCGGCTGAAGCACGCCCAGGTGGTCATCGATACCGATTGCTCCCTGGCAGAGGTGGCTCAGCGGGTTGATGAGCTCTGGGATGACCTGATTGGCCGATTGACTGCTAAGGCGACATAAGGATCGCCTGTCGGCAGGCAGGAGATAGCGAAGCAATATGGAAGCCCCGTCCGAACGCACAGAGTATAGACAGTATGGCGTCGAAGAGTATGTCCTCAGCGAGGAGCCATTCTACCTGCCGCTGACGGATGAGGTTGAGCTGTTCACTTCTGCCTTCCACCAGAAGATACCGGTACTCCTTAAGGGCCCCACCGGCTGTGGCAAGACTCGTTTCATCGAATACATGGCCTACCGGCTCGACCGCCCCCTGACCATCGTCAGGGGCGTCACCAAACAATCCGAGGGGTTTGCCCACCACGGCCTGCCCCTGGTGACCGTGGCCTGCCACGAGGACCTAACGGCCAGCGACTTGGTCGGGCGCTATCTCCTGGAAGGGGAGTCCACCCGTTGGATCGATGGGCCCTTGACTCGCGCCGTCAAGGCCGGTGCGATCTGCTACCTGGATGAGATCGTCGAGGCGCGCAAGGATACCACCGTCCTCATCCACCCCCTTACCGACCACCGCCGTATCCTGCCCATCGAGAAACTGGGTCAGATAGTGGAGGCCCGCGACGGCTTCCTGCTGGTCATCTCCTACAACCCCGGCTACCAGAGCGCCCTCAAGGACCTGAAGCACAGCACTCGCCAGCGGTTCATGGCCATCGAGTTCGGCTACCCGTCACGAGAGCTGGAGGCTCGCATCATCCAGCATGAAGCCAACGTCCCTGGCTCCCTGGCCATGGAGCTGGCCAAGCTGGGCGAGAAGGTGCGCCACCTCAAGGAACACGGCCTGGCCGAGGGGGTGAGCACTCGTCTGCTCATCTACGCTGGCAGGCTCGTGCGCGAGGGCATATCCCCCCGCCGCGCTTGTCAGGTGGCGGTGGTCTGGGCCCTCACCGATGACGGCGAGGTGCAACGCAGCATAGAAGAGGTGGTGTCCTCTATCTTTGAGTAATTCCTCTTCACGTCGCCTGATATCCCGCTTCGAAAAGGAACTGGCTCCCTTCTCCACCGCCCTGGCAGCAGAGTTCCGCCGCAGCGCCGAGGCGGTCCGCGATCTGCTGGAACCGGAGGAGGTGGCCTTGTGGGCCGAGGACGGCCTGGAACTGGCCGGTCGCTCTTGGCGCTCGTGGGAGGCGGCCAGCGAGTACTTCCGCGCTACCCCCCAGGTGCTCCCCCTCCTGGGGTTCGCCGCCTTACGGCGGTGGGCTCAGCGGGGAGGCGACCTGGTGGAGTTGTCGTCATCCCTGGCGGCCGCCTACTTCCGCGCCAGCCCGTGCACCCTGCCTCATCTCTCTCCATCCCAGCTAGACGATTGGGTGATCCTGGGGCAGCATCTCTACAAGGGCACCTGGCGTTCGGCTTCCCTGGCGGTCCAGTTCTTCGACATGAGCCCAGCCCTTTTCTCTCAGCTCTCTCTGGACGAGGCCAGGGCGCTGGTGCGATTCGTGGACGTCCTAGCCGAGCGCTCTTACGACCTGGCCACCCACTGCCTCTCGACCACGCCCACATCTCTATCGCCCCTGCCCCGCCAGGACCGTGAGGCCTTCATACGTTTCGCCGAGGTGCTGGCCTACACCGGCTGGGCTGATGCCCGCGCCTATCTAGAGAAGGGCCCCATTCTCCTTAGTCACATCCACGCCTCTCAGCGCTCTCGCTTCCTCGACCTTACTCGTGAGGTCGCTCGCCAGGAAGGACGGCAGGCTTTCACCTTCTTCGCCGAAGGGGCGCGCGCCCTCGGTCAGGTCGAAGGCGATATCCAACCCTACCTGCTCTCACTGGCCGAAGACCTGGCCTCCCGCTCGCCGGTGGCGGCCATGGAGTTCCTCAGAAGCCTGCCCCAGGTGCTGGTTCGCATCAGCGTGGACGATCTGCACCACTGGCACGCCTTCGGCCTGGCCCTGTTGGAAACCAGCATCGAGGGTGGCAAGGCCTTCTTCCGCCTGGAGTCCGGCAAAAGCGATGAGGTCCTGGAGTCCCTATCCTCGCGGGTGGAACTGAGCAGGGTGGCGGAAGTCCTGCGAATGTACTGCAAGGCCCTGACCGGTAGCAGTGTGGCTATTCACTCCGCTGACGCCCTTGCCGAGAAGAACATCGGTTGGGTGGCCAGCGAGCGTCCCTCCACCGAGGGCACCTCCATCTATCTGCCGGCGGCGGTGGACGAGTGTCAGGACAAGGTGCAGAACTTCGCCGTCTACAAGGTATACGCCACCCATCAGGCAGGCCACCTGGAGTTCGGCAGCTTTGGCTTCCTCTTCGACCGGCCGGGGCGCATTCTCCCCGACGAGCGCCACGACCTGGAAGGGAAGCGGGGCGGGCTCAAAGCGGCCCTGACCGACATCGAGCGCTTCTTCGACCTGTTCGACGACCGTCGCCTGGCATCCGACCTGTTCGCCGTCGTGGAGGATGCCCGTATCGACCATCTGGTAGCCCAAGAATATTGTGGCATTCGCTCCATCTATCGCCACATCCAGGACCGGGAATTGGAGAAGCGGCCGCAGCCGGAAGAGCTGCCCCTGCGTCAGGCCTTCCTAGAGAACCTGGTGCTGGCCAGCCTGGAGGGCTTCCAGCGCATGCGCTGGCCCACGACGATGCTCGGCCTGCTGCGCAACGCCCTCGGCGTCTTGGAGGGCGTCCAGCAGCCTCAGGCCAGCGTGGAAGACTCCGCCGAGGCCACTGTCCGCCTCTACCGCCTGGCCCAGTACATCCCCAACATCCTTGGCGACCTGGAGCAGAAGTGGCAACGCCCGCAGGAGCAGCAGATAGATGTGCCCATGAATATGGACGCTTTCGGCCAGGCCCTGGCTCAGCTCGCGGAGAGCGGCCAGGAGCTGCCCTATCAGAGTCCCCAGCCGGTGGAGTTTCGGGGCGAGTTCAAGCCGGAGCTGGTGCAACTCCTCATGCGCCTGCGCCAGGAGAAAGAAAGCAGGCAGACCCAGACGTCGCCTCATCCGCTGTCGCCGGAGCAGTTGCAGCAGCTTTTGCAGAAGAGTGTGGAGATAACCCTCAGCGAGATGGCGGAGGGTGACCTGTCCGAAAGCTCCGCCCTCTTCCTGGCCAACCTCCTGAAGGAGACCGCACCCCAGCGGCCCGAAAAGCGCTTGCCCTATCAGGAAGGGCGGGCTCGACTGGGCATGCCCAGGGAGAGCGAGGAGGGGGAGCTGCTGCCCGAGCCCAACTACTCCTACTATGACGAATGGGACTTCCGCGCCAGCGACTACAAGCCCCGCTGGTGCCGGCTGGCCGAGTATTCTCTGGCCGAGGGCGGGGCTCAGTTCTTCGAGCAGACCCTCCTGAAGCACGCCAGCCTGGTGGCCCAGACCCGCCGTCAGTTCGAGCTCCTGCGGCCGGAAGTGTTCCGCAAGATCAAGCGCCTGCTGGATGGCGAGGAGTTCGACCTGGACGCTGTGGTGGACTTCCTGGTGGAGCGCCACAGCGGCCACCAGCCCACCGGCAAGGTCTACTGGCGCCGCAACAAGGTGGAGAGGGACGTGGCAGTGGCCTTCCTTCTGGACATGAGCGCCTCCACCGACGAGGAGATCATGAAGCCCGAGCGCCGCTTCGGTCAGGACGAATTCGGCGATGACCCTCGCCGCTACTTCTCCTGGTGGATGTCGCGGCGGGCCCAGGACTTGCTGACCCCGCCCAAGCGGATCATCGACCTGGAGAAGGAGAGCACCGTTCTCCTGATCAAGGCCCTGGAGACCATCGGCGATAGCTACGGCATCTACGGCTTCTCGGGCTACGGGCGGGAGAACGTGGAGTTCTACGTCATCAAGGACCTAGAGGAGCCCTTCAGCGAGCGGATCAAGCGGCGCATCGACAAGATCGCCCCCGTGCGCTCCACCCGCATGGGGCCGGCCATCCGCCACGCCACCACCAAGCTGGACGCCCACGCGGCCAAGGTGCGTATCCTCTTCCTGGTCTCCGACGGCCGCCCCCAGGACCACGGCTACGGCCGCGACCGCACCGAGAAGGAGTACGCCATCCACGACACCCACGTGGCCCTGCTGGAGGCCAAGCGCAAGGGGATCGTCCCCTTCTGCCTCACGGTCGACCGCTACGGCCACGACTACCTGAAGCAGATGTGCGACGACATCGGCTACGCCGTCGTGGCCGACATCGAGTCCCTCCCCTCCCGCATCACCACCCTGTACCGCCGGCTCACGGAGTAGGCCGCCAGAACACACCGTAGGGGCGCCGCTTGCCGCGCCCCCATTGACCGCGCGGCGTCCCTACATGTTCGATGGGTTATCCGGATCGTCCAGCCAGTTGCCGGGATTGTCGCGGATGTACTGGCGGAGGACGGTCAGCTCCTCCTCATCCCTGATGATGTGTTCATAGTAGTTGCGCTGCCAGAACGGCCGGTTGGATTGGCCGAGGATCTTGTTGGCCTCGATGGCAGAGATGGACTTGAACGCTCGGATAACATGACCCAACGTGGCCGTGCGGCCTCTCATGGCCGCTGGGGCGCTGCTTGCCGCGTCCCTGCTTGCTGCGTCCGCCAAGATGATGATGGCATGAACATGGTTCGGCATGATGACGAATTCATCCAGCGTGACAATGGGAAACCGGGCAGACAGCCCACACCATGCCAGCCGAACCACCTCCCGCACCGGCTCGGCCTGCAGGGACAGCGCGCGGTTGTGGGTGCAGATGGTGACGAAATAGGCACCGGCGTGCGAATAATCATGTCCGGCAAGGCGAATAGATCGGCGATGATGAATCCGAGGATCGTATCCCACAGTCATACCATGATACAGGGGCGCAGCGAGCGGCGCCCCTACGTCGTCGTGGCCGACATCGAGTCCCTCCCCTCCCGCATCACCACCCTGTACAGACGGCTTACCGAGTAGGGCGCCGCTCAATACCCATCCTCGGGGGCGTCTGCCGATCGCAGCAGGATTCTCGTGCCGTCGGGTGTCCAGCTGTACACGTATTCCCACCTGGGCGTGTCCACGAGCCTCCGCACCTCGCTCCCATCCGCCCTGGCCACGTAGAGGTCCCAGTCCCTGCCGTCGGAGAAGCGTTCATTGCGCGCAAGATTCTTCACCTCTGCCGTTGAGAAAGCCACCCATTGGCTGTCGGGTGACCAGCAGACCGACAAGCTGCTACCTTCTTCGTAGCTCGTGGAGACGAGGGCGACCTCTGCCCGTGTCTGGACGTCCACAATGACCAGCGTCCGCTCGCCGTCATCGCGGAAGACGGCCAGCTTGCTGCCATCCGGCGACCAGCCTATCAGGCGGCCGGTCGTGAGAGTGCCGAGGCTGCCGCTGCCATCGACGGCCACCAGCTCGATGGAGGGAGGGCGGCCATAATGTTCCAGCGCCAAGATATCGCCACTCGGGTTGCACAACCGGCTGTCGATCTGGCCTAAGAGAGCCAGACCGTTCCCATCGGGGCCAACGGAGTACAGCGACGCGCCCTCCTCGAAGAGGATGCGCTCGCAGGGCTCCCACTCCGGGAACGCGCCCTGGCCCACATAGCGGGGCGGCTCGGCGCCTGATACATCGACGACGTAGTCCCTCGAGTCAGGATCAAGATTGTAGGCCAGGTGCTCGCTATCCGGCGACCAGGAGAACCAGTTCAACCCATCTCCTTCGGCCAGAATCCTGTCGTCGCTCCCATCCACCTTCATCGCGTTGAAAGCAGTAGGCCTATCACTGAGCAGTTCAAGGTACGCGATTCGCTGCCTGTCCGGCGATAGCCGAGGGGCCGAGATGTGCCGACCGCTGACCAGCGTTCTGGCCTGCTCGGTGTCAATATCAAGGGCCTGCAACTCTTCTCCGTGCCGCATCAACGCCACGTTGTTGTCCAGCCAGCCGAGGAAGCCGGCGTCCCCGCCAGCGAGGCGTCGCAAACCGTTTCCATCGAGGCCGATGATGTACAGGCCATGCTGGCGCTGGTCCAGAATGTCTTGGCAGACTCGCCAGCCGACCGCCATCGCTATCAGGAAGGCCAGCCCAATGAGCACGAGAACGGGTCGCTTCATGCTGTCTCCAAGCGCAAGCCAATCTCGGAGAAAGTCCGCTCGCAGAGGCTATTCTACGTCGTTTGCAGCGCCCTGGCTAGCGGGCCAGCAGCGCGCGCCTTAGCAGGAACAGCGCCGTGGTGACTGCCCGCCGCTTGATCGCAGCCCGGCTCTGGGCGAAGGTGTAGCTGATCGCCTGCCCCGACGTGTCGGGGTCGTCCAGGCCGATGTGGACAGTGCCCACCGGCTTGTCCTCCAGCGGCTCGGGGCCGGCCACGCCCGTGATGCCGATGCCGAAGTCGGCGCCCAGCCGCTGGCGGACGGCGCGGGCCATGTCCCGGGCCACCTCCTGGCTCACCACCCCATGCCGGCGGACAAGCCCTTCGTCCACACCCAGGGCTATCTTCATCTCCGCCGTGTAGGCCACGAAGCCGCCCTTGAAGTAACCCGAGCTGCCCGCCACGTCGGTGATGGTGCTGGCCAGCAGGCCGCCCGTGCACGACTCCATGGTGGCCACGCTCAGCCCTCGCTCTCGCAGCATCGCCCCCACCGCTGCCTCCAGCGTGTCGTCGTCGGCGCCCCAGATGGCGTTGCCCAGGATGCCTCGTGCCTGCTCCTCCACGGGCGCGATGAGGCGCTGGGCCTCCTCGCGGCCGGCGGCCTTCGCGGTGATGCGCAGGTGCACGCCGTCGGCCTTGGCGTAGACAGCCAGGCTGGGATTGGTCGAGCGGAGCAGGGGGCTGACCATCTCGTCGACGCTGCCTTCGCCGATGCCCATCGTCTTCAGAGTGCGGGAGACGATGACCCCGCCCGTCGCCAGCTTGGCCAGCCTGGGGGCCACCTCCTTCTCCCACATGCGCTCCATCTCCACCGGCGGGCCGGGCATGGCCACCAGAATGCGCCCCTCGCGTTCCACCCACCAGCCGGGGGCGGTCCCGCGCGGGTTGGCGATGGGGCGGGCCGAGGCGATGAGGGTGGCCTGCTTGACGTTGCGCTCGGGCATGACCAGGCCGCGGCTGGCGAAGAAGGCGCGGAGCTGGGCCTCTAGCTCGCCGTCCACCGACAGCGGCTCGTCCAGAGCGGCAGCAATGGCCTCGCGTGTCAGGTCGTCCTCGGTGGGGCCGAGCCCGCCCGTGGCCAGGATGAGGTCGGAGCGCTCCCAGGCGCGGCCGATGGCCTCGCTGAGGCGCCCCAGGTTGTCCCCCACCTGGGTCATCCAGTAGAGGTCGATGCCCAGGGCAGGCAGGCGGGAGGCGATGTACTGGCCGTTGGTGTCCAGGATCTCGCCCAGGAGGATCTCCGTGCCAATAGAGATAATCTCGGCTCTCATGGAAGCAGCGCCAGGATAGGCCAAGGCGATCGCCTCGTCAAGGCGGCGAGCACATGGTAGCATGGAGCGGAGGTCATACAGTGACAAAACGAACTGACAATCGCCGGTCGGCGCTCTTCCTCCTGGCGGCTGGTGGAGTGAGCCTGGGCGCCTTTGGCCTGCCCCTCCTGGTGTCCCCCCTGAGGTGGGCCAGGAGGCTTCGCTGGCGGGTGCCGGAGGATACGGATCTGGCCGTCTATTTGGGACGCTCGCTGGGGGCGGTGGCGGTCGCCCTGAGCCTTGGCGCCCTCTGGGCCGCTCGCGACCCCTGGCGGTATCGCATCGTCTTTCAGATGGCTGCGGTGGCCGCCGCCTTGCTGGCGGGCGTGCACGTGCGGGGGGCGATAGAGCGGAAGCAGCCCTGGACGGAGACGGCAGAGATTCCCTTCTGGGCTGCCATGGCCATCGCTGCCATCGCCTGCTACCCGGAGGAGCCCGAAGAATAGGCCCGCAGCACCAGCCGCTGCTCCTCGTCTCGCTGCAAGCGGGGCACCGCCGCGAACCTGTCCCGCCGGGCGCAGAAGGCCAGGTCCTGGCCGAGACCCAGGGCGAGCAGATCGCGGCCGTGGGCCGTCTCCTGGAGGGCTGTCTCCTCCCGTCCCCGCTGAGCGCGATAGTCCTCCAGGGCAGCCCGAGCTTCATCCGTTAGTTCCAGGGCGGTCGGCCAGCGTCGGCCTGGGCCGACCACGGCGTCCACAATGGCCCCAGCGCCTAGGGTGTCCTCCGCAGCGAACGTGTTGCCGCCCTCCTCGCCGGCGCAGACGACGGCGATAGCCAGCGCCTGCTCTGTTGCTTCCCTCCAGGCGGCCGAGGCCACGGCGGTAGCATTCAGCAGACAGCCGACCAGCACCAGCGGCGCCTCGGCGGCCGCCAGGATGGCCCTGGTGCCGTTGCTGGTGCAAAGGATGGCCCGCTGGCCATTCAGGTCGAGAGCACCGAACTCGGAGGGCGAGTTGCCGTAGTCGAACCCTGGCGGTGGCAGGCCGCCCTCCTCGCCGCACAACAGGTAGCTGGGCAGTTCCTGACGCAGCCTGCGCGCCTCACCGATGGTGGGGGCCAGCAGCACCTCCTGGACCCCTCGCTCCAGCATGGTGACGATGGTGGAGGAGGCCCGCAGGACGTCCACCACAATGCAGACCCGGCGGGAGAGGTCGGCCAAGAGGGCCGGAACCAGGGCCACGTCCAGTCTCACCAGCGGCTCCTTTCGCCTTGACGTTGCCCGTCGCCGCCTATAATATGCGGCGGAAAGGGGAACGCCAACTGAGCGATCTCCTGTCTTGACGGGTTGAAGCTATGTTTTTTGCCAAGCTGCGAGAGGCTATTCAACGCAACGACAGCTTTCTGTGCGTCGGCCTCGACCCTGATCCCGCCCGCCTACCCGAAAGAGACGTAGCCGCTTTCAACCGCGCCATTGTCGAGGCCACCGCCGACCTGGTCTGCGTCTACAAGCCTAACCTGGCTTTCTACGAGGCTCTCGGCCCGCGGGGGATGGACGTGCTGCAGCGGACGGTCGAGGCCATTCCCAAGGGCATCCCGGTCATCGCCGATGCCAAGCGAGGCGATATCGGCTCGACGGCACAAGCCTACGCCCGCGCCCTGTTCGACGTCTACGGCTTCGACGCAGCCACCGTGAACCCCTATCTGGGCGGTGACGCCCTCTCGCCCTTCCTGGAGCGGGCCGATAAGGGGGTGTTCGTGCTCTGCCGCACCTCCAACCCCGGCGGCGCCGACCTTCAGGACCGCCTGATAGCGGCCGATGGTGGTGCTCGTCCCCTGTACGAGGTGGTGGCCGAGCTGGCCCGCGACAAGTGGAACGTCCATGGCAACGTGGGGCTGGTGGTAGGGGCCACCTACCCCGAGGAACTGGGGCGAATCCGCCAGCTATGCCCCAACATGACCTTTCTTCTGCCGGGCGTGGGCGCCCAGGGCGCCGACGTAGCGGCGGCCGTCTGCAATGCCTTGGACGAAGGGGGCGGCGGGTTTATCATAACCTCGTCCCGCCAGATCCTGTATGCATCGCCGGGCAGGGACTACGCTCAGGCTGCTCGGCGGGCGGCCCAGGCCCTCCGCGACGAGATCAACCGCCAGCGGCAGGTCGCCCTGGCATCTCGTGCGGACGGGCGAGGGCAGGCGTGAGGTGACCGGCTTTGGTGCTGGAGATACGTCTGGGTGATGTGGTTCGCCTGCGCAAGATGCACCCTTGTGGCAGCTTCGAATGGGAGGTAGTGCGCCTGGGGGCCGACATTGGCATACGCTGTCTGAAGTGCAATCGGCGGGTGCTTCTGGAGCGTAGCGTCTTTCGCAAACGACTCAAGGCCTTCGTGGTGCGCGGGGAGGAGGAGACACCTGCGGGCGCGCCAACCTCCATGCCCGAAGGACATTGATGCAGGAAGGGCAGCTCCTACGGCCGCGCTCGGACATCGTGCAGGCGGGCCCTCTTCTAGAGAACCGTCGCTTTGTCTCCCTCTGCCTTGCTCGTTTCCTCTCGTCGACAGCCCAGCATGCCATCTACTTCGGTCTCCTGATCGTGGTGGTGAAGCGCACCGGCTCCAGCATCGACAGCGGCCTTCTCGTCTTCTCCTTCCTCCTGCCCGGCGTCCTGACGGGGCTCTACGCAGGGGTGGTAGCCGACCGCTCGCCCAAGCGGTTGGTGATGTTCCTCAGCCAGGGCCTGCGGGCGGTGGCCTGTCTGGCCTTCTTCCTCTGGGGCGGCAGCCTGTGGCGGCTGTATGCCATAACCCTCGGCTTCGCCACAGTGGCTCAGTTCAACTCCCCTGCCGAGTCGGCGGCCGTCCCGGCCCTAGTCCCCTACGAGCGGCTGGCCTCTGCCAACGCCCTCTTGGGCCTGACATCGATCCTGGCTCAGGGCGCGGGCATGCTGGTTCTGGCGCCCCTGTTCATGAAGACGGTGGGCGAGGAGCCTCTGTTCATCGTGGCGGCCCTGCTCTTTGCCGGCGCGGCGTTCGTCGTCACCTCCCTATCGGGCCTGGAGGCAGGGGCAGCGCGTCGCGAGCCACCGGTGGCGGTCGCTGGCGGCCTGACCGAGGAGTTCAGAAGAGCCTGGCGGACTATCCTCTACGATAGCAAGGTCTCTTCCGCTGTGGTTCAGCTCACCTTGGCCACTACGGCCATCCTGGTGTTGGTTGCCGTCCTGCCTCACTACCTGAGCGAGGTGCTGGATACGCGGGTGGACAATGCTGCCTTCGTCTTCGCCCCGGCCGCAATCGGACTCCTTGGCGGGCTGCGGCTGGCGCCCTGGCTCGGTCAGCGAATTGGCAACGCCCAGGTAGTAACGATGGGCTTCCTTCTCTTTCTGGTCTCCCTGGCAAGCCTGGGGTTTGTCGAGGAGTTCGCCAGCTTGATGAGGGACCAGGCCATCCCCTTCACTGACGCTATAGAGTGGACGGGGCTCTCTCTGGCGGCAACCGTGGCCATGGGCCTGTCGATACCCTTGGGCTTTGGCTACTCGCTGGTGAGCGTGGCGGCGCGGGCTGTGCTCCATGAACGGGCGCCCGCCGACATGATGGGTCGTATCTTCGCCATGCAAATGGTCCTGGGGAGCCTGGCGTCCATCATTCCCCTGTTCATCGTGGGTGGTCTGGCAGAGCTGGTGAGCGCCAGGATGGTCATCAGCCTGGTCACAGCGGCGGTGCTGGTGCTGGCCATCTATAGCCATCTGTGGGTTCGTCGCCAGGTGGAGGCTCCGGCGAGGGCGGCGTGATGGATAGGTCAGAAGAAGCCCCGGAGCTCCTGACGACAACCACGACGCGTGCCCTCCTGGCCGATCGGCGCTTCGCTGCCCTATGGCTAAACCAGGCGCTAGGGCAGACCGCCCAATACGCCCTCCTGTTCACTCTCCTTCTTCTAGTCCTCGATCTGACCGGGTCCACCGTCCATACGACCCTGTTGGTTCTCTCCTTTATCCTGCCCTCCGTGCTTTTGGGCATGCCGGTGGCGGTATTGCTCGACCGCTGGCGCAAGGAGAGTGTGCTGCTGGTCACCAACCTGGTGCGCGTCATGACCTGCCTATCCCTGCTATTCTTCCACAGCGACGTCTGGATCATCTACGGGGTGAACCTGGTGTTTGCCGCGGCCAGTCAGTTCTTCAACCCGGCAGTGGTCGCCCTTATTCCAGCACTGGTGCCCAAGAGCCGCCTGATCAACGCCAACACCCTCTATAACTTCACCCTCATGAGCGCTCAGTTCGCCGGGATCGTCTTCCTGACGCCGGTGGTGCTCAAGTCGACGGGCGAGAATGGAATGTTCATCCTGTGCGCTGCCTCCTTTGCCGTGGCCGCCGGCCTGACCTTCTTCCTCCGCCCCGGCGACCAGGCTCGTAGGGAGACCCGCTGGGAGGGCCCGTTGTTCGGCGGCATCCCCGAGGATTTCCGCGCCAGCTGGCGCGCCCTGCGGGGCGACCTCGCTTCGGTGATGGCCATGGTTCAGCTTACCCTGAGCAGCGCCCTGGTCCTCTTGTTCGCCGTCCTTATCCCTCGCTACATGAAGGACACCCTGGCAGTGCCCGCCGATAACGCCGCCTTCGTCTTCGCTCCCACCGGCGTGGGGGCTATCCTGGGCCTGCGCCTCCTCTCCTGGTTTGCTCGGGGCAGCGGCAAGGAGCGGGTGGTGACCATCGGTCTGGCGGGTATCGGCTTGTGCCTGCTGGCCCTGGCCCTGGTGGAGCCCCTGGCGGCTCTCCTGGAGCATATGGGAGTGGACCCCAAGGGAGTGGGTGGACGGGGCCTCTTGGTGACCCTCACCATGTTCTTTACCTTCCCCTTGGGGTTGAGCTACGCCCTGATCAATGCTCCCGCCCAGACGGTGCTCCACGAGCGCGCCCCTGCCGAGATGCGGGGACGCTTCTTCACCACCCAGGTCGTCTCGGCCAACTTCTTCTCCCTTCTGCCCCTTCTCCTCGTTGGTGCCATGACCGACGTCCTGGGCATAAGCGTTGTGCTCATGCTTATTGCCTTGGGCGTGTCCGTGGCTGGTGGCCTGAACGTCGTGGTGGCTCGCCGCAGCGAGCGGTTGGCGGCGTCAGACGCCTCTGCCCGGACGATATCGGTTCAGGCTCGGGACGGAGTAGTGCCTTCAATCGACGTTGACACTAGAGAAAGGGCTAAGTTAGAATGAGGGGGCATTGGCATGGAGATGGGAGGTGGTAGCATGATCGAGATGGTCATTGAGAGCATCCGGGTGAGCCTCATGAACTACCAGCGTGTGGTCATCCTCAAGGAGAAAGAGTCCGATCGCTACCTGCCCATCTGGATTGGCCCGGCCGAGGCCGACGCTATCGCTGTCCGTCTGCAGGAGGTGGCCGTGTCGCGGCCCCTCACCCACGATCTCCTCCGCTCGATCATCGATGCCCTAGGCGGCAGCATTCAGTACATTGTGGTCAACGACCTAGCCAACGATACCTTCTATGCCCGCATCATCATGGAGGTGGACGGGCGGACCGTGGAGATCGATTCGCGCCCTAGCGATGCTATTGCTTTGGCCGTGCGGGTGCAGGTGCCGATCTTCGCTGATGAAGGGGTGCTGGATAAGGCGGGCGTTCGCCTGGATCAGGAGAGCGTCGGGGACAAGGCGGGGGAGGCCGAGCCCTATACTGAGGTGAAGCCAGAGGAGTTGGAGAAGCTCTCCCCCTTTCGCGACTTCATCGACAGCCTGGATATGGACGACTTTGGTAAGCGTACCTCCTGAGGGGCAGTGCGCTAGAGAGTCCGCAGAGGCCCCAAGCAACCGATGGTTTGGGGCTTCTTGTCAGCATTCAGACAAGGGTGTAATAGCGGCGGCAACAGGTGATATTCACAACGTAGCGGCCGAAGCCCGGTTTCCTGTTGCTGGCGAGCAGGCTCTCGTCAGCGATGGGGCTGAGGAGTCAGGATGGGCAGGCTGCCACCAGCCGTCAGATTATTGGGGATTGGCTGGTATTTTGCGCTTTGTATAGTTATTGGCATCGTCGGCGGCGTGCTGCTTGACCGACAAGTGGGGAAAGACCATATCTTCACCCTCGTCGGTCTTTTCCTCGGCCTTATCTTGGCTTTCTTTGGGGGCTATATCATGCTGCTTGAGGTGCTGGGTCTGCGCCAGCGGCGGCAAGGGGACGACGAATGAAGGGCAACAGGCTCCGCCTGGCCATCGTTGGCCTGCTTGTTCTGGTTATGGGCGGCTTCGTCTTCCTGCGCGGCCCTACTCCCGACATTCGCATCAAGCCCGAGACCCTCTATTCCGTCGGGAGCATCAATATCACCAACACCATGGTCACCTCCTGGGTGGTAGTGGCTCTGATGGTTGCCCTGGTGTATCTTGCCAGCCGACGCTGGGAGCTCGTTCCACGCGGCGTCCAGAACGTGCTGGAGTTCATCATCGAGAGCTTCTACAATCTGGTGGTGGGCATTGCCGGCGAGAAGAACGGTCGTCGCTTCTTCCCGGTGGTGGCCACCATGTTCTTCTTCATCCTGTTCGCCAACTGGTTCTCCCTCTTCCCCATCTTCAACGCCATCGGCTTGGGCGAGGAGGCTGAGGAGGGCGTCGTGATGAAGAGGGTCGACATTGGGCCGCTGCCTACTACCTATGTCGGCCTGTCCAGCCTGAGCCAACTCCAGGGGCGAACGATAGACAAGGACGACCCTGAAGCGGCACAGAAGGCGGAGCAGGAGAAGGAGAAAGGAAACTTCGTGGGTGAGATCCGCCCCTTCCTGCGGGGGGTCAACACCGACCTCAATATGCCTCTGGGCCTGGCTATCATGTCTGCCATCTTCGTGGAGTTCTGGGGCATAAGCACGCTGGGCCTTTCCACCTATGGGGGCAAGTTCTTCAACTTCGGAGGCTTGCTGCGGGGCATACGAAGACTCTCCCTTGGTCAGCTATTTCAAGGCGTCATAGATGCCTTCGTCGGCTTGCTGGAGCTTGTCTCGGAGACAGTGCGCCTAATCAGCTTCACCTTCCGACTTTTCGGCAACATGTTCGCCGGCGAAGTGGTGATCCTAATGTTCACCTTCCTTACTCCTTTAGTTTTCACCCTGCCCTTCTACGGCCTCGAGCTGTTCGTGGGCCTTATCCAGGCATTCATCTTTGCCACGCTGACGTTGGTGTTCGGCATGATCGCCGTGAGTCACGGCGGCCATGCTGACGCTGAGGGGGTGGAGGCCGAGATTCACCAAGCGGAGACGACGGAAGATCGACCGGTAAATCCTGAACAATAGCAGCAAAAGGAGGTAGATAGATGGAACTGCTGCTCGCCATCATGCCGCCGCTGGGAGCGGCTGCACATTACGTGGCGCAGGGCACGAATCTTAGCATAACCGACAACGCCATCAAATACCTTGCCGCTGGTCTGGCCATGGGAGTTGGGGCCATGGCCCCTGCCTGGGCTATCGGCAACCTGGTGGGCCGAGCCATGGACGCCCTGGGCCGCAACCCAGAGGCCCTGCCGGCCATTCAGGTGAACATGATCTTGGGTCTGGCCTTCGCCGAGGCCATCGGCATCTATGCGCTGGTGGTGGCTGTCATGATCGGCTTTGTCTTCTAGGCCAGCGTGATAACTAGGTGGGGAGTGGGGCAATGGAGCCAATCTTCCTCGGAGGGTTCGTTGGTGGGCTGAAGGCTCTGGGGATTAATCTTCCCAGCCTGCTGGCCCAGCTCATCAACTTTACTCTCCTTCTGATTGTGCTGAGCATCTTTGCCTACAGGCCGGCAATGCGCCTGCTGGACGAGCGACGGCGCCGCATCCAGGAGGGTCTGGAGGCAGCGGAGCAGGCCAAACAGCGGGCCGCCGAGGCTGGGCTGGAGGTGCAGGCTCAGTTGGAGCGAGCGCGGCAGGAAGGGCAGGCCGTTATCGGCCAGGCCCAGCAGATAGCGGCCCGCATTCAGGAGGAGGCTCACCAGCAAGCGCGCCAGGATGCGGAGGCGCTGCTAACCCGCGCCCGCAGCGAGATCCAGCTCGAGCGGGACAGCGCCATCGCTGAGTTGAGGCAGGAGTTCGCTGGCCTTACCATCGACGCTGCCGAGAAGGTCATCGGCCAGTCGCTGGACCGTCAGGCTCACCGGCGCCTTATCGAGGAGGTGCTGGCTGAGTCGACCCTGGGCGGTGACGGCGACCAGCAGGCTTCCCGATCAGAACCCAGCTCATGATTCGCGATACCGCAGCCAAGCGATACGCCCAGGCGGCCTTCGAGATCGCCCGCGGGCGCAATAGCCTGGAGGAGTGGGCCGCCGACCTGGCCCTGGTGGCTCTGGTAATGGCCGACCCTCAGGCTGCGGCCATCCTCAGCAGCACCAAGCTGGCCCTGGCCGATAGGTATCGCCTGTTGGAAAGGATTCTGGCGGGGATCGACCCGCTGGTCATGAACCTGGCCAAGTTGCTGGTGGCCAAAGGGCGAGTGGGTATCGCCTCTCAGGTTGCCGAGGCCTATCGCGACCTAGTGGACGAGCACAGCGGCGTCGCCCACGCCAGGGTGGTCACGGCGGTGCCCCTGGCCGATGCCGAGCGGCGGGCGGTGGAGGAGAGACTGAGCCAGATAACGGGCAAGAAGGTGATCGCTCATCTGGAGGTGGAGCCGGCCATCGTCGGCGGGCTGGTGGCCCGCGTGGGCGACCGCCTCATCGACGGCAGCACTCGCAGCAAGCTCCTGGCCCTGAAGAGAGCCCTGGAGGGTCAGGAGCAATAGACTTGAAATCACGTAGCTGCAGACCTTCAGGTCTGCATTAGCAGGGCTTGCGCCAGAGGCGCATCCGCCTTCGGCGGAAAAGCCCTGCAGCTACGAAGTGCAAACTGGAAGGTGGTGACCGGGGCAATGGCAGTACGACCGGAAGAGATAGCATCCATTATTCGACAGCAGATCGAGCAGTTTGGCGCCCAGGTCACGGCGGTGGATATGGGCACGGTCGTGGAGGCCGGCGATGGCATCGCCCGCGTCCACGGCCTCCGGGGCTGCATGTACAACGAGATCCTGCAGTTCCCCAACGACATCATGGGCCTGTCCCTGAACCTGGAAGAGGACATGGTCGGCGCCATCATCCTGGGCGACTACACCGAGATCAAGGAGGGGGACGAGGTGCGCGCTACCGGGCGCATCGTCGAGGTGCCGGTAGGCGATGCCCTCATCGGACGGGTGGTGGACCCCCTGGGCAACCCCCTGGACGGCAAGGGGCCGGTGCTTCGTGATAAGACCAGGCCGATAGAGCGCATCGCTCCCGGCGTGGTACACCGCAAGGGTGTCGATACCCCCGTTCAGACGGGGATCAAGGCCATCGACTCCATGATCCCCCTCGGCCGCGGCCAGCGCGAGCTGATCATCGGCGATCGCTCCAGCGGCAAGTCAGCCATCGGCATCGATACCATCATCAACCAGAAGGGCGGCGACCTCATCTGCATCTATGCGGCCATCGGTCAGAAGACCTCCAAGGTGGCCCAGGTGGTGGCCACTCTAGAGCAGTACGGAGCCATGGAGCACACCATCGTGGTGGCGGCCAACGCCTCCGACCCCGCTGCCCTTCAGTATGTGGCTCCCTACGCCGCCTGCGCCATGGGCGAAGAGTTCATGGAGCGGGGCCAGGATGCCCTGGTGGTCTACGACGACCTCAGCAAGCATGCCTGGTCCTATCGCCAGATGTCCCTGCTCCTGCGCCGGCCGCCCGGCCGTGAGGCCTACCCGGGCGACATCTTTTACCTTCACAGTCGTCTTCTGGAGCGAGCGGCCAAGCTGGCCCCTGAATACGGCGGCGGCTCCCTCACCGCCCTGCCCATCATCGAGACCCAGGCGGGGGACATCTCCGCCTACATTCCCACCAACGTCATCTCCATCACCGACGGTCAGATCTACCTGGAGACCGACCTGTTCAACGCCGGAATCCGTCCGGCCGTCAACGTGGGGCTCTCGGTGTCACGCGTGGGTGGTGCCGCCCAGACGCGGGCCATGCGCCAGGTAGCCGCTCGCCTGCGCCTGGACCTGGCCCAGTTTCGCGAGCTGCAGGCCTTCGCTCAGTTCGGCACCGCCGAACTGGACGCGGCCACCCGTCGCCAGTTGGAGCGAGGCCAGCGCCTCACCGAGGTGCTCAAGCAGCTCCAGTATGAGCCCATGTCCTTGCATCAACAGGTAGAGATCCTGTACGCAGCGGTGAACGGCTACCTGGACGACGTAGCAGTGGCCAAGGTGCAACCCTTCGCCACCGCCTTCCAGCGCTTCATGGAGACCAATCACCCCGACATCGGCAAGGGTATCGACGATCAGAAGCAGATCACCCCTGAGACCGAGGACAAACTGAAGGCAGCCATCGTCGGGTTCAAAGAGAGCGTCCCCTACTAGTGTAGTCATGGCTACTCTTCGCCAGATTCGCCGCCGCATTCGCACCATCGAGAACACGGCCAAGATCACCAAGGCCATGGAGCTGGTGGCTGCCTCCAAGATGAGGCGAGCCCAGACTCGCGCCCTGGCCGGCCGCCCTTATGCGGAGAAGATGCGCTCGGTCCTGGCCGACCTGGCCCAGACCTTGCCCCTTCAGGAGCCCGAGGCCATCCATCCGCTCATGCGCCGGCGGCCGGTGCAGGCCATCGACATCATCCTCATTACGCCCGACCGCGGCCTCTGCGGCGGTCTGCCTGCCAGCCTGAATCGCCACACCGCCTCCTTCATCGTCGAGCGGCAGTTGCCCGCCAGGTTTGTCTGCATCGGTCGCAAGGGGCGCGACTTCTTTCATCGTGCCGGGATGGAGGTGGTGGCTGAGTTCATCGGTCTGGGCGACTACCCCAGCTACGAGGACGTGCGGCCCGCCGCTCGGGTGGTCATGGAGGACTACATCCAAGGCCTGGCCGATGAGGTCTATCTGAGCTATGCTTTGTTCGTCAGCACCGCGGTTCAGCGGCCGCAGGTCTTCAAGCTGTTGCCGGTGGAACCCCCCGAGGAGGCGGCCACCTGGGCGGTGGATTACATCTATGAGCCCTCGCGAGATGATATCATGGCTGAGCTTCTGCCCCGCTACGTGGAGCGCCAACTCTACGAGGCGGTACTGGAGTCGGTGGCCAGCGAGCAGTCGGCGCGCATGGTGGCCATGCGCAATGCTACCGACAACGCCAACGATATGATCCGCGAGCTTACTCTAACCTATAATAAGGCCCGCCAGGAGAGCATCACCAAGGAGCTCCTGGAGCTGACGGGCGGCGCCGAGGTGCTCAGAG
>Ga0315280_10002022_pt1 | contig 33594 bp, 37 predicted proteins | sample YL17G06_40_MG_FD_203697 | JGI IMG/M metagenome (GOLD analysis project Ga0315280, IMG submission 203697) | Sediment microbial communities from Yellowstone Lake, YNP, Wyoming, USA - YL17G06_40 | ecosystem: Environmental > Aquatic > Freshwater > Lake > Sediment | place: USA: Wyoming | collected...
ATAATATATCTAAATATATATATCTTTATCTCGGACAGAGAACCGAGACCGATGACGCCCAAACCTAAGCCTCAACCCAGCAAATCCGAAAATCAAAGACCAACGGAATTCGGTGTCCCAAAGCCCGACGTGGCAGAGGTCTTTTTTTCCCAGAGACAAATGTTGGGGCTCCACGGGCAATACACTCATGACTGACATCGATGTGCACAGTCCCAGTTCCGCTATCCGGAGCAGTACCATAGAGGGTAGTGGAGTAGGATCTCCTCGACTATTCTCTGATGCACGCTCTCAGCCGGCCCGTTTCCATCAATCACGTTGACACCTAGAATTCGAGCCAAACTAATGTAGATCTTCCTACGCTGTCTAAGATATTCAATACTGGGAATATCGCTCTTTCTTCCATACGCTGTTTCCTCGTCTATGTCAAGTACTATGACGATTGAGGGTCTAGGCACTAGCGCAAGAAGGAGCTTTCCTAGCAGTTTCTCCGGGAGAGCAGTATCCCTCGTCTCAACGATCAAATCAACCAAGATGTCGATTGCGCACCTATCATAGAGACCCATATAGCCAATCTTGGTCGGGATCCAAACCTTGAATAGATGACTCGCGAAGGTATCTAGGCCGAACAAATAGGGCCATATAGCCGCTACGACTCTGTTCCTGTAGAAGCTGTGCTCCGGATACTTTGCACCGTTCCTTTCATTTGTTCTCCAACACGTGTATCCTAATAGCCGGCAGAGCACTAGAAAAGGATAACATGTCAATGCTACCCACCGAAGCCACGTGTACCTCAGCTTCCAATTTCCCTTCTTCAGCCGTCTGGCAATCATTCTTATCTGTGTCGTTTTTCCTGAGCCATCTATACCGCACATGAAGATGGGCAAAGCAGACAGAATAGTCTTGGGTTCTCCAGCGTACTTGCCAACCTTGTCCTCCATCTCATCCAGAGTGATTGGACGTTCGCTCTCATACACGAGCAGCTTGAGACCTACTAGTAGCGTGCCGCACGACAACACGGTCGCGAAGGAGGACAATACCGTCAGAATACCGTAAACGCCGAACAGTCTTGCCGTCGAGTAAAGCAAGTAGCCCAGAGCACTGCCGGATGAGAGCAATAGACACAGTCCGACCAGTTTGTCTCTACCGATCTTGCACTTCATGGCTTTTCGCTCTAGGTTTCTCCAAGTATCGCTCTTGAACACAAGGCTAGGTAATGCGAGGAGAAATCATAAATGAGGTCAGAGGCCCTGGCTCTGCCAAGGATCCTACTGCAGTGATAGAAAGATGAGAACACGCATCCAATTCTACTTGGAATACGCACGGGAAACTCTGTTTGGCCAGAGCATTCCTTCTTCAGCCAGGAGCTAATTGTCCGGCATATCCTGGTTTTTTCATAGACTTCGAGATTGTCTTCATTCATGAAACTTTGACCGCGAAACGCCTTCGAATATTCCTCCAAAAGCCTGAGGTAGAGGTATACAGCGTCAGCAGTACCGTAAGTTTCGGCTACATTGAATAGATATCTCCAGTCGAAACCATTCGCGCCAGATATCAGGTCAATGCCGTGAAGTAGGTCTGCCAATGTGAACCTGAGGTGATTGTATCCATGAGTCGCCACCAAGTACAAGTCATCCTCGCACGATGGGACGAACACGCTCACGTCGCTCATCCTGCAAAGTCGCTTTCTCGCGAAGATCAGCACACTATCGCACACTAGCTTCCTGATCCACATTGGTCCTGGGTAAAAGTCCACCAAGATTCTTGGCTCTGCCTTATCTGCCCGACGTAGTGCTGCAACCTTAAGCGGATGCGCAAGCAATCTGAATTGAACAAAAGAGAAATCCGCCCTGTCCAACGCCTTTATTCCTTTGAGCTGTTCCGCCGAGTCCAGCGCCAACACATCAAGATCTTGCATCAATGTCCATGGGTACCGCATGAGCTTTATGAAGACGTGTTCTACGCGGGCTTTGGTGAATAGTTCTGACACAAGTTCCAACTTCTTGATCCACGCCTGTCGGAACATCCGATCCTTCTGTGCTTGATCAATGAGACCTGAGGCGGGGGTCTGTCTCCCTTGGCGAGCATTCCATGAGAGAAACCTCTCAAGCGAGATCTTGTTGTCTGTGAACTTACGCACTATGGATTTCGCATCCAACTCGTCCACATGCAGACTGTCCACGTTCCTATTGCAGGAATCGTCAGAGGAAGCGATGAGGACCTCATTGAGGCTCATTTGTATGTCAGCCGCTTGAGTCACACTATGAAAACTCCTAGAAAAAGCGCAGGGAGAACATTGCCATCGATCGAATTGCCCTCGGTCTCAAGACCGCACGCCGAGTCTGGCGCTCACTCGTCGATCACCTAGTCGAGACGACGCGCACTCATGATAAAAATACGACACTAGTCCCATATCAGCCGACAGAAGAACCGTATACTGAGGTAAACCCGTTGCTATACACGAGATTGTGGTCTGCTGTTTCAAGATTGTGATCGACAAGCCCCCAATTGTATTTCAGGTCGAGGCTCTTGTAGTAGTAGTTCGTAAGCAGATCCTGCCTGTAAGACCTAACAATAACCTGACCATCAAAAAGGAAAGGATTCTCCTGCAAAGTTTGCGTGAAATTCAGGCTCTTCTGACCCACATTGTCGTAGAACAATATGCCGTAAGCCAACCACTCCCTAGATGTCGCTGATCTGTAGTAGTCGAGAACCATCAGCGTATAACGGTCAGTTCCAATGCTACTACCGGAAGAGAACTGCACGACAAATTCCGCGCTCTCCTGTTCCCAAGGATGAATGAACCGTACATATTCCCAAGTGTGAAACGCAAAGAAAGAGACGACAATGAGGGCAACCACTGCCACTCCAAAGACCGTGGTCCGACTTCTTCTCCATGACCTGATTATGTACGGACCCATTATACATAGAGGAATCAAAACATAGATTTCGACCCGCCCGAAGAAGAAGCCTGCGATTGCTGGCGTCATCGAGGCGACCGCAATTACGCTGAGCATTTGGATCTTCCTGTCTCTCCAATGAGTCAAAGCTGACGCGAAACCCAACGTCAGTGTCGCAATCGGAGCGAGTTTGGTATACGCCACAATCAATTCCTGAACGAAACCCTCGACGTTAGTATTCCCGATGAATGTCTCCCTCAATGATCCAGTCTCATGGGCAAAGATACCCGCGCTCCACTGGATCATGTCGCCGAAGTTCTGGTACGCGTACCATATCAGATAGACGCCCCATATGACAACGAGTAGAATCGCAAAAAACCTCGGTGTGGAGCGGTTTCTATCACCTAGGAACTGAAAAACGATGGACACCCCCCATATGGATGCAATGAGAAAAACCATCGTAGTGGGACTACTAATCACAGTACCTAGCGCAAGTACAGACATGATTCCTAGCATCCGACGGTCCTTTGTCTCTGTGAATACTAGATATAGAGAGAGAACGTAGAGCGGAAGAACGTAGACCTGAGGACAGAAATGGGCGTATAGGTCCATGTAGGGAGAAACAACCAGAAACAACAAGGGGCAGAGATATCCCATTCTGCCAATTGCTTTTCGACCTAAAAGCAGAATAACGGCGACAAGTAGGATGTTTGAAACGGCAGACATCGTGTAGCCTATGTTGATCAGAGGTATTGACGTTATCTCTTGCGCAATACTCAATGCTAAGAACGCTCCAGGATACTCGAAGTAGGGTTGCCAAGCACTCCCTGAGTGAGTCGGGATCCCGCCCGTCCTCACAATCGTTTCTACATAGCTCTCATGGTAGAACGTATCCCAATACCTTACACTAGCTCCTTGGTTCGTTGGATAGAGCACCAGAAAAAGGAAAGCCAATACGAAAGGTATCACTTGTGAGTAGCGATCAGAGGATCTCACAAGAGACATGAAACACAGCCCCAACAGTAACAAACTGAAGACGAAACCGGTCGACAGCATATACAGGGAATCCGGGCTTTGCAGCGTGAATCTCGAGAAATCGAGACGACTGAAAACCGCAAAGCCTGCGATGGCAGCTGTCAGAATTGAAATGTGGACGCCATCGATCACAGCTACCTTAGAGATGGTGTCTCACCACTTCGCTGTTTTTGTTCGGATCCTCGCCACTGGTGCTGCCGCGCGAGGAAAGCCTACAAGAGGCCAATGGCATCATACACATTCAATAGTCTGTCAAGCACACTGTCAAGGTCGAATGCACCAACAACGGCCTTCCTCGCGGCGATTCCTAGCGCATCCACTTCTTCATGTTGCTCAATGAGCAACCTCAAAGCACCATACAACTCATCAGTAGTCACTTCCGCGAGAAGCAAACCGTTTTCTCTGTGCTTGATTATGCTCGGTATACTCTGAATCTTCGACCCAACTACCACGCGTCCACACGCCATAGCCTCGAGCATCGATATTGGCGGGTCGACTGCGACTGGACGCATGAAAGGTAAAAGAACAACGTTGGATGCGTTGTACAATAGAACCTTCTCATCTTCACGCAAGTCCATTTGCACAATCGTCACGTGGCTACTCAAACCGAGTGCCTTCGCCTCCGACAGGATCGTCCTTGCAAATCTCCTGTTCTCTACTCCCGTGTTGTCGTAGAATTCAACCGGGCACACAATATGCAGCTTCACATTGTCGTGTCCATCCCGCACCAGCTGTCGTATAGTCTCGATCACAACAGTCCAAGGAAATCTCATGGGCCTCACGGTGCCGACGTAGCTCACGAGAAAAGCGTTCCTGTCGATATTCATCGCCTTACGCGCCTCTCCTGTATCCAGTGGCCTGAATACCTTGCTATCTACTCCGGGCGGTAAGATCCGGATCATGGATCTGGCTATTCCATGGCGGAGCAGTCTGTCAGCGACAAGAGAAGAGCTGCAGAGAAATATGCTTGCGTATCTCGCATAGAACTTCGATCCCGCGACATACCTGATCCTGTCTAGCCAATCCATGTAGTAAAGGTCGTAGATTGTCGAGTGAATGAGTACGGGTTTTCGATACATGGTAGCCACGGCCGCGGCGTAGGAGTAGTTCAAGCCGTCAAAGAGATGATATGCTTTGGCACCTTCCCTGTCGACTTTCCCTACGGCCTTCAGGACTCTCATCTCGTGAACATAACTCGCTCCGGGGAAACCCATGAGTACGGGTACACGTGTTATGTCGGCACGACCGCAAGCTCCACGCGCGCTAGTCGGCTTGACAGGTGAGACCACACTTACGTTAATTCTTCTGGATAGACCACAGATAATCGATTTCGCTATAACTTTGCTTCCCTCATTCCAAGGGCTATGAAACCCGGGCACAATGAAGCAGGTGCGCATGTCCGCTATCGATTGCGCGCGTTGTCGTCGATTCTCCAAATCAACCAATTCAATCATCGACGCAACTTTGTGTTCATGATTTCTTCATAGACCTTCAGAGTTCTTTCGGCAACTGCCCTCCAGTTGTAGTTCCAATCGACTCGCCTTCTTCCTTCTCGCCCGATCCTCTCCGACAGTTGGCGATCGTCGAGCAGTCTCCGAATGGCCTCGCCAAGCGCTTCAGGGTCTCTCGGAGGAACCAGTATCCCGTTCCTGTAGTTCTCTACTATCTCTGGGATTCCGCCTACACTCGTCGCCACGATGGGTTTACCTGCAGCCATGGATTCCAGAAGAACCAATCCAAACGTCTCCGCCAATGTGGGGAGGACAAAAACATCAGCGCACTTGTAGAGCGTCGCTACTTCACCGTCCGGAAGCCACCCAGTCAGCACAACCACATCTTCTAGGGCCAGCTTGCGAATGTGCCGTCTCAGCTTCATTACATAGTTCGGGAATTCCACATGATCTCCAACTATCAAGACAGTCATGTCGTCATGATTCACATACGACACGGCTTCTATCAGATACTCTAGTCCCTTTGACGGTTTTACGACCGACACGCTTAGAACAACTCTCTTGCGCAATTTGTACTTCTCGCGCAGAGCACCGAGAAGATTGCCATTGACTTCGCCGGCGTATGTGCCTTGGTGAACACCGTTCGGGATTGTCGAAATCTGTTGTTCACAAACCCCGAATCGGCTTAGCACGGGTATGTCCGCCTTGGTTAAGGCGATTATTCTAGCGGCACTCCTGAAGGTGAACGTGACGAGAGAACGAAGCACTATTCTTATTGGGTAAGGTGACCTGACATACGTATTGTCGTAGAATTCTTGAAGGCCATGAGTCGTTATTACAAGTGGTATCCTCCGCATCTTGGTCACTGCCGCCATCACACCATAGTGATAGAACCATCCAATGCCGTGCAGGTGAACAACATCAGGCTTGGCCTGTCTCAGCAACACGGACAGCATTGATGGAGAGAACATAATCGACTGATAGCTCAGCGGATAGCTGACCGAAACATATGGAAATCGATAGACTCTTAGTCCATCTATGATTCCAAAGGCAGGAAACCGAGCAGATCTAACCGATGCGTGCGCGAATCCAAGTACGATCTTGTCAGCATCGCTTTCTCGAGTACCATAACTGGCACAATTGAATGTTGCAATCTCAACATCATGTCCCAATTTGGCGTACTCCCTGGATAGGTAATAGACAGCTCTTACTCCTCCTCCCTCAGACGGCAGGAAGAAAGGAGTGAGCGCTAATATGCGCAGTTTTCCCGCACGATCTTGGGCGTATTGAATCACGGCCTTTGTCTTCAGTGTCATGTCGATATGACTATGTCTGCCGTCCGAAAGCAGATTCTCGAAACTCCCCGAAGTAAGATTATCGATAACAGAGACACGACTTCCTTGCCCAAGCAGCTTCTCCACTAGCTGAGATCCTATGAATCCCGCGCATCCTGCAACAAGCTTGTTGAGATCAGGCTTGCGACCTTTCATCCTTCTCAGTCCTTGATTCTTTCTATTGGCCTGCCTATGGGAGGAGCATGTTCATGCCGTTGCCGCGGAAATTGCTCTGCAAATATACCTAATCTCATCTTCTGTCAAGTTGTTTCCTGATGGGAGATTGACGCCTACCGCTGAGAGGTAGTCTGCCCGAGGATAGCTTTTTGTACGGCAGATGTGCCGGTATGCCGGCTGTCTATGAATGGGATAAAAGAAAGTTCGCGTTTCTATCCCCTTCCTTGCCAGATGTCTCATCAAAGCCTCTCTGCTCATGCCGAAGTTCTTCTGAACCAAAACGGAATACATCCAGAAGACACTCTTTGCCCATGGGGCCTCGGGGGCTAGAGCAAGCCCACGCATATTGCGAAGAAGCTCGGCATATAGCTCTGCGCGGGATCTTCGAGCCTTAACAAAGCGATCGATTCTCTCTAGCTGGGCAAGTCCGAGCGCCGCCTGCAATCCTGACATGCGATATCCAAATCCAATTCGCTCATGCCAAAAGTGTTTGCCTTTCTTGCCGAAAGCGTGAGCTCGCAGCCATCTGCAGCGTTCCGCAGTCTCCTCGTCGTTCGTTACAATCATACCTCCTTCGCCGGTCGTGATGATCTTGTTTGAATAGAAACTGAAGCATCCAATGTCACCGAGGCAACCAACACGATGGCCTTTGTATTCTGCACCATGCGCTTCAGCAGCGTCTTCCACAACATACAGATCATTCTGGCGGGCAATATCCAGAAGTGGGCCCATGTCCACTGGGTGACCATAAGTGTGAACCGCCATGATCGCTTTGGTCTTCTTCGAGATTAGAGGCTCGACCTTTGACACGTCCAAGTTCCAAGTATCCAGTTCCGAGTCAACAAGCTTGCACCTCGCTCCAGTGTAGGTAGTGGCGTTGGCAGTAGCTATCATCGTAAACGTGGGCATTATTACCTCATCACCCTTGCCTATTCCTAACGCAGCAAGAGCAAGATGCAGAGCGGTTGTGCCACTGTTTGTAGCGATGCCAAACTTCGCCCTGCAGTACTTCGCGAACTTCATTTCGAAGTCACTTACGTACGGGCTAGTGCCGCTGACCCAAGATGATTTGATACATTCCGTGACGTACCTGATCTCTCTCGCTCCCAATTTCGGAGCGCAAACGGGTATTTTCAACCTTGGCAATCTAATCAGCCTTGGCCCTTTCACCTATCGATGAGATACTTGCTTGAGATAATCCTTTGTTCAGAGGGATAGAAGGGCGCGTCCCAAGGAAACTTTTCGCCCTTTGACCAGCGATTCCATTTTTCAAGATCGCTGTCCACCAAGATCTGAACAAGTCGTTCGAAACCCACGCTTGTTTTCCAACCGAGGCGGAGCCTTGCCTTCGTCGAATCGCCACACAGTTGCTGCGTCTCCAGCGGACGCAACAACTTCGGATCGGTGACAACGTAGTCTCGCCAGTCTAGCCCCACGTGCTGAAATGCTACCTGTGCAAGTTCCCTCACTGAATGAGACTCTCCCGTTGCTATGACGTAATCGTCTGGATCACTCGCTTGCATCATCAGGTACATCGATTCGACATAGTCAGGTGCGTATCCCCAGTCTCTCTTTGATTCCAAGTTCCCGAGCACCAACTTCTTCTCAAATCCAAGCACGATCTTGGCTACGCCGTTTGATACCTTCCTCGTCACAAACTCTAATCCTCTCAACGGAGACTCGTGATTGAAGAGTATGCCGTTGCAGACAAACATGTGATAGGCCGCTCGGTAGACTCTAGCTATAGAAAACCCGTAGAGCTTGGCGACGGCATACGGATTGGCAGGACTAAACGGAGTTCCTTCATTCTGTTTGGGTTCTCCGCTGTTGCCGTAGAGTTCGCTTGTGGATGCTTGGTAGAACTTGATTCCAGAATTGAAAGCTCGGCTTGCCTCGAGCATCCGACTCACCCCTAGACCTGTAATTTCCCCTGTGCCGATCGGCTGCTCAAATGAAGCGCCGACGAAGCTCTGGGCGGCCAGATTATAGATTTCATCTGGGCGCGACTGTTTGATTGCGTCTATCAATGAAGAGCTGTCGACCAGGTCAGCCGGAATCAGATTGACCTCGTCGAAGATTCCCAACGCTTGTAGCCTCCAGAAATTCGGGGAAGACAGCCTTCGATATGTTCCGTGGATCTCGTAGCCTTTTCCTAGAAGGAACTGTGCCAGATATGCGCCATCTTGACCAGTAATTCCAGTAATGAGCGCGGTCTTCATGCTACTCCCTCAGCGCTTCGAGAATCTTCGTCAACTTTGAACAGTGACTTTCAACGGTTAGTTTCGCTATCCGATCAGAAACGGGTGCTGTCTTTGCCTGCAGTGCTTGAAGTAGCCCTCGGGCGAACGAGTCGGGATCGCTCTGCGAAATGAAAAGATTACTGTCGCCACGGGCGACTTCGACCATTGCGGCGTCAATCGTGACAAGACATTTCTTTCCAGATGAAAGGGCCTCCAGTACTGATAGACCATAGGAATCCCAGCTTGGAAAAGCGAAGACCTCGCAAGATAGTATCAAATCACCCAGACTCTCTTCAGGAACAAAGCCAAGGAACTGAGTTCGGCCATCCACACCGAGTGCCTTTGCAAGCTGTCTAAGTGACGACTCCTCAGGACCGGTGCCGGCTATGACCAGCCTGACATCCTCCAGCATCCGGCACACCTCTGCGAAAGCACGAATCAAGAGGTCAACTCTTTTTATGATTTCCAAACGATTTACAGTGAGAATGAGCCTTTCTTTGACCTGTCTCACTTGAGCCTGTTCACTGCGGTATGGCCGTACACCCCATGGGATCACAATAGGATTGATTCCCCATAAGCTCCGGGCTTCCCAAGCCACTCGCCGCGAAGGAGCAATAGAGACGAATGCCGCCCTCGCCTCAAGGTATTTTGCTATTGCAATGAGTTCTGCTATGATCCTCTGCTTCAGCGGAAGGTGGGGCCGTGGCTCATTGAATTGCATGTGGCCCGGAAGAGACTTGGTGATACTCCAATACGCACCGCCATAGAAGTGAGCATACTTGGACACATTCAGGTTGCTGTAGAAGGGAGTGTCGTTAACAATAAGCAGAAACGGAACCCTATAGATTCGTGTGACGATGTAGACGTAGACATTGGACCTGGGGCAGATAATTAGGTTTGGGCGTAGGGCCACTAGCGCTTTGAGCATTTTCGGCAGCGACACAATTGTCGCTACTACAGATTTGTAGATCGAGGATGGGAACTCCTCAACGCTGCCTTGGTGATCAAGAATGGAAGAAACATCCGACGAATACTTGCCTGAGACCTTCCTGCGATCTGCATACAAGTAGATGATATGCACTTCGTGCCCCTTGCCACGCAGAAGCGGCGCAAGTTCGAAGAGAATCCTCTCTGTTCCTCCAAAGGCCGACAAGACCCTTTCAAAGATGACTATTCTCAAACCGCCGCAACCTCCGAAACGTTTCGGATTTTCTGAAGGATCTCATTCCGACGATACTGTGAGGTACATGCAGTATCCTCTGAGAAATGGTCTCTCAAGGCTGATGCACAGCAACTTCGTAAATCCGCTCTTGCACTTTCATTGATCCCTGAAGCGCGAGGGGCCTAATCAAACTCGGAGCGCTCATTTCCGGCAGGCGAGTCGTGAGCCTCGAAACCGCCAGAACATCCCACATCGTCGTTACACAGCCACCCAGCAACGTAGCCCAGCCCCACAGCATATGTGGAACACATAAGGCCTCCCCATTCAATCAATGCCGATCTAGTGAATCTTCTTGCGAACCTTCGCCATGTCGCTCCGCCAAGCACCATGCGTACGTATCTTGCTTCGACCCAAAGGGCCTTCTCTCCGAACAGTCTTGCGACTATGGCTTTTGAGTAGCCTTCGAAGAACGACCGTCTTATCATGAATGAGAGAGTTGTCTTCCAGCGTGAGATTCTGTGATAAACTACTGCTTCGGGGTCAAAGATGATCCTCGACTCTGGATATCGCTCCAGTAGGCCAATAGCTAGCGCGGCCTCTTCGCTTCCTAGTAGGGACCCCCGCCTTCTTCCTAGACGTGTTGGAAAACCGCCTATGGAAAGGAGCGCCTCCCGTCTGAATGACATATTACTTCCTATCAGATTGCGAATTTGGCAGCGCCTTTGGGGATGGCCAGCGTAGGTGCATCCCAGCATCCAATCTAATTCGTGCGCAAACCAAAGAGGTCTTTTGTCTGGGAAAACTGCCAGAATCTTACCACCGGCTCCCATCACCCGCGGATCATCGTAGTTTCTAATCAGATTGTGCAACCAGTTCTTGTCCGCGAGAGCATCGTCATCAATGAAAGCAACAATCTCTTCTGTCGCATTTCTAATTCCCGTATTCCGCCCTTCTGAAAGCCCGAAGCCGTCGCTTCGCAGAACTCGCACGAGCTTGCTGTCGACCCTTCTGCATCTTTCCGAATCGGGTTCCTCGCCTTCAACTACCAAAATGATTTCCTTTGGTAAGCATGATTGTTGTCGGACGGAATCTATCGCTTCAACTGTCTCGCTCACGGGTTCTCTTGCAGAGGTTGTTATGACGACAGAAACGGTATCAGCCATCTTATTCGAGAACCGTCTAGTGAATCTCGGGCATGCGAGGTCCACCTAAGGAATTACGTCCAATCCCGAGTCGTGTAGCGCCTTGGCCAATATGCGATCGCTTCGCTCAAGTCGGGTCGCCTCTCCCTCAGCTCTCTTTTCTCGCCTGCGAATTCTCAGTTTCCCGAGTCTCAGCAAGCATGCCAACCCGTCGCGAAAACGTATTTTCGAACTTCCCTTACGACGATATTCATATGAGATCGGCACCTCTATTAGCCTCAATTGCTTGTTTGCGAGAACAGCCACTGCAATCCCGATCTCGGCGGCGAATCCATTCTCATCCCAAACTAAGTCACGCAGCGCATAGCGAGAAAAGGCTTTGTGCCCCGTCATGACGTCCGTTATTCGCCTAAAGAACAGCAAAGTCGTCATTGCTGAGAGAATCCAGTTCCCGACGCGATGCGAGGTGCTCATTCCCGCACATGAACCGAGGAAACGAGAACCAAAAACGACGTCGGCCTGCCCTGCGACGATCGGATGTATGATCATTCCAATATTCTCGGGCAAATACTCGAGATCCGCGTCTTGTACGACGAATATATCACCCTTCCCATGGGCGAGCCCTGTTCTCAGTGCCGCGCCTTTACCCTGGTTTCCGTCGTGACGGACAATCTTGATGTTCGGGAACTCCTTCAAAATTCTCGGCGTGTTGTCGGTGGAGCCGTCGTCAACAATTATGATCTCTTTCTTGATTCCCTCGAGTCTGGTCAGCCGGGAAAGAAGATCACCAATGGTCTGTTCCTCGTTGTAAACGGGGACAATTACGGTTACGATGGGGAATTCGCTGGCCATGTTCTTCTTTGGCTGGCCTTCAGCTGGGAGGAGAGACATTGCAGTTCGAACAGAACTGGTGCTAATCAAGTGTCCCGTTGAACCTGAACGAGGGTCTTCGCAGTTCTTGTCAAGGCATGCTGATGGGAAAGGCGAAGCGCCTCCCAGTAGCCTTCCGGATCTCCTATATCGAAACGCAAGCTCTCATCATACAACCGCCATGCAATGACCTTCTTTCCTGATTCGATGATCATCTGTATCCCATCTGTCAGATGTAACTCGCCGCTCTTGCATGGTTTGACTTCCTCGAGTGCATCGAAAATGCTAGGACGAAACAGGTATACCGGCTCAATAGCCAGGTTTGATACTGCATATTCAGGCTTCTCCACAACCGCGTCTACCCGATAGAAACCAAGAGAAAGCTCGCGCCCTTCCACAACGCCGCGCTGACTCACATCTGTCATTTGTTTCACTATGAAGATGACCTCGGGCATCTTTGTCTCAAAGGCCTCAAACAGGCTATGGAGGTGCTCATTCTGAGCGGAAACAATGTAGGTGTCGCCTGCGTGAACCAAGAACTCCTCGTCTCCAAGCGACTTCTTTGCTCTCAGAACGGCGTCCCCAAATCCCAAGGGCTTTGGCTGATTGATCCAAACTAGATTGGAATCATCAAGTCTCCTATAGAATGCAGATAGATCAGCAGCAAGGTGGTTCTTGCCTTGTCCGTTAAGGCGCAAAGTGTAATCGAGGTCTTGAGTGAAATGGTCTTCGATTACTCTCTTTCCTCGACCTATTATGAAAACGAACTCGCGAATTCCAGCATCGTAGAGCTGCTCAAAGACTAGGTGAACAAGAGGTTTCACAATGATGTTCCCGTTCTCTGACGGCGCGAATATCGGCAGCATTTCTTTGGGCTGTTCTATTGTAGCGGGAAGCAGCCTTGTTCCTGAGCCTGCGACAGGAATCACAGCCCTAGTGATCAATTCTCTATTCACCTAGGAGAGTTCATGTTCTATGCTTCTCTTCGCAGCGGTCTCGAGGGCGCAGGTCCATTGTGGATGGAGTCCTGCACATTGACCACGGCGACTCGAATGGTTAGAGGCATCTGCGTCTAATGTACTCTTGTGATGCAGCCAACTAGAAAATGCCCCAGGTGTTTTCCATATTCGAAGGTACGAGAATCGACAATACTCCACTCCCAGCAGGAATTGCTGCAGGAACGTAGTCGAGCAAGCGAAGAATGAGTCAAGCTACGGACTCTTTCAGGTACCATTGATAAGTCAGATCCAGCCCTTCCCTGAGCGTAACTCTTGGTTCGAAGCCTAGAAGATGCTTTGCCTTAGAGATGTCGGGCACTCTTCGCCTTAGGTCTTCATACGATCGCCCGTAGAACTCATTGTAAGGTATGAGCTCAGGCTTGAGCTCTCCTTCCTTTCCTGCAACTCTTATGATGCTGTTCGCAAGCTCCATTATGCTGGTCTCAACTGGATTACCGATGTTAAGGACTTCTCCTAAGGCCTCTTTTCTCAGAAGTGACGTAACGGTTGCATCGATTCCATCAGCAATGAAAGTGAAAGACCGTGTTTGGTTCCCGTCTCCGTGAACTTGCGGTGCCTGGTTGTTCAGGATCCTTCGCATGAAGATTGAGACAACGCCGCCGTAGTCGCTTGAGTCTTGGCGTGGCCCGTACGAGTTGAAGTAGCGAAGAATGACGAGTGGGATATCGTATTCTTTGCGGTATGAGTGGCAAAGATGTTCATCGATAGATTTTGAGGTCGAGTAGCACCAGCGATCTATCCGCGTTGGGCCGAGTATTCGACTGGATTCCTCGCTCAATGGAACATCGGAGTTCTTTCCGTAGACTTCTGATGTCGATGCAAAGACGAAACGTTTCAGCCTCTTCCGCCTGCATGCTTCGAGCAGGTTGTAGGTTCCAAAGACGTTCGTTCTGATTACTTCTATTGGATGCTCGACATAGTGCTTGACACCGACTCTTGCAGCGAGATGACAGACCGCATCAACGCCTTTCACCGCCCTGTTCACAGTCTTGGCATCGAGTACGTCTCCTTTGATAAGCCGAAATCCCTTTTCCCGCCTTACTCCGGAGAGATTACTCAACTTTCCAGAGGATAGATTATCCAAGCAGGTGACTTTGGCGCCATCTGTGAGCAAGCGCTCACAGAGATGACTTCCAATGAATCCCGCACCGCCCGTAACTAGAACGGAGAGATCTCGCACGTCTGCGAACAACCCTAGACCCCCTCCAAGGATTCACTATTCGCCAATCCGATAGCTCTATACACTACCTTTCTCGCAAAGCTGCACGGGTCATAGATACGCCTGCCATCCACCACTACTGGCCTTCTCATTAGTGAGAGGAAATCCTCCGCGGTCAATCTCTGAAATTCGTCCCACTCAGTTGCTACGATGCAGCAATCCGCACCTTGTATGCACTCATGCATAGACTTCGCGTACTCAATTTTTCCTCGCAAAAGCTGACGTGCGTTCTCATTCGTTACTGGATCATAGGCGATAACTTTCGCACCCAGCTTCAGCAACCTTTCAATGACGATCATCGATCGAGCCTCGCGCATATCGTCAGTCTCCGGCTTGAATGAGAGGCCAAGTACTGCAATTCGTTTCTGCCCAAGAGAATGGAGCTCTTCAAGGGCAAGTCGGACTGCATTCAATGCTTGCCTTTCGTTTACATCAAGCACGGCCTTTAGCAATCTAGGTCTGTAATTAGAACGTTCGGACGCAACTATCAGCGCTCGCAGATCCTTCGGAAAACATGAGCCGCCAAAACCTAAGCCCGCTTCTAGAAACTTCCTTCCTATCCGTACGTCCAAGCCTATGGCGTCCGCGACTTGAACTACGTCCGCATCATTGACGTTCTCACATATGTTCGCGATCTCATTGATGAATGATATCTTTGTCGCCAAGAATGCGTTGCTTGCATACTTGGTCATTTCCGCGGAAGCAGAACTCATCCTAAGAATCGGAGGGGGTTTTCCGTCGTGGAACTTTCGGTAGAAGTCTTCCAGGAAATCACCCGTCTTCGGATCCAGGTCTCCAATTACGATCCGGTCAGGATGTGAAGTATCGTGGACTGCGCTTCCTTCCCTCAAGAATTCGGGATTCACTGCAAGTCCGAACTTCTCACCTATCTTCTTACCAGAAGCTTTCTGCAAGATGGGCTTGACGATCATGCTTGTAGTTCCTGGTACCACGGTACTCCTGACCACGACGTGATGATAGCCTTCGGCCTGCTTCAGCGTCACCCCTATTTCCTTGGCTGCGAGCCGAACCTGACTTAGGTCTATGCTCCCGTCCATCTTGCCCGGGGTTCCAACGGCGACGAAAATGATGTCCGAATTGAGGACCGCTTCTTGCATGTCCTTCGTGACGACGAGCCTTCCTGAGGAAAGTGAACGCTTCAGAGCTTCATCGATCAGAGGTTCGCGGAAGGGCGGCTTTCCCTGTTGGATTGCTTCATATTTTCTCTGGTCAATTTCGCGAAGTATCACAGAATAGCCCTTCTCAGCGTAACAACACGCCGAGACGAGCCCGACATACCCAGCGCCAACTATCGACAGCTTGGTCAACGCGTTTCAGAACTCCCTATGGCACAAGTCGCCAAAGGCATTCTAGCCAAACAAGCTTCGAGCTTCCAGCTTGGATTCGTCGACCCGTCAAGTGACTGTAACACTTTTTGCTAGGTTCCTGGGCTTGTCAGGGTCCAGTCCCTTTTCAACGGACATGTGATATGCGAAGAGCTGAAGTGGAACCACGTAGACAATAGGCGACAGAAGCTGATGGACGCCGGTCGGCATTTCAATGTAACTATCCGACAGCTCCTTGACCTCCTCATCTCCTTCCTCAAGGATCGACACAATCGTGGCATCACGAGCCTTCATCTCCATGATGTTGCCAAGAATCGCCTTCCTACTGTGATCCTTAGGAACTATGAACACAACCGGCACTTTAGGCTCGATGAGGCTGATTGGACCATGCTTGCTCTCACCCGCTGGATACGCGACCGAGGGCACGTACGCGATCTCCAGAAGCTTCAGCCTTGCCTCCATGGCCGTTGCCGAGCTGACCCTCCTCCCCAGAAACACCATGAGCCTTGCGTTGGCGAACTTTCTGGCGAGTTCTCTGATCTTCGCGTCTTGTTCGGTGATCACGCGCTCGACCATGCCAGGGACCCGCTGGAGTGCACGCTGGAATTCCTCTGACTCGGTGTGGCCCATCTTGCCACGCTTCTCCCCTAGGACAGACGCGACCTGCGCCAGGACAGCGACTTGGCTGGTGAATGTCTTCGTCGCCGCCACACCGATCTCCGGTCCGCTCTGCTGCATCAAGAACGCCCTCGCCACACGTGTCACGGTCGAGCCCAGCACGTTCGCGATCGCGAGCACCGTCGCCGCCCTCAACCTTGCATGCTCAACACATTGGAGCACATCCATGGTCTCGCCCGACTGGGTTACCGCGAGTACGCATGAATCAACGCCTATACAGTCCCCGTACTGCGGAATGAACTCGCTCGCGATCGTGGGCACCGTGTTCCCTCTCGCCGCGTTCGTAAAGATGTATGAGCCGGCCAGGCAGGCGTGGTAGGATGTCCCTGCCGCCACCATGTAGACCTCCCTCGCCCGATCCATGAGCGTCGCCATCACATCCACGTACGGTCGCTGAAGCCTCAGAGCCTGCCGCAACGCCTGCGGCTGCTCATAGATCTCTTTCAACATGAAGTGGGCGTAACCTCGCTTCTCCGCCATCTCGGGCGTCCAATCCACAGAGAATGTCGAACGCTGCACCGCGGATCCATCATCGATCTTCCTGACACGCACCTTGTTCCGCTCAAGGGTTGCGATCTCCCGATTGTTCAGCTCGACAAAGGTCCGCGTCCTTGAGAGGAGCGCCGTGACATCCGACGCGCAGTAGATGCCTTCTCCCTCGACCCCTATGACGAGAGGACTCTCGTTCCTTGCCAACACTATCCTCTCAGGCTCCTTGGCGCTGATCACGGCCAACGCGTATGAGCCCTCTAGCCGCCTAACGGCCGCAAGGACCGCCTCCTCTATCGAACCCAGCGTGGCATACTCAGCCTCGATTAGGTGAGCGATCACTTCCGTGTCCGTCTTGCTCTCAAACAGATGCCCGCCGTCAACAAGCTCCTGCTTCAAGTCCAGGAAGTTCTCTATTATCCCGTTATGCACTAGGCAGATGGATCGGGAGCAGTCGAAGTGAGGGTGCGCGTTTACCTTGCTCGGATTTCCATGCGTGGCCCAACGCGTGTGGCCGATCCCGACAGATCCTGGAAGCTCATCCAGGTTAAGCCGAGCATGAACCTCGGCGATCTTTCCGGCGTCCTTCTTGAACTCGATTCCGCCTTCGAATAGGGTCGCAATCCCCACGGAATCGTAGCCTCTGTATTCTAGACGCCTCAATCCCTCATGTAGTACCGGCGCTACGGCCGAGCCGGAGTTCAGAACCGCGCCGACTATTCCACACATGCCCTTAGACTTTCACTTGATCGATGACGTAACCAACTTGCCCGCTCCGGCGCTTTCCACGCCGGGCCGGTATTGTCTGCCATACGCCACCAGAGATAGTCCGTCCGCGTTGTCTGCGTGACTAGCTCACTTTCGCACTTTCTGTAGCTGTCGCGGTTGCCTCAGGTTCGAGTGGTGCGGGCGGGGGCGTCGTTGCCATCGTCCACCCTATCCAAGCCGCGATTACGAGCACGGCTGCAACCGCAACGAACGCCGTGATCTGCAGAACCACAATCGCGTAAGCAAAGAGGAGCCACGCGTAAACGACGATACCAACTATGCTCGCAACGAGAAGCACGGCGCCGATTCCTTGATCTTTGTTCATTCTACGCGTTCACCTCCAATACACCAAGGTACAAGATGTACCTGCGGTCATACAGCCATTCCCGCATTCGTGGGGCCCAGCTGAACACTCCTCCCGGTCTCGCGTACTCCTCAAACATCACGGCGGCTCTGGCTCTACCTGCTTTGACGATGCGACTCTGAAAGCACTCGACCAGTTTCAGCGTGATCCGTAGGACTTGCACCATCAGTCTTGTGTTGGTGATCTTGCCCCTAGCTTTGGCGACCCAAAGAGCGCATCGGTAGAGCCCCCGTTCAGCGGTGCTCAGTCTTCCCCAGCTTCGATTTCTGATGCTCCTACGCCAAAACCCTACCAACCAGGAATAGGTTAGCGAGTCCGCGTTCTGCATGAACAGACCGCCCACCAAGCCCTTGGATGGGATCGAGTCTCGGAGCACAGAGTGCACTGGGAATACCTGCGGTAGTGAAGGAAGAGAGCGATTAAGGCCCTTCTGATGGCGTCCTCTAGAAGATTGTCGTCAACTTTCTAGAACGAGAATTCCTGTTGATCATCATCGGGCCCGCTCCCGATCGTCGCTTCTCGTGAAACTGACCACTTCTGGCACTTCAGACAGGCTGCTGACCACGTCATCTTTCTCTATTTGGGCCAGTTGATCAAGCACGGACCAACCGAAACCATCTTCACCCAGCCAAGCGATCCGAGGACGAAGGCATACATCGAAGGCGCGTTTGGCTAGAAGGATTCAGCGCTTCACGAACTCAATTAACCTAGTTCTCATCGAGACCTAGACAGGACGCTTTGTATTCGATTCTTTTCTCTGAGCCGATCCGACATGTGCCTAGAGGTTCCGGGGGTCGACTCTCATAAGTCCTGAAACCTTGTCGAATACCACATCTGTGGAAATGATCGTGTGATCGGGGACTGAGCTAAGCGCTGTGGCAGCGTAGTACGCATCGAAGATTGAGCTCAGTCCGAACTGCTTCATGAGAGTCGCGGCTAAGAGGTCCGTTTCAAAGTTCGTGTCAAGATATGTCAGGTTACTCACCGAGGTTAGAGCCGCCATCCTTGAAATGTAAGACTCCAATGGCACGCCCTCCTGCATTGAAACATGGTACAGTTCGTGCAGTACTTCCCTGCTCGTCATGACCCGACCGAACTCACCCTTCTCGATCCGCCGCATTAACCGGTCGGCAACGCCCTTTAGCCAATCCTTCTTCTTCACATGCGCATATATCACGTCGGTCTCTATCATCAAAGCTGTTTCCTCCTTTTCGCCCTTTGGACAGCGTCCTTCCTTGCTGCTTTCTCAGCTGAATCCTTCAGCGCTCTTCTCCCCAACTCAGTCGAGAGCCATCCTTCCGTAACTTTCAACGGCGAACTGGGAAGAGGCACCACTACGAAGAATGAACCTGATGGGATGATAGTCGCCCTAGTCTTACGCACCTGGTACTCCTTCGGGATCGTTAGCCTACCGCGCTCATCCACCGCAACCACCGCCATCCGAATTCCCCAGAATTCACGCCTATCCCCAGATCTTAAGTCTTGCCCCCAATCAACCATTTCGCCCAAATGGCTCCCCGACTACGTCATCTTTCTCTACCTGGGTCAGTTGATCGAGCATGGACCAACCGAAAGCATGTTCACTCAGCCGAACGACTCGAGGACGAAGGCGTACATCGAAGGCGCCTTTGGCTAGAAGGCATCAAGAACGTATGTAGCGCTTCGCGAGGTCCGCGATGTCTTCCCGGGGAAAACAATGACGTTTGTCTTGCCAGCTGACAGGGCCATCGACCCTAAGACATATAGCGAACCGAACGAGTTCTCTCCCGAGTCTCGTTGCGCGCAAATAGCCAAACGGTCAGGCTGCCAAGATCAGTTGTGGCTGGACTGTACGAAGCTTCGGTAAGGTTCGAGCAGATCATCGAGACTATGGAAGTTCTCCTAGATAAGAAGGCAATGCAAAGAATCAAGCTAGGCGAGAAACAATACCGCAAGAAAGCTTACGTTCTCGCTCGAGACGCCGAAGAGATTCGAAAGGTTCTCTCTTCTTGAACTATACGGCGATCTTTCTACGCGTCTTCCTTAGGCGGTTTCAGCGTCTTCATCCAAGACTGAGACTGCAAGTGAGACGCCGAGTCCAAGAGCTTTCGGAGAACCCTTACCTAGGGCTGAGACTCGTCGGCGAGCTGGAAGGTTTCTGGAAAGACAGAGTGGGGAAGTATCGGATAATCTACAAGATAGATGAAACCAAGAAAGAGATCGTCTTCTATGATGTCGATCTCAGAAAACGCGTCTATCGCTAGCAGTCAAATACACATGGCGACTACGTCATCTTTCTCTATTTGGGCCAGTTGATCGAGCATGGACCAACCGAAAGCACGTTCACTCAGCCGAGCGATCCGAGGACGAAGGCATACATCGAAGGCGCCTTTGGCTAGATGCATTGAAGGGCCAACCAAGTCCAGAGGAAGTACTTGAAGCAGTTGAGGATCCACACAGATCGAGGAACAACCATAGGCTCTTGACTCTCTCCGCGACTGAAGTCGGGAGATTCATGCTTCCACCACGATCTTCTGTTGGGTGGGTGTTCCGTTGTTGCGGTTCCACCCGCATCCATCCCAGCGTAGAAGCATAGGCCATGCCATTGGCCTGCTACCGCTACCTGCGGCTACCTTACGTCCGTAGAGGATGTTGTATGCGCCGTTCACATCCGCGTTCATGAGAATGTTGTGGGTTTTGCAGTGGTAGAGTCCTCTATGCTTGCGGCCATTCTTGTGCTTCTCTCCACATAGAGAGCAAAGTTTCGATGTGCCACGTTCCGATTTGAATCGTACGCTGATGCCGTATTCTTCTCCAAGTTCACAGATGCGTTCACGAATCTGAGCGAAAGGCCAGAAGTTATGGAGCTTCTGGTTGCCCACTTTGCCGTGGTTCGCGTTGTCGCGGATATGCTTCAAGTCGCCTACGATGAGGTCTGTGACTCCGTGAGCTTCTAGGCGGTCGTAGAGGTCTCGGAGCATCGCTTTCGCTGCATGGTTCAATCGTCGTCTGCGTGTCCGATAGAGCCTACTGAGATGCTTCGTATCCCGTTCGTTCGTGGAGCTCTCCCCTCAGGACTCAGAAAGCCAACACACACAGACGCGATTTGGCTAGCTTGCTGAGGTTGTTAACATATTGATCAGACGTTAACTATTTATCTTCAAGCGTCCAATATTCTGTCATGCCTGTTGTTACGAATACCTCGCCCGTAATCCTCTTGGCGAGAATCGGAAGACTGAGACTGCTGAGGGAGCTGTACGGGAGTGTGCTCATGCCTCCGTTTGTCAAGGCAGAATGCATTGACAAGGGAAGAGAGACCGGGGCTACAGACGTGCCAAAAATAGAGGGCGGCATCGCGGAGGGTTGGGTTCAACTCGTCAGCTTGGACAAGGAGGAGACGGGGGAGGCCAAACGCCTGTTGCATGTGACGAGGATAGGTCAGGGCGAGGCTGAGGCCCTTGTGCTGGCCAAGCGTAGGCACGCGTTGGCTGTGTTAGATGACAAAGAGGCGAGGGCTATAGCGAAGGGCTGGAATCTGGAACACACGAGCACGGTTATGGTTCTCTTTGAAGCCTTCAAGAGAGAAGTCATCAGTTATGATGAGTTGGTTGAGGACTTGGCAAAGCTCACCAGTATAATGTGGATCTCAACCGACGTCATAACTGAGATGATTCGAAGAGCGAAGGAGGTGAGAAGATGAAGAAGGAGGAACTGGTTGCGACGAGGCTGCCGAGAAGCCTAGTGTTGGACTTAAAGGAGATAGAAGATACTGAGCAGTCTGATCGCTCCACAGTACTGAGGAAGCTACTTCACGCTGCGGTGGCAGACTGGAAGAAGGAGCATGCGGCGAAGTTGTATGCTGAGGGCAAGGTTAGTTTGGAGAGAGCCGCAATGGATTCCGGAGCCTCTGTTAGAGAGATGATGGCCTATCTCAAGGCGAAGAAGATACCTGCTCAATATGATGTGGAGGATTTGGAGGAGGACGTGAGAAGCTTCTACAAGAGAGTGGGGCGCTAAGCAATGGGAAGGAAGTAGGTGGCAGGTCACTGTACTATCTTGGAGACGAGATGAGCAGTGGTCCCATTGTAGCGTCTTTGACTCTCTCCTCGACTAAGAGTCGCGGGGATTCATGCTTCCACAATGAGCCTCTGTTGGGTGGGTGTTCCGTTGTTGCGGTTCCACCCGCATCCATCCCATCGTAGAAGCATAGGCCATGCCATTGGCCTGCTACCGCTACCTGCGGCTACCTTACGTCCGTAGAGGATGTTGTATGCGCCGTTCACATCCGCGTTCATGAGAATATTGTGGGTTTTGCAGTGGTAGAGTCCTCTATGCTTGCGGCCATTCTTGTGCTTCTCTCCACATAGAGAGCAAAGTTTCGATGTGCCACGTTCCGATTTGAATCGTACGCTGATACGGTATTCTTCACCTAGTTCTTGGATTTGCTGGCGGATCTGCATGAAAGGTGTGGGACACTTGATGAGCAAAATCCAGCAGGATTCGAAAGAGGTGCCACTTTCCGGGAAAGAGGTGCCGCTTTGCGAGCTCTCATCAATGCGGGAAAGGCGTACCAGGAAGGCGTCCCAGCCTCGGAGTATGTGCGCGAGATGGTTCATGACCATATCCTCCAAAGGGGGGCCCGTTTGAGAGTTCTCAGCAACGCGGTAAAGGCGTGGCTCATCGCCTACCATGAATGCGTAGCCGTAAGAATTCTCTGCGTAGCACACTGTGTGCTACACAACATATCAAAGCGATATCGGGCTGAATCAAAGCGATATCGTTTTGCAACATTTCTCGAAAATTCTCTGTGTAGAGTAGTGCTCAGGATGCCTGGCACGAGCCCACGTGCCTTGCATCAAATGAAACGAATTGGATGGTGAGACACTCCGAATGTTGGTGGAATGGGTATCATTGACTTTCTCCGCGACTGAAGTCGGGAGCTTGCGCTCGCCTCATCATGGTCAGCATTGGAAGGTTCTTGCTAGAGGAAGAGCCGGATCTTTGAGTGAGACCACTTGCCGCCACAGCATCCTTATCAGCAGCTTGCGGGGTCCTTCACGGATGGTCGTCTTGTCGGACGAATACGTGATTGTCTCCGATCCAGACGTTTGCGGGGGTAAGCCCGTAGCTAGGGGTACCCGCGTGCCAGTGCAGTACATCCTAGAGCTTTCCACTAAAGGATACGATATCGAGAAGATCCATGAAGAGTATCCCGCCGTTTCGAGAGACCTGATAGCCAAGGTGCTCAAGCTCCTGAGCGAAAGCAAGATCATCAGAGTCGCACACTGAGCATGACCCGGTTCATAGCCGACGAGAATATTCCAAGCCGGGTCATCAGGAGGCTCCGCGATGCTGGACACGACGTTGTTACAGTGGAGTCACTTCTCAGAAGAAACCATTTATGTCTGACAGAAGCCTTGATGACGGATGAAGACTGCAATGTCAGAGGAAGTTAGGATTGGGAAGCGCTTCTCGATCGTTATTCCGAAGAGGGTTAGGAAGCTGCTTGAGCTCAGGGAGGGGCAGGCAGCGATGGTTTCAGCGGAGGATGGGCGTATCTTGGTGGAACCGCTCCCAGACGATCCATACGCCGTCCTAGAGGATGCCCTTGGAGATTTCAGCTACAGTGAGGAGCGATATGAGAAGACCGCCGAGGAATGGTTGAGGCGAGTTGCCGGTTCTCGACACCGAAGTGCTGTTCGCTCTTAACCCGAGGGACAAGCATCACAAGCATCACAAGCATGGAGTTTCAAATAGTCGTGATTAGCTCCCACCCATAAATGGGTGCGGGCTTCTCGGCTCGCAGGCTACTATTTCTCTTGCCTGTTCATTCCGAGCATAGGCCAAATCATCTGTGGCCCGTCGAGTCGTGGCCTTTGGCAAGAAACGCGACCCGAAATTGATGCTACTGTTGTAGTCAGCGTTGTAGATGAGTTCACAATTCCAGCAGTGGAAGATACTCTGCGTGAGGCGTTCCGTATTGCGTGAGCCGCAGCGGTGACATGTTCGACTGGACCAGCGTTCATCCGGCGCCTCTGTTGGAACGCCTAGCTTCGCGCATTCTTCCTGGAGGTACCGTATCATGCGTCCGTAGGTCCAATGTGCAAGCATCCTGCGTTGACGTGGATTGCCGTTGCCTTTTGGATTCGTGTACTTGATGTCCTTCGGATAGCCAACCGCGACGAAGCAGTTTTGGGATGTTGTGGCAAGTTGTTTCGCTGCAAGCCGGTCGTAGTATTCGCTGACATGCAGTCTCTTATGCCGTAGTCGTTTCAGCGGCCTCCACTTTCGCGCGCACTGGAGTGTCGCTATGCGTTTTTCAAGCTCGTTGAGGCGATGCCGTTTAGGCCCGTCCGTCTGGATTGAAAAGTCAGTTGACCTTAGAGGCTGATTCGGTTTCAGCATCACGGATGCGATTGACCGCTTCACTCCAAGGTCGATTCCACGTACCGCATAGACAGACTGCGTTTTCACTGTACATTCAACCTTCACGTGAACATGCCATTTCCCATGCCGCTTCACAAGTTGGAAACTCTTCACAGCACCTCGCGTTAGGATGTCCAGGTGATACTTTGCAGGATTCAGCGGGATTGTGAGTTTGACGCCTCTTCGAAGCGTGGAGACACGTGCCACGTATGGACAGAGTTTGAGATGTTTCGACTGTTCAATGGAGCCTATCCGCGTGTCAAACCAGATAGATACTTTTCCGTTCATGCCGTTCGTGAACGGTTCCTGCGGTTCTCTGCGTAGAAGCTTGCGAAGCCACCACTTGTCGCTGACTCTGCGAGCGAACGCGACCTCTCTACGCCAAGTCTTGTGTGCTTCACGGCAACTCCGCCACATCCATGAGGCTGTGTCGAAGCAACATTGAGCCATAGCACCGCTGAGTTCTGCTTGCTGCTTAACATGTTCATGGAACAATCGCCTGTCCACGTGGGAGCCCTTCAATGCGTGTTCTTTGAACAACTTTGACCATAACCAGACCCCGCATGTCGTTCGCGCCGTCAACCGAATCAAGAATTGAAAGTTTATGCGTCGTGATGCCGTAGTGGACTGGAATCTTCACAGTCTTGACGACAAGCATCACGTTCCCTTCTACCTCTCTCGATCTACTGATCGGTTATAAACGGTGGAGGGTTGTGCTTGCGGAATTGGTCAGCCTGAAGGCTGACACGCAATTCATCCCACCCCTAAAGGGGTGTGGGGTTTCTTGCTCAATTCCTCGCTAAGTTTGCTCGTATTCTTCCTCTCTAGTTCTACCGGTCTGTTTCTTGGAAACGCGACATGCTCGTTCGCTCCTGTTGCACAACCGCTGTTGAGAACTGGTAGCGAAGCCCTTAAAGGGCTGTAAACGTTTCTTACTCCTGTAAACGAGGTCTGGCCTTGGCAAAGAGCCGAGTCATGCAGGTGGTAGCTGCAAGGTTGCCAATCGATGTTGCGCGAGAGATCGAGCGGATCGCGGCAGAGGAGAAGCTCGACAAGTCCTCCGTGCTCGCTCGCGCAACTGACCTGTACATCAGGCACTGGAAGCTTGAGAGGGCACTAAGACTCTACGAAGATGGAAGGGTCACAGCCCTGAAGGCGGCAGGTCTTGCGACTCTCTCCATTTGGGAGTTCATCGAAGAACTGGAAAGAAGGAAGATTCCGGTACACTATTCAGCAGAGGAGTTCGCCGAAGACTTTGAAGCCGCGCGGAAAGGGTAGGCTCACTGGTTGACCAAACCTCTGGTCTTCGATACGACTCCGCTAATCTACGTGATCAGGGTTTCAATGGCTGAGTCCTTGAGAAGGTTGCGTGACCCGAAGTTTCTGCCGCAAGGTGTGTACGATGAGCTTCTGAAGGGCGAACGTCTTGGCAAGCCTGAAGCTTCAGTGATACGCGAGCTAGTTGACGAGGGCGCGGTGAAAGTCAGCAGGCCCGCCGACACGTCTGTGGTCCACAGGCTCATCAAGCTCGCAGCAGAAGATGAAGGGAAGCCTCTGCATAGAGCTGAGGCCGAGGCCATCGCTTTGTCTATGGAACTCGGGGGCGTTGTGATCTCAGATGATCATGTCGCAAGGTCCACGGCAAGACTTGTTAACGCCGAGCTTCACGGGACAGGATACTTGGTTGGAAGAATGTATCAGGAACGCCATATCTCAAAGGATGAAGCCATGAGAAAAGTTGGCGAGATGCGCAGAGCGGGCTGGCGCCTCGGGGAAGACGATTATCAAGCGATACTCGACCATCTACGAGCAGCGTAGACTCAGTTTGGCATTCTCTCGCAAAATACCCAGGATATCTTCGGAGCCATCTTGTCAGCTTGCGGAGAACTCTTCTTGGGGCTCAAGCTCGTCGGTCATGTCTCAGGAAAACGTGACTGCCCTTCTGTCTGACAGGGACGAAGCAAACCTTAGCTAAGGCTTTGATAATTTCTCTTCCTGATAGAACTGGCAGTCTCTCAGACAATGATGGGTATCAGCTTGCCGCCTTCCTTCTTGGCTTCGGACTCGTACTCTTCGAGGACAAGCTCAAGGGCTTCTCTCAGGTTCGAGACGGCCTCTTCCTCGGTCTTGCCTTGGCTGATGGCCTCGGGCAGCTCAACGCATCTAGCTGCATAGTAACCCGTTTCCTCATCCTTCCTAAGACGAACAGTGAAAGTGCGCTGACCCATTTTCAATCCGCTTCTTGTAGGTGGCAAGCGAGCATATTTACATGTCGTTTGCCCAAAGTTGGTGAGCTGCAAGGTTTCTGGAAAGACAGAGTGGGGAAGTATCGGATAATCTACAAGATAGATGAAACCAAGAAAGAGGTCGTCTTCTATGATGTCGATCTTAGAAGGCGTGTCTATCGCTAGCAGGCACATAGACTTGCCGACTATGTCGCCTTTCTCTATTTGGTTGATCGAGCACGACCCAACCGAAACCATCTTCACTCAGCCGGACGACCCGAGAACTAGAGCGTACATCGAAGGCGCCTTTGGCTAGACGCATTGAAGTGCCAACCAGACGGGATAAACTCAGATCAGACTGAAACGCTCTGCTGCGAGCTGTCAGACTGCACAACTGGATTCCGAACGAACCATTGCCGGACAGATGCTATCGGATGCAGAGACCAAAACATATTCGACGGGCCAAAGTCGGCCTTTCACATAACGACGAGGTCGTCCTTGACTTTTGTCTTATAAGGTCCCTTTTCGAATCGCCACTGCCCACGTTCCGTCTAGAGAATAAAGCTGAATTGGTTATGCGTTCGGCTCTAGAGAATGCATGAAAGCGTCACTCCGACGATTCGAGTCTCGCAGCATGCACGCGGTCTTGTCACGCATTCTCATACGCAAGCCTAGGATTACAACTCCCCGGTCTGGGTCTTGAACCCGAAGGCCGAGCTAGCTCGCCCCTTCCTCCGAGTCCACATCCTATCGCATTCTGTATTGACTGCAACGTGGTCTGTTGCTAGTCCAGATATTCAGCTCTCGCACCGGCCTCATCCCGGGTGACACGTAAGCGATGAGTCAGAGTCGTGCGGAGTTCATGGCGAAGTGGGGAATCCAGTCCGACCAGGAACTCAGAGACATCATTACAGTCCTACAGGCGGTAATGCGGTCACAGTTCCAGCGACTCCGACCCAAATGGAGCCAACAATTCGGAGAGGAAACCCTACAGGCGGTTGAAAGCATGTGTGACTACCAATACACATTCAGCGCTCGCCACGCCTGATCCAGACCCTAGCGACTATTGATTCTCTCCGCGACTAAAGTCGGGAGTTTGCGCTCGCCCAGTCATGGTCAAGCCTCATCTCCGTCATCCCCAGGAGATTCCTTAGCGACCAGCGACACCAACTTGGTGGGAAAGAAGCTCAGACCTAGTGTTCAAACTGGAGGGTAACCTTCGGCTCAGGGCTTTCCGTGCACGGCGTACGACTACTACTACCCCTAGTAGTCAGGCAGGGGGGTAGTAGTTGCTGTCAGGCCGATGGCTTGGCCTATGCTTCTACGCTGGGATGGATGCGGGTGGAACCGCAACAACGGAATGCCCACCCAAGAGAAGGGGATCAGGGTGGAAGCATGAATCCTCGCGACTCCAGTCGCGGAGAGAATCAATAGAACAGTCGAGCCGAGCACGAGTGCGAGCACAAGATCGAACCTACACAACTCATGCTCAAGTATTCATTCAGTTGAGCCGAGCAATTCTCGGATTGCTTCTGCAATGGTCCTGACGTCAACTATACGCTCCTTCCCGATTCTCGTGAAGTGCCGGTCATTGGTTATCAGCACGGCACCCGCTTGAAGACACGTCGCAGCATGCAGAACGTCTGCCGGATCGGGCGTCTTGAGATAGGGCGCGCATATCTTTCGGTACCTCTCTGAGACGGAGACAAGGGCGGTCTTCTCGAGGAGGGCAGCAACTAGAGATGCGGCAATTGGCGACTTCAGGAGCTCGGCATAGCGGACCATCTCATAAATGAGGAGATCGTTTCCGACGAGACTAATGGTGGGGTCCTCGATCATCTTGAGAAGAAGCTCAAGCGTCCTCGTGCTCTTTCTGGGATTCTTTATGGCGGCGACGAAAACGTTACTGTCAATCAAGAAGGTCCGGATACTGGTTCTTGATCTTCCTCTTGACTTCCTGTTTGACTTTTCGGACAATGGAGTCAACGTCCCTGCCAGCGAGTTCCCTCTCAAGCCTGCGAGCAATCTCGTCAACGTTCAGCCTCTGAAGTACGAGTTGGCCCTCGTCCCGTTCCAGAAGCAGGAACCGCGTCCTTCCTCTGATCCCCAACGCTTGCCGCACAGCCTTCGGGATCACGATCCTTCCTGACGCGTCACTTTCGACAACCTGTACCATATCGCCACCCAGCAAGATTATGCCAAAATACCATAAATCTCTTTGCTTCTGTAGAGTTTATCGCCCGGTAGGGCATACAGTCTTATCAGGAACTCAGAGACATCATTACAGTCCTACAGGCGGTAATGCGGTCACAGTTCCAGCGACTCCGACCCAAATGGAGCCAACAATTCGGAGAGGAAACCCTACAGGCGGTTGAAAGCATGTGTGACTACCAATACACATTCAGCGCTCGCCACGCCTGATCCTGATCCTAGCGACTAGCCAGAGACCCAACTGAGCCTATACTCACCCAACCCAACGACCCGAGGACGAAGGCGTACATCGAAGGCGCCTTTTGCTAGAAGGTATCTAGCGCCTCGCCGGGTTCGTGGTGCTTTCCGACCGACCGTGACACTTGTTCTGCCAGCTTTCACGATACATGTCAGTATATGGTCAAGAAACCAGGGCTTCTGGAGACTCGAACGGTGTGCTGTTAAGTTGTCGGCTCACATCTGGGACTGCTAACCGTCGGTACACGCGAGCTAGAAGTCAATCAATGTCAAGATATGCTTCCTTCTCAGAGAAAGAGATCTTGCATTCCTGCAGGAAATCAAATCCCAGTAGACTGGGAAGCGCAATGCGCCTTCGCTTCTTTCCAAGAAACCGAGTGCGGAAGAACTCAACAATTCGTTTCACCATGCTTTCTCGCTGGACGATAATTGGGAGTATGGGAAATGGAACAATTACCACCGTACCGTCATCACTCAGGAATCTTACCTCAACATCTTCCAGAAGACACTCGTCAGCTGACCCTCCTATGCCGCCTACGTGATTCTTGAGCTTCTTCAGCGGCCGCATATCAGCTCCAATGCGTATCGCGTCATCTTGAAGTAGGCAGGTGACTTGTGCCCCCGTGTCTATGCAGAAACGCACATCGTCATCTACGCCGAGTTTCTTGCAGGTTACGCGTCCCCAAATGTACGCTTTGCCATCTTCGACCTCCCCCGTGAATCGCAGCCTGGCTTCCCCCGGTGAGAGGACTGAGTCATAGAATCAAAAGGGGTTTCTTTCTGTATATGTATCGGATGACGGCAGGAGCACCTTTTACCTTATCTCTGAGTTTGGTGAGATCCTCGTCATGGCCTATTATTTGCCTCTTGCGTACCGCGACATATTCTCCGCCATAGTCCTTCTTGATTTGATCGTAATTCTCCATCAACCATTTAGAATCATCAGCAAGTTGCCCGAATCTAGTCACTTCCTCTCCACTTGCCTGAACCATCACTAGCTTGCTCAAGGATTCCTCACCACCTACAACTCAGCATACCGCGAGATATTTGGTTTCGTGTGTCAACTCTGTGAATCATTGCTTGACCCACAGGAGTATTGCTTCCTGAACTGCTTCCGAGATGTTGCCCTTTTTCATTCCCTTGCGTCTGAAAACCTGCTCTTTGAATTTCCTTTCTAGGTCTTCATCCAAATATACGTCAATCCGTTTCTTGCCACTAGGTGTTTCTGGAGACACTCTCTTCACGCTACAACAATTACCACATTCTCACTTATATGGTTTACCACTAAACCACCAACCTTACGTAGCAGACCCTCTGCTGAGGCTTGTGGAATCGAAGTTCAAGGCGACAACAACTGGTTGACGCTGATAGCAGAGACTTTGCTTGACGAGGGCCCTTGCGATCCGCCCGGAGGCCCTTCTCTGCGATGAACCCAGCGGCTCTCGACCCGATATCTGCGGGGCACATAGAGCGACAGCTCTTCGCCGTCAAACAAGACTACACAATAGTCTTCGTGACCCACACTCTCCGTCAGGCAAGAAGACTCGCCGACCACGTGATCTTCCTATACTTGGGCGAGTTGATAGAGCACGGCCCAACCGAAACCATCTTCACTCAGCCCAACGACCCGAGGACGAAGGCGTACATCAAAGGCGCATTTGGCTAGTTGCATTGAAGGGCCAACCAAGTCCAGAGGAAGTACTTGAAGCAGTTGAGGATCCACACAGATCGAGGAACAACCATAGGCTCTTGACTCTCTCCGCGACTGAAGTCGGGAGATTCATGCTTCCACTCCGATCCTCTCTAGGGTGGGCATTCCGTTGTTGCGGTTCCACCCGCATCCATCCCATCGTAGAAGCATAGGCCAAGCCATTGGCCTGACAGCGTACCCGCCGCAGCGGGCAGCTATATTCAAGACGCCAACTGCATCCCTATGCGCCTCCAAACCACAATCCAGACAGCGGAAACCGCGCAGAACGCGCAGTGAATGTCGTGAATGGCATCGTGGACATGTCTGGCTTGTGTAGGCTTCCGAGACCGTGCGGACTTTGATGCCGTATTCTTCCGCTGTCCATCCGAGCCTGTCCGCGACATGTTTGTGGCTCCAGTAGTTGTGGACCATCGCGTTTCCCTGCCTACCATGCTTGGTGTTGGTTCTGATGCCTGTGAGTTCACCGATAACGATAGTTGACACGCCTTGAGTGTAGAGGTCTTTGACGAGTTGACGAACGAATGCGGCTACGGCATGTCGAAAACGGTTCTTCCTTATTCGGTAGAGTTTGGAGAGCTGCTTCGACTTCTTCTTTCCATTCACGACGGATAGTCGTTGCTGGTGTTGGGCTATGCGGTTGGTCCAGTACCACCAATCCGCTAAGAGGCGACCGGACTGGTAAGCGATTGGTTGACGCCATTCTGGGAGCCAAACGGTTGCGAGGTTCCTTACGCCCATGTCGATGTAGCATGTCTTGGACCCTAACGGGGTGATGAGTGGCTTCACTCGAACGGCTTGAAAGACACGCCACTTCTTCGACAACGTATCCCATGCAACCTCTAAGCGTCCCTGCTTGCCAGTCCACTTTGGTTTGCCTTTGAAGGGTATGGAGAGACGACGCGGCAAATCCAGATGCCCTTCCCGCATGTGGTAGCTGTCGCAGCGGAACAGTATTCGCAGCATGTATCGTCCGTCGCGTTTCCAGTAGCCTGGAGGTTTCACCCGCTTGATCGTGGATGATAGCTTACCGTTCTTCTCCATGCGCTTCAACGCGAGAAACGGACGCCATGCTTCATTGTTCTTGCGGACGATCTGCTGCGCCGTAGCGGAGCCAACGAGCGGGACATACTTCTTGTAGGCTTGCGGGTTCCAGTCCAACTTCAAGTAGTCGCTGTATTGCTGGCGGTGGAGGTAGTTGACCTCGTTCCAGAGCTTCGCGCAGCCCACGGCCAACTCTTGGAGGATGCGGTGCTGTTCCCGTGTCGGCGCGAGGCTGAAGAGGTTGCTGCGTTTCATCCCTTCTTACATCCGTCCCCGGCAGGACCCCTAATTCTCTTCTGAGTCTTAAGCTGCAAGGGGTCGCTTACTCCACGACTAAAGTCGGGAGCTTGCGCTCGCCCAGTTATGGTCACAGTACCAGGTCAAGTTCAGACGTAGGTTCGATAACGAATATCTTCATCTTCACCGCAGGAACCACGGTGAACCACGGCCGACAAAGGACCTGGTGAGGTATGCTCGCCGAGCCCTCAATGGCCCACCATCTTGCCCCGGCTGAAACTACAGAGCAATGCTCAGAGACCAAGAACGGTCGCTGCCGCGTGCGGTAGCTCACCACATACGGCGCCGACAGTCGAGAAAGCTTTCCGAGTGATTAGCTCCCACCCATGAATGGGTGTGGGCTTCTCGGCTCGCAGGCTACTATTTCTCTTGCCTGTTCATTCCGAGCATAGGCCAAATCATCTGTGGCCTGTCGGGTCGTGGCCGCTGACAAGAAACGCGACCCGATATTCAATGCGCCATTATAGTCGGCGTTGTAGACGAGTTCGCAGTTCCAGCAGTGGAAGATGCTTTGCGTGAGGCGTTCCGTGTGGCGTGAGCCGCAGCGGTGACATGTTCGACTGGACCAGCGTTCATCTGGCGCTTCTGTTGGAACGCCGACTTTCCCGCATTCTTCCTGGAGGTACCGTATCATGCGTCCGTAGGTCCAATGTGCAAGCATCCTGCGTTGACGTGGATTGCCGTTGCCTTTTGGATTCGTGTACTTGATGTCCTTCGGATAGCCAACCGCGACGAAACAGTTTTGGGATGTTGTGGCAACTTGTTTCGAAGCAAGAATCCAACGAATTCAATCGTTGGAGTGTCAAGGGATCTGAGAGCACTTCCATCTCCATATTCACGAACAATGGAGCCGCAGCATGATGCTAGCATTTCGCAAGCTCCCGCATTATCCACGAGAGGATACTCCTCAAGTTCTCTTCGGGTGAATTCTCGAGTCTCGTCAGATTATCTGCGACTGCAGTTCTCTCATCGAGGTGAATGTGCCGAGGGAAGGTAGGTAGATCTGGGTGATGCTCTGCTGTGTTGATCCTAACCGAACGATCTCTCGTTTGCCAGTGGAAGGAATACTTCGTTCTGGTGGGATAGCGCACGTCCAAGAATGAACCGTCAACCAGAACCAGGCGCAGCCTATCGGGTAGCAGTATAGGATCCCCTCCGAGAAGGCTTGAAAACTCTTCTGATGCCACTCTGGCTAGCGATCTGAGCGAAGCCCTCTCGGACTTCATTCTCTTATCAACTGGGAATACTTGTCCCCTAGGGCCTCCCTGAGTTCCTC
>Ga0315280_10002023_pt1 | contig 33593 bp, 26 predicted proteins | sample YL17G06_40_MG_FD_203697 | JGI IMG/M metagenome (GOLD analysis project Ga0315280, IMG submission 203697) | Sediment microbial communities from Yellowstone Lake, YNP, Wyoming, USA - YL17G06_40 | ecosystem: Environmental > Aquatic > Freshwater > Lake > Sediment | place: USA: Wyoming | collected...
ATGGCAGATAGAACATCAGGTCAAGCATCAAATCTTCGATTATGGCCCTCAGACCTCTGGCTCCAAGCTTCTTGTCAATGGACTTTTCGGCGATAGCTGACAGAGCTTCTTGAGTAAACTCTAATTCAACACCTTCCATCTCAAACAATTTCTGATACTGCTTCATGATAGCATTTTTTGGCCTGGTTAGTATATCCATCAAATGCTCTTTGGTCAGATCATGAAAAACTGCCATCACCGGAATCCGACCGACCAATTCCGGGATTAGACCGAATTTTATCAAATCTTCTGGCATGAGATGCCTATAAATTTCTTCTTCTTCAGGAATCTCTTTCTTTAACTCAGCCTTAAAGCCCACAGTGGATTTTCCGAGACGCTGGGCGATAATCTTATCCAGTCCGATAAAAGCCCCGCCGCCGATGAAAAGAATGTCTGTGGTATCTACAGGAATAAATTCCTGATAAGGATGCTTACGACCGCCCTGAGGTGGGACATTGGCTACTGTGCCTTCTATGATTTTGAGTAAAGCCTGCTGAACGCCCTCTCCAGAGACATCGCGGGTTATGGAAGGACTGTCACTCTTGCGGCTAATTTTATCGATTTCATCTATATAGACGATACCCTTCTGGGTTTTCTCGATATTGCCTTTAGCTGCCTGGAATAATTTCAAAATTACATTTTCCACATCTTCTCCAACATAGCCAGCTTCTGTCAGGGTAGTAGCATCAGCTATGGCAAAGGGAACGGAGAGAAGTTTGGCCAGAGTCTGAGCCATTAAAGTTTTTCCCGTCCCTGTTGGCCCGATCAGCAGAATATTGCTTTTGGTAATTTCCACATCGTTGTGACCCCTGGGCTGGTTAATGCGCTTATAATGGTTGTATACAGCCACTGATATTTTTTTCTTGGCTTCTTCCTGTCCAACGACGTATTCATCCAGGGCCTTTTTGATCTGAACAGGCGTCAGGTAGGTTTCTTTTTTCTGTTTGAGTTCTAACTCTTTAAACTGATCAGAACTCAGAATCGAATGGGCTATCTCCACACAATTGTCACAAATATAGACTCCCTGAGGCCCGGCTATCAGTTTTTTCACCTGGTTCTGGGTACGATGGCAAAAACTACATTTGACCGTGGTCCCGAAAGGTTGATTGTTGGCGGTCATGTTTTTTAAGCCTCACAAGAGTCTTGTTCTCAATATGTCCTGGCTCAGGCCAGAGCTTCATCCCTGGATCTGATTATCTGGTCGATAAGACCATATTCCTTGGCTTGCTCCGGGGTTATGATGAAATCCCTTTCGATATCAGCCTGAATTCTTTCCACTGGCTGGCCCGTGTGTCTGGAAAGAATTTTGTTCAAAGTTTCTCTCATTCTGAGTATCTCTTTAGCCTGAATGGCCACATCGCTAGCCTGACCCTGAAATTCTCCAAAAGGTTGATGCAAAACAATCCTGGAGTTAGGCAAAGAAAACCTTTTCCCAGAATTTCCGGCAGCCAGAAGCACTGAGGCCATGCTGGCAGCCTGTCCGATACAGATAGTAGTTACAGGAGCAGTGATAAATTGCATGGTATCATAAATTGCCAGCCCGGCCGTGATGCTTCCTCCAGGGGAATTTATATAAAGAGAGATGTCCTTATCTTTTCTTTCAGCTTCAAGGTAAAGTAGCTGAGCAATGACCAAATTAGCCACCTCATCAGTAATTTCTGCCCCTAAAAAGATAATTCGATCTTTTAATAAACGAGAATATATATCGTAGCCGCGCTCGCTGCGGCCATCAGATTCGACAACAAATGGAACTAAGGCCATTGGGAAAGCTTCATTTTATTATAATCTTATCAACTAAAAAGTCAACGGTTTTCCGCAAAAGCAGGTTAACTTTCCATTCTTCTTTCCTATCATCCTGACTCAGGGCAGACTTGAGGCGGTTTAGGGGTAGATTCTGCTCCTCTGAGATTTTTTTGAGTTCTTCTTCAAACTCAACCTCAGAAACCGAAATCCCTTCTTTTTCGGCTATTTTCCTGAGCAGCAGATGATTTTTAAGACTGGATTCTGCCTGCTTTCTGGCCTGTTCAGCTAGACGCGGCCAGAGCTCCTGGGGAATTTTTTTTAACTCATCTTCTCCAAATTGACGGCTGATTATAGTCTGAGCCTCTTCTTTGATCAGGCTTTCAGGAAGAGTAAGATCAATTTCGACAGCTAACTTCCCCAGGAATTCATTGATCAGGCGATTGTTAACTTCTGCCTGTCTTTGCTTTTGAAGGTCCTGACGAATTTTTTCTTTTAAGGCTTCAAGACCCGAAACTTCCTCAACAGACCGGGCAAATTCATCATTGAGTTCAGGCAGCCTTTTTTCTTTTATTTCCAGAACTTTTATTCGATATTCGATTTCTTTTCCGGCAAACTTTTTTTCTCGATAATCCTTAGGGTAATTGACCGTAAATCTTTTTTCTTCACCAGGTTTCATGGCAGGAAGAGCTTCGTTGAGCTGCTTTTCATTTTCCGAATGTCCGGCCAGAACCACTACCTTTTCCACTGGCAGATATTTCTTACTCTGAACATCCTTTCCCTGAATTTCCAGGACCACATAATCGTCATTGACCACTCCCCTATCCGCTACCGGAAGGTACTCAGCAGCCTTTTGCTGGATATTCTTGAGAACCTGATCGATTTCTGTTTCCTCAACCTTCATTTCTTCCCGCTTGACTTTTTTCTCGAGATAATTCTCTGGCAATTGAAATTCAGGCCAGACTTCAAAAGCCACCTGGTACTTTACGCCCTTTTCCAGGTCAAAATCGATGGATTTGACAGTCGGCAGACTGACCGGAATGATATTTAATGCCTCCAGTTCTCGTCTGAGGCTATCGGGGATAAGGTTATCCAGGACGGCTTCTTTTATCTCTGCTTCGAATATTCTCTGGACCATTTCTCTGGGAGCGTGCCCTTGACGAAATCCAGGAAGTTTAACCTTGGAGACATAGTCCTTAAGGACCTTTTCATATTCATTCTTGACTTCTTCTGCTGATATTTCCAGATCAATCTGACGAAGGGTTGGGCTGCCTGCTTTCCAACGATCATTCTTGGGATTTTGTTCCATTTCCTTTCCTTAGCCTAAAATTTTAAGCTTCGGGCACGGTATTTCCTTCAGCTAAAAGCATCCTGAAAAATTGTGGTGGGCAGAGCGGGAATCGAACCCGCACTCCTTGTTCAGGAACTAGGTCCTAAGCCTAGTGCGTCTGCCAATTCCGCCACCTGCCCGCTAGGCAGAAAATTTTCTCGATGCTTACTTATTATTTCCAGCGTGCCTCATAAGTTTAGTCTTTTAAATATCATATCTTGACTCTTTAGTCAATCCAGCCCGGGCCGCCTATTTGATCAGTTTGCTCAAGCGATCAGCCAAGCTTTTATCCAGCCGCTGCAAAACTTTCAGGACTTCTCTGGCACTGTAATTATCGTTAAGGTTGATATAAGTTATGGCCAGATTGTATTGAGCCACAGCATTATCTGGTTTGAGCTGGACGCTTTTTTCCAGGTAAGACGAGGCTTTTTCAAAATCTTTCATAATCATGTACTCCAGCCCGATATTCAACCAGCCGTTGGGATCGTCAGGAGCCAGGGCATTGTATTTCTTAAAAGACTCGACCGCCTCCTGATGTCTAGCCAACTTATTATAAACCAGACCCAGATTGTACCAGGCATAGGTATAGTCATTTTTAAGCGCCAGGCAGTCATTTAAACTCTGGGCTGCTTCATTTAATCTATTTAACTTGAAGTACATAATAGCCAGATTATACACGGCTACTTCATTTTTCGGGTTAAGTTCAATTATTTTTTTGGCAGCTTCGATCGCTTGATCATATTTCCCGGCCTGGTCATACATCTGCATAATCTGACCATAATAAGTAACCGCATCCCGTTCGTTTATAGCTATGAGCTTTTTGTAAACAGAGTCAGCTTCTTCATATTGCTCCAAACTGGCCAGCAATTTAGCCAGATTATAATTACAACTAATATCGTCCGGTCTCAGTTTCAGAGCTTCTCTGTAGGCGGCTACGGCTTTTTCGGTCTGATTTAGCTTAATATAGATTTGAGCCAGATTGCGCCAGCTGATCCAGACATTAGGCGGTTCGGTCTGTATGTACTGCAGATAGTTTTCCGCCGCTTTATTCAGCTCCTGAAGCTCTTCATAAGCCGAGGCTAAGGTAAAATAAATTTCTTTGGAATCCACTTTGTTGGCAATAGCTTTTTCCAATTGCTCAATCGCCTCTTTATACCTTTTCTGTTTAATAAGATTCAGCCCGAGTCCATAAAGGGCTTGAGGATTATCCTTCTTCAAAAGAAGGGCCTTAGTATAGTTGTTGTAAGAATCAGAATAATTGTCCAATCGATAATAGGCATCACCAAGCAATAAATAAGCTTCGAGACTATCAGGCCGAAAATTGACATATTTTTCCAGGTAGAGCGTGGCCATTCCCGGTTCACTAAGTAGAGCAGCTGATTTACCAGTAAAATAGGCGCCCTCCGCCGTTTCCAGATAATTTTCTTTGGTCGCCGCATTCAATTCCTTTCCTTTGGCCAATCGATTAAGGGCCAGAATCGGCTCGATAGGTACTCCGAACTTCAAACCCTGACCGAGAACCATGGCAATTCCCACAACTTTTCCCTGAAGGTCGAAAAGTGGAGCCCCGCCAGCCGGCTTTTCCAGGTTGATGGAGATATCCATCAACCTGATATCTCCCGGTAAGAATTCCAGCCAGTTTCGCAGAGTTCCATCAGTAATTATCACCTGACCGTTAATTTCGCTAAGAGCAAAAAGGCGATCACCCTTTTTAAGCTTCTGCGCGGTCCCCAGAGTCAGGGGGTCAACTTTGCCTTTTATCCTCAAAATAGCCAGGTTAAAATTTCTGTCCACGGCCATCAGAGCTTCGACTTTGGCTTTTTTACTGGAAATTGTAGTGATCTCAGCTTCAGCAGCCTGAGAAATAAGATGGTAAGGGATCACTATCAAATTCTCTGCTATGGCAAAGCCTGTGCCCTCACCCACTATATTCTTTTTGCTATCCCAGGCAACCAAAGTTATTACTGCGGAAGAACTTTTCCCCAAAATGTCGGTCACTTCCTGAGATTGAGCGATAAGCGGCTGGCTACAGACAAAAATAATAGCTATTAGAATTAACACATGATAGTATTTTTCCATTATGCCTCCTTCTATTCCTTCTTTAAAAAATTTATATTATCTATTCAATGAAAGTCAAATTTTTAATAAATTTTCTCTTAAAATATGAACACAAAACAGCGACTAGTTTGGTTATTGACAATATTTGTCTCAGCAATTATCCTGGGCGGAGCTTTCCTCGCACCTTTAAGTTTATCCTCTTGTCCCTCTTTTTCAAGATTTATTTACCTTCTGTATTCACCTTTATGCCACCAGCGGCCGGAAAGAAGCTATTTCCTGAGCGGCCATCAACTGGCAGTTTGCAGTCGCTGTGTCGGAATATATGCGGGATTTTTCATGAGTGTCTTGATTTATCCTTCTCTCAGTCTGGCTATTCGGTCTCGAATAACTTCCAGGCCACTGGCCATAATCTTGATGGCTACCCCAATGGGAGTCGATGTTTTTTTCACTCTGCTCAAAGTCTGGAATTCTCCTCTGATTCTCAGGACTATCACCGGATTTATCTGGTCGGCCATCCTGCCCTTGTTCTGGTTCAAAGCTCTCGATGACCTTTTTGCCAGACCAATCAAAAAATGACAAATTTGCATTTACAGTTTAAATCATTATAAAATTTTAGCCTGACATGCTCTGAGGTTAGAACAATGGAGAGAAAACAGCCTGATTATTTTTTACCCGCCCTGATCGGTGGATTGCTCGCCGGAGTGGTTTCAGCCATCCCTTTTTTTAATTGCCTGTGCTGCCTCTGGGTAATAGCCGGAGCAATATTTTCTACCTATCTTTTAGCTGGAAGAACTCCTGCCTCCCTGAAAACCGGAGATGGCCTGCTGGTTGGCACTTTATCCGGAATTTTTGGGGCAATAATTAATGTTATCCTGAATATACCACTCGGCCCGATATATTTGAATGTGACCCGAAGATTTCTGATGAGTATGTCCAGATTCATGGAAGAAATGCCCCCGAACTGGGAAGGACTTCTTCAAATGAGATATCGCGGATTAAGTCCTTCTCTTTTAATCCTCGATCTGCTATTATCTTCAGTTCTTTTTGCTTTCTTTGGAGCTATAGGCGGATTGATCGGAATCTCGCTCTTTGGCAGAAAGAAGGAAAGTGGAGTTCATAATGAGACGAAGGCTACTGAGGACACGAGTAATAATCAACCCGGCCTCTAATCACGGCCGAACCAGACACCTCTGGACAGAGATAAAAGAAAACCTCAAGGGCTTCTTTAAAGAATTCAAATATGACTTCACTGAAAAACCCTTTCAGGCGACCGAACTGGCCAGAGAAGCCTTAAAGGAAGGTACCGAACTGCTGATCGGAGTTGGTGGTGATGGCACGGTTAACGAAATCGCTAATGGTTTCTTTGATAATCAAAAAATTATCAACCCAGAAGCTACTCTGGGTATCGTTCCTTCTGGAACCGGCTGTGATCTGACCAAGAGTCTGAACATACCCAGAAACCTGAAGCACGCCGTCAGGTTTATCTCTGAAGCTCCGGACCAGGAAATAGATGTTGGCAAGGTTACCTATGCTGACCGGGAAGGCCAAACATCAAGCCGCTATTTCTTGAATATTGCCGATTTTGGGTTGGGCGGTGAAGTGGTCAGACGAGTCAACCAGGAACGATTAAAACGAAAAGCTTCTTCTTACGTTCGCTGTCTGATAGAAACTATGCTTTCATTTAAAGGCCAGGAAGTCCGGATAACCGTTGACGGCGAGGAAAAAACTTCTGGCAACTATTTAATCGGAGCCATAGCCAATGGCAAGATCTTTGGTAAAGGAATGAAGATTGCCCCAGAAGCTAAACTGGATGACAGTCTTTTTGATATCATTCTGGTCAAGAGCTTAAAGTTTCTGGAATTCTGTCTTCATGGTTGGAAACTGATCAATGGCAGCCATCTGGCTTACCATAAAGTAACCATGCTTCGCGGACAGCAGGTTATGGTCTCCCCCTTAAAGAATGAGCCGGTGTTAATTGAATTGGACGGTGAACAGGTTGGGCATTTACCTGCCTTTTTTGAAATTATCCCTTCAAGGCTACTGGTTAAAGGATTCTTGAATAGACCATAAATGCGGGTCAATTTTAATTACTTTTCTTAGGCAGGTAATAAGGATTATTGGTCAGGCACAGCCGCCCGTTTTCGTCATAATAACGATAGATTATAGTTTTAGTCCTGATATAAGGCCGGTCGTATTCGACCTTCTTCAGGTAATTCCTGGTCTCAGGATAAGGCGGAATTCCGTTGTGTCTGGTTATGGCTGTCTGACCAGCATTATAGGCAGCCAAAACCAGATTCCTATCACCTTTATAGAGCTTGATCAAATCCTTAAGATATTTAATTCCGCCTTCGATGTTCTGTTCAGGGTTAAAGACATTAAGAACACCGTACTTCATGGCTGTTTCCGACATAAGCTGCATCAGACCCAAGGCTCCTTTCTCCGAAACCGCAAACTGCTCATAATTGGACTCGGCTTTAATTACTGCATGAACAAAATCTGCTGGAACCCCATGTTTTTTAGCCAGTTTCTGAATGATCGGGTCGTACCTGGCTTTAAGATCTTCCTGCCGCGAAGCAGCTGATAGTAAACAGGTAACTGTAAACCAACTCAAAATAATTAAGGTTATCTGGCCGGACCTTCTTTTTCCCATATTTTATTTAATTATCTATAATTTTTCCCCTTCCTGGCAATCACCTTTCGGGGTGATTTTACAATAATTTCTGGAGCAAATCAAAACCTTTTTCCAGCGCCTGGTCGATATTCTCTGGCCTGCTCCCACCTGCCTGAGCAAAATCCGGACGTCCTCCACCACCACCGGCCACAACCTGAGCAATACCTTTTATGAGTTTGTTGGCCTGAATTTTCCCAGTTAAATCTGAAGAAACCGCTACCACCAGAAAAGCCCGACCATCTGCCGCCGAAGCTAAAACAATCACTCCTGATCCTATTTTCTGCTTCAGAGAATCAGCATAATTCCGCAGAGCCTCAATATCTATTCCTTCAAACTTCTGGGTAACAAACTTTATCCCTTTAATTTCTTTGACTATCAAGTCGGGCGATTTTCCAGCCTGCTGAATGAGTTTCTGTTTCAGCCGCCTAATTCCTTCTTCTTTTTCTTCCAGGTTTTCCAGGAGTTTTTCAGCTCTGGCCAGTAGCTCTTTCCGGCTGACTTTAAACAGTTTTTCCAGCTCACTGATATTTTTCTCCAGCTCTTTAACATAATTAAAAGCTTCTTCTCCGGTCACAGCTTCAACCCGACGCAGACCGGCTGCTATGCTCGATTCTGAGATAATCTTAAAGAATCCGATTTCTCCGCTGTTGCCAACATGAATTCCACCGCATAATTCCTTGCTGAAATCACCAACGCTGACCAGCCTGACTTTTTCGCCATATTTTTCTTCAAAGATAGCCATGGCTCCCTCAGCCAGGCCTGCTTCCAGGGTCGTAATTTTGGTAGTGACAGGCAGGTTCTCTCTAATTTTTTCGTTCACCAGTTGTTCCACCTTCCGGATTTCATCTTCGGTCAAGGCAGCGAAATGAGTAAAGTCAAACCTCAATCTTTTGTGACTGACGAGAGAACCGGACTGGCGAACATGATCTCCGAGAATTTGCCTTAAAGAAGCATGGAGTAAATGAGTGCCTGTATGATTCCGGCTGATGGCTTTTCTTCTGACCAAATCGACCACAGCTTCAACCGTCTGACCAATCTTTAGCTCTCCGCCTAGAACCTTCAGGTTATGAACAATAAGTCCGGGAACAGGGGCAAAAGTATTTTCGACCAAAGCCGAGAAATTGGAACTCTTCAGAATCCCAGAATCACCCACTTGACCGCCAGCCTCCGCATAAAATGGGGTAATCGAAAGAATGATTTCCCCCCTCTCCCCTTCTTTGATGGCTCCAATCGGCTGACCGTTTTTGACCAACGCCAGAACTTCAGTCTCTTCAGCCATTTCTTTTTCATAAAAGACTGGAGTGATTTTTAAATGTTTAAAATTCTGATAAACAGATTTTTCTTTGACCCGGGCTTCACCTTCCCAGGACTGACGCGCTCGTTCCCGTTGAACTTCCAGCTCCTTCTGAAATCCGGCCTCATCGATATCTAGGTTCTTTTCCCTGGCCATTTCCTGACAGAGGTCAACCGGAAAGCCAAAAGTGTCGTAAAGTTTAAAAACTTTTTCTCCAGGAATAACCCGGTTGCCAGAAGCCAGAGCTTCTTCGGAAAATTGTTCAAAATAGCGTAAACCACAACTCAGGGTGTAAGCAAACCGTTCTTCTTCAGACAAACAAACCCGGCTAATGTAACTCAGACGGGACATCAACTCCGGATAGGCATCTTTCATAATATCGACAACAGTGCTGGCTAATCGATAAAGAAACGGTTTGTCCAGGCCAAGAAGATTACCCCGGCGGTAGGCTCTTCTGATTAAACGCCTTAAAACATACCCCCGTCCTTCATTCGATGGATTGACTCCATCTCCTATCAGAAAAGTAATTGCCCGGATATGATCAGCGATGATCCGAATGTAAACATCAGATTCTCCGCCTGACGGGTATTCCTGTCCGGTTTCCCGGCAAATGGCCTGAATCAAAGGCATAAAAAGGTCGGCGTCGAAATTGCTTCTCCTATTCTGGAGGACAGCCGCCATTCTTTCCAGCCCCATGCCTGTATCGATTGAGGGTCGGGGAAGTGGATGGAGCTGGCCTTTTTCATCCTGGAATTTTTCCATAAACACCAGGTTCCAGAGTTCAACGAATCGGTTGCTTCCCTTTTCGATCAATTCATAGGGAGAGCCACTTTCTATATCTTCTCCCAGGTCATAATGAATCTCTGAACAGGGACCGCAGGGGCCTGTTTCTCCCATCGCCCAGAAATTATCTTTTTTCCCGAAACGGAAAATTCTGGAACTCTCTAGGCCTCTCTCTTTATGCCAGATGTTAAAAGCTTCCTCATCTTCTTCATAAATGGTGATATAAAGCCTTTCCTTGGGCAGACGAAAAACCTCAGTAACCAGTTCCCAGGCATAGCTGATGGCTTCGCTTTTAAAATAATCACCAAAGGAAAAATTTCCCAGCATCTCAAAAAAAGTATGATGCTTGGAGGTTCGGCCAACCTGTTCCAGGTCATTGTGCTTACCACTGACCCGGAGACATTTCTGGACAGTAGCCGCCCGGCTGTAACTGCGTTTTTCCAGTCCAAGGAAAATATTCTTGAACTGGTTCATTCCGGCGTTGGTAAAAAGTAGAGTGGGGTCGTCTTTGGGGATTAAGGAAGAGCTCGGGACAATTCTATGTCCTCTTTTCTCAAAGAATTCCAGAAAAGCGATTCTGATTTCATTAGCTTTCATGTTCCTTTAACTTTCCTCTTCATCCCCTCCTTCAATCCTTTCGATTTTGACCATGTCTTTTTCCATCTGTTCAAGAGCAATATCCAGCGTTGACTGGATCCCCATAACCCTCAGCTTAAAGGCATCAGGATTGGATGAGTACTTGATACCCTGTTCAAAAGAAATGTAACCATCACGATAAAGCTGGTAAATTGATTGGTCAAAGGTCTGCATCCCATATTGAGAAACGCCACTGGCAATGGCATCACGAATCAAGCCAGTTTTGTCGCGGTCAGCAATACATTCCTGAATATAAGGCGTGGATATCATAACCTCCACTGCCGGCACCCGACCCTGCTCATCCATCCGCGGAATCAGACGCATGGAGATAACAGCTTTCAGAACGCTGGCCAGTTGCAACCTGACCTGACGCTGATGATGTGGTGGAAAAGCCGCAATGACTCGGTTGATAGTTTCCGGTGCATCCAGAGTGTGGAGGGTACTTAAAACCAGATGCCCGGTTTCTGCCGCCAGCAGGGCTGTCTCGATGGTTTCCAGGTCGCGCATTTCACCGACCAAGATAACATCCGGATCTTCACGCAAACAGGCTCTTAATCCACGGGCAAAGCCCTGAACATCCATTCCCACTTCCCGCTGGCTAATAGCACTTTTTTTGTCCTTATGAAGATATTCGATCGGGTCTTCGATGGTGACTATATTTTCCCGCCTGTAGGTATTGATAAAATCAACCATCGAGGCCAGAGTGGTAGTCTTGCCGCTACCCGTTGTTCCGGTCACCAGAACCAGGCCGCGGGGATAAAAAGCAATTTTTTCCAGAACTTCAGGCAGAAGAAGCTCTCTTATTGATTTCGCTTCCAGAGGAATAATTCTCAGCGAAATGGCTAAGGAACCTCTCTGATAATATATATTACCACGGAAGCGGCCAAATCCGGACAGACTATAAGCCAGGTCCACGTCCAGCTCTTCTTTTAACTTTTTTTTCTGATAATCAGTCATAACCTGGTTGGCCAGATCTTCAGCATCTTCAGGAGCCAGTCTCGGAAATCCCACCAGGGGAGTTAGGGTTCCATGAACCCGAATCATCGGATGGTTTCCAGCTTTAAGATGTAAGTCTGAAGCGTCTCTTTCAATGGCTATTTTCAAAAGATCATCAATAATCATCATACCCTCCCCTTTTTTTAATCAAAAATCTTTAACCAGACATTCTGGTCGATTTTTCTGTTCCAGAAGCAGAAAAAAGATGACTCCTTCTTAAGGTTCACGATCAAATCAAATGAAGCCATTTTCCTCTCTGTGCCCTGCTAAAATTAACTTAAATCTAAAATTTAATATAATAGTATATCAGCCAAAATTTAATGTCAATTTAAAAAGTTTTGCCTGATTAACCCTAAACCTTCTCCCCACAGTAAGGGCAGACTCTGGCCTTATAAGGGAGTGGCCGCCGGCAGTTCCAGCACAGGTCTGACTTTCTCTGTTCTCGGGCTTTAATTCGAGCAAAAATATCTTCCAGCTCGTTTGACTTTTCTTCTTTTCCTTTAAACTGAGAAAAGGCCCTGATGATCTCTGAGGCACTCTGAATTCGGTCTTCCACTTTGGGAGCCAGACACTTCATGATCAGAGCATCGATTTCTTTTGGCAGCCGCATATTTTTCAATCTGGGTGGAGTGATTTTACCCTGCTGGGCTTTCTCCAGAATCTTAAAGGGATCCGGGTCGAAAATCGGTGGCCGTCCGACAATCATTTCATAAAAGATGCAACCAATTGAATAAATGTCTGAACAATAAGAAGCTTTGCCCAGAAATTGCTCTGGAGCCATGTAGGGCGGAGAACCTATTCTGGTAGAAGCGTATTGAGAAGAATTCAACCAGGCAGAAGTACCAAAATCAGTAATCTTGACGGTTCCTTCTTCAGAAATCAAGATGTTCGAGGGTCTCAGATCCCGATGAATTATTTTGTTTTTATGGGCATGATCAATACCGTAAGCAATCTGCTTGATAATATCAACCGCCCGGTCGCAATCAAGGATTTTTTCCTTTTCCAGAATTTTCTCCAGAGATTTACCTTTTACATATTCCATAACCATGAAGAAAACATCTTTTTCTTTTTCTGCAGCCAGAACTTTGACGATGTTAGGATGATTCAGGGCTGCCTGAAGTCTGGGTTCTTTGAGGAGCTTATAAAGCTCGGTAGATTGTTTATGAGGGACTTTTATGGCCACCTTGATATCCAGCCAGGTATCGCGGGCCAGGTAAACAGAACCGAAGCCACCACTGCCTAACGAACGCAGAATTTCGTACTTGCCAACCTTTTGTCCCTGTAAAAACATCTTACCAGTTCCAGAAATGAGAGATTAAACTCGAGGCCCCGATGACTGCAGTTTCGGCCCTGAAAATTCGGCCGCCGAGAGTTAAACCCTTAAAGTCATATTTATCTAACATCTCTTCCTCTTCCCTTGACCAGCCACCCTCAGGACCGACCAACAGAGTCACCGATCCGGGCGAAACCGTGATCAGTATATCACGAAAATAAACCTGGCTGTGCTCATTCAGTCAGCCAGATGCGATCTCCTTCTTTTATCCTGACCACCTTGAACAGATGATGATGTTCTTTTCCTCCCAGAAAAAACCTACTTTTTCCCTCAGGGAGATTCTTCAGGAAAAACTGATTACTAGTCACTTTCCCTGTTTCCAGAAAGGTGTCTGTATTTTTCTAGAAGTGATTTATCAACTTCTTCCAGCTTCTCCCCTCTTAACTCGGCCAGCCTGGCAAGTAAAGCTCGTTGTTCTTTGTCGAGTTTTTCTGGAGTCCTGATGACCACCTTGGCATACAGGTCTCCATGACGATGCCCAGATAGTTCTTTTAGCCCGGCATTTTTGATTTTAAAAACTTCTCCGGATTGAACTCCAGCCGGAATTTTAAGAACTTCAAAATCTTGTTTTAAAAGAGGAATGGCAATTCTGGCTCCAAGAGATGCCTGAGAAAAAGTGATGGGAACTTCACAATAAAGGTCTTTGCCCCTTCGCTCAAAGAAAGGATGTTTCTTCACTCTAATAATCACATACAGGTCACCGTGGGACATTCCCTCGTCACCCGCTTCGCCTTCACCGGCAATCCTCAATCTGGTCCCATCATCTATCCCCTGAGGAATTTTTACTTTTAGCTGTCTTTTCTGCTTGACCTTCCCGGTGCCCTGGCATTCTTCACAGGGAGTGGCGATAATTTCACCGGTTCCATCGCAGTGAGAACAGGTTCTGGTTATGGTGAAGAATCCCTGCTGATATCGCAGTTGACCGTGGCCATGACAGGCCGGACAGACTGACTTTTTGGTTCCCGGTCTTAACCTCGAACCCCGGCAGACAGGACATAATTCATGACGGGTAATTCTTAGTTCCTTCTCAGTACCTTCAGCTGCTTCTTCCAGAGTTATCTGAAGTTCCAGAGCTAAATCACGGCCACGCTGGTCGCGATATCTTTGGCCGGTTTCTTGACCGAAAAAATCAGAAAAGCTAAAGCCGAAGAAATTTCCCAAGATATCTTCAAAGTCTTGAAAAATAGAAGAATCAAAACCGCTGAATCCCTGATATCCCTGACCCTGCAAACCCTCATGGCCGTAACGGTCATAGATAGCTCTTTTTTGTGGATCGATCAGAACACTATAAGCTTCAGCCGCTTCTTTAAATTTTTCTTCAGCTTCTTTGTTGCCCGGATTGCGGTCAGGGTGATATTTTAAAGCAGCCTGTCTGTAAGCCTTTTTGATTTCTTCAGACACTGCTTGTTTCGAGACTCCAAGTATCTCATAATAATCCTTCTTTATCATCTGTCTTCTTCACCTCCTTCTTCCGCCTGTCAATAATCTCCTGAACTTCTTCAGGAAGAAGGCCTGCTGCCGGTTTAATTTCAATTTTTTGTTCTCGACCGGTGCCAACATCTCGAGCTGACACTCTGAGGATACCATCAGCATCGATTTCAAAGGTGACATCAATCTGAGGAACCCCAGCCGGAGCTGGATCGATCCCAACCAGGTCAAAAGTAGCTAAGGATTTATTCAAGGCTGCCAAGTCATTTTCACCTTGAAGAACGTGAATTCTGACCCGCCGTTGATTATTTTCCACCGTGGTAAAGGCCATAGTTTTCCGAGCAGGAATGGTGGTGTTTCGCTCGATAATCTTTTGAAAACCACCATTCTCGGTTTCTATTCCAAGAGAAAACGGCGTAACATCAAGAAGTAACACTAAATCATTTATTTTGGAAGTGATTATCTTGGCCTGAAGAGCTGCTCCCATAGCCACAATTTCATCGGGGTTGATCCGAGCTGCTGGTTGACGACCAAAGTAATCCGAAACCATTTTTCGAACAAGCGGCATCCTGGTCTGTCCACCAACCAGAATGACTTCTTCGATCTGAGAAGTAGTCAAACTGGCTTCGCCCAGAGCCAGCTCGCAGATGGTCAAGGTTCTTTTCACCAGATCATAAGTCAAGTTCTCCAGAAAACTGCGAGTAAGTTTTTTCTGGATGTGGAGAGAGCCTTTATCAGTAGAATAAATAAACGGCAAGTTAATTTCTGTCTCGTTGGTAAAGGATAATTCTCTCTTAGCTTTTTCAGCTGCTTCTTTTATCCTCTGAAGGGCAAATTTATCCCGGCCCAGCTCAATCTGGTGTTCTTTCCGGAATTCTTCAAGCAGCCAGCTAATCAGCCGGTTGTCGAAATCATCACCGCCAAGAAAAGTATCCCCGCTGGTCGAAAGCACATGAAAGATGCCCTCACGAATTTCCAGAATGGTGATGTCAAAAGTTCCACCGCCAAGGTCATAAACAGCTACCAGACCATTTTTTCTGGTGTTAAACCCGTAAGCTAAGCTAGCTGCAGTCGGCTCATTTATAATTCTCAAAACCTTAAGACCGCAAATGGCAGCAGCATCCTTAGTTGCCTGGCGTTGATGGTCGTTAAAATAAGCCGGAACGGTTATGACCGCTTCTTCAACCTTGGTACCCAAATAACTTTCAGCACATTCCTTAAGATAGCTAAGGATGAAAGCGGAAATTTCCTGTGGAGTGTAAATTTCTGAACCGGCTTCAATCAGAATATCACCGTTTGGAGCCTCAATTATTTTATAGGGAAGCTTCTTTCTGATAGTCTCCATTTCTGGGGAATTGAACTTTTTGCCAATCAATCTTTTAACTGAATAGATAGTATTCTCCGGATTGGTCACGGCCTGTCTCCAGGCCGGTAATCCGACCAGTCTCTGACCATTGGAAGTAAAAGAAACCACTGAAGGAGTTGTACTATTTCCTTCAAGATTAGGAATAACTACCGGGTTCTCTCCATTAAAATAAGCCACACAGGAATAGGTAGTCCCCAGATCAATGCCGATTACTTCTCCCATGCTCACTTCTTCTTAGGAATTATTACTTTTACCATAGTCGGCCTGAGAAGTCTATTATGAATTAAATAACCCTTTTGCATTTCTTCTTTTATTTCAGGCTCACTGACTTCATCAGACTCTTCCAAAGCCAGAGCATGGTGAATTGACGGGTCAAAGCTTTTATCCTGAAGCTCAATGGGCGTTACCCCATATTTTCTCAGAAGATTCAACAACATTCGATAGATCAATTCAACCCCTTCTTTAAAAGTCTTACCATCAGCTTCTGATTCAGGAGTTCTCAGGGCTCTTTCAAAGTTATCGATGACGGACAGAATTTCCCGCAACAGGTCAGTTAAGGCAAACTGATAATACTCTTCTCTTTCCTTTTCCACTCTCTTCCTGACATTATCCAGCTCAGCCAGACTCCGGAGAAATTTGTCTTTGAGTTCTTCAACCTGATTTTTCAACTGGGCGATCTCTTTTTCTCTAGTTTCAAGCTCCTCTTTCAGTTTATTGACTACTTCCTCTTCCTTGTCTTTAGAACTTTCAACCTTTTCTGCCGGCTCACAGGTTTTTGGCTCGCCTTCAGCTTCATGACCCAGATATTCTATTTCTTCTTGATCACTGACCTCAAAGGGCAGCTCTTTTTTCTCCTGATCTTCCTGGCCTTTTTGTTTTTCCGGATTTTCATATTCAAATTTTTCCTTTTTTATCTGTTCATTCTTTTCTTTTTCAGACTTCTTCCCGGTCATAGCTCAACTCCTTTCTCCAGAATGGTGATGATTCTGGTCAGATACCTGGCCACATTATCAACCAGAGGAATCACTTTTTCATAGGGCAATCTCTTTGGCCCGATTATTCCCAGAGAACCCAGAATCTGATTTCTGTAGCCATAAGGTGAAAGGATAAGAGAACAATCAGCTATTTCAGGCAGCTGGAGTTCTGAGCCGATAATTACCTTGACTCTCTCCAGACTGATCAGATCTGACAGCAGTCTGGCTAAATTAGCCTTTTCTTCAACATTCTGGAAAAGAGATTTAAGTTTCTGAAGATCAAAAAGCTCGGCTTTATCCAGAAGCCTGGCTGTGCCCTGCAAGAATATTCTGCTCTTTTCATTTTCCGGAGAGAGATAGCTTTTAAGTAAGGCTATCATTTTTTCCACCAGGTCTTCATACTTCATTTTAAGCCAGGGAAGCTCCCGAAAAAGATAATCTCTAATAAAGGTTAAATTCTTCCCCCGGAAATTCTGATTGATGTATTGAGCTGCCCTGTCTAATTCATTCTGGGTAAAAAGTGTCTGGGTCTCAAAAATCTCTGTCTGAACCAGGTTAAAAGTAGAGAGTAAGACAATCATTACCTTATTATCTTTTAGCTTGACAAATTTAACCTGGTCAAAATTTACCTGAGAAATGTGGGGGGAAATAACAAAAGCCAGGTTATCAGAATTACTGGCCAGAATCTGGCTGACCTGAAGAAGAAGAGAATCGAGCTCACCAGAATTAACTGACAGCTCTTCGGGACAGATCCTGACCGACTCAGGGGTGGCGTAAAGTGTTTCATTCAGCAGACTATTAACATAAAAGCGAATACCCTCATCAGTCGGAATACGACCGGCCGAGGTATGAGGCTGGTAAAGATACTCTTCCTCTTCCAACTTGGCCATAACATTTCTAACGGTGGCCGCTGAAACTTTATAGTTTATTTTCTGAGCCAGATAACCTGAGCTGACGGGTTTTCCTGTCTGAATATAAACTCCTACAGTAAGATTTAGAATGATTTTTTCTTTATTTTCTAATTTGCCGTAAGACATCTTAATGTTTTTATTTTCTTTAATGCTTCTATTTACCGCAAAAGACAACTTTTGTCAATCTGAAGTCCTGCTTGCTACTACCTGATTAGCAGGCCAGCATAACCGACCACTTCCCGGTAATCTCCTGTCCTGTCGCCAGAAGTATGATACCTGATAAGTCTCCCCTCCTTAGCCCCCAGGGATTTAGCTGCTACCAGCATAGCTGTAGTTGGCTGATAACCGCACATGGAAATACCGTATGAAGTCACCACCTCATAAAGTCCGTTGGGGTCAAGCTTTTCAATAAAAGAAATGGCTTTATGGTCAAGCTCTTCAGCTACTCTCTGACTGACATAGTGGCTCATGTCGCTGCTGGCTACCAAAAGCACTTCCCCCCTGAAACTGGTAACGGCATCGGCCACGGCCTTTCCCAGCTCAGCTAAATTCTCATAATTAGCTTCGTAGGAAACAAGGATCGGAACTATTGATAGATTCTTCTGAAAATACTGAAGAAAGGGAATCTGAACTTCGATTGAATGCTCTTTTCGGTGGGCTTCCAGGTCCCTGGAGACCAGCTGAGTTTCTCCCAGAATAAGCTCAGCCAGCTTATTTTCCACCGGAACCTCCCCGAGCGGTGTCAGCCAGGCTCCTGAATCATAAAGCGCAAAAAGGCAGTTGATTTGATGATGAGCCGGGGATAAAATTACCACCGTTTCCGGAATTATTACTGAAGAATAAACAGCCCCGGCCACAGGTCCTGAATATTCATAACCAGCATGTGGTGACATTACTCCGATGGCCTTAGTCTTTTCTGCTCGGTCAAGGATAAAAGATTCGATATTTTTCCTGAGAATATCAGCTTGCTCAGGATAAAAATAGCCGGCGACATAGGGTTGCCTTTTCATCTTTGCCCTCCTGTTTGAGCCTTTACTCAGATAAATTTTCTTTCTTCTCTAAAGCTGAGACCCAGAGCTTTCAGTTCTTCCAGAATTGGCTCGTAGATTTCAGAAGCCGTAGGAATCAGAATCCCCCGCAGAGGGATTTTCTTTTCCAGAATGAGTTTTACCCCTATAGCCACAGGTAAGCCAACCGTCCTGGACATAGAAGTGTGACCAGAAGGAATTCCAAAATCAATCAGAGTGGAGGTGATTTTTTCGAGCTGCCTGTTCGGATATTCAACAATCATTTCGTGCTGAAGAATAGTCATATCTCTTTCGCCTTCTTTATATTGCAGTTTTTCCACCATAAGGGCAGTTAGGAGATCAAGAGGAGAAATTCTGATGGCTGGTAGCTGCCGGTCGCTGAAAAGTCCGAGCCAGTCAAAGCTTTTGATGACTTCAGAATCCGGACTCACTCCGAGTTTTTCCGAGACTTTCTCCCTAAGTGAAACCTCTGGCTCAAGCCCCAGAAATTCTCTCAAAAATTCCCCATAGGTTCTGGACTTCCACTCTTTTTCAGTTATATCCAAAAGTCCGAGTTCGCCGATTTTTTTCAATTTAAGACACCAGCCTGGATAACGCAGAGTGCCACGGTGCATAGTTTTGGTCTCAGGAATGCCATAGGTTTCCATATAAGATACAGAATTGCGGTTGGGATAACCTTCGAAAACTCCAAGACCTGGAATTTCAATCAGTTGATAGTGGGCAAATAATTGCTCTGCTGGAACCACCACTTCCTTCCCGTCCTTTAAATAACGAGCTTCATTGCGTCCGGCCAGCAAAACTCCTCTGGGACTCCAGGAAAATTTATAACCAAAGGGATTATCATTAGCCTCAGGCGCAGGCAATCCCCCACAATAAGAAATGAAACTCACTACCCGGCCACCAGAAGCTTTGGCTTCATGGATAAGTCGCATAGCTTCCATATGGTCAATCCCCGGGTCAAGACCAAGTTCGTTGAGAAAAATCAATCCTTTTTGCTTAGCTTTACCATCGAGAGCCTTCATTTCCTGACTGGCATAGGAAGCAGTCACCAGATGTTTTCCATATTCAAGACAGATCCTGGCCACATATGGATGGAAGGTGTAAGGCACCATGCTGGCTATAACTTCAACATCAGAAATAAGGGTTTCAAGACTCTTGAGGTCTTTCAAGTCCAGCTCAAACGCCTGGCCACGCGGATGATCCTTAACCAGACGACGGGCTTTATCAACTTCAATGTCAGCAACTTTAACTTGAATATCGTCAAAATTAAGAAGATATTCAACTAATGGACTGGCCACCAGTCCCGCGCCCAGGATACAGACTTTTTTCATTTTGTCCCTCTTTTTATTACTTTCAGTAAACATTTTCTAAGATTTTAAAAAACTTTCTAAATATTTGTAATCAGGAGTCAATTTGCCTTTATAGCTTATTACGGCTCTTTTGATAACTGGATCTAATTTAATCTTCTCGAACGGTTTAGAGTAATCAGCCAGGGCAATTCCCGGGACATGCTGCTTAAAATTTTTGCTGAAAAAGGTCGAGGACTCGAGCGGCAATTCTGCGGGAAGATTATAAACAGCCATCACTACCGGACCACGTCCTTCAAAACCAGAGATGGTTTTCCCTTCTACTGGATCAAAGACGTATACCGGATTCTCTGAATCTGTAGCTTTTACTGTACTTTCGATCGACCCGTCTAAGTCGCAGGTAATATCTCCAATCACCTGAAGACGGGGCTGAGTCTTCCCGCCGTAAAGCTGCTGGAGAAACTTTCTAGTAACAAACTTAGGATATTTCGGAGTCCAGAAAATGCCGTTGATTAAAACATTAAGATAAGACAGATAGTTTTCCGCCACCGGGTAATACTTTTCTGGATTCCGGTAATAATCCTGAAGGTCAAAGGCAAAATTCTCCTTCGGCCTGACCATATCTTCTTCTTTAAAGACTACTTTATAAACCCGATGCGGGGAAAAATATCCTTTTTCCACGGTTGCGGCTAGTTCAGAAGGCTTAATTTCCACCGCTGGTAAAAGATCATATACTTCTTGAGCTCCCTGAGACACATGACCATAACCAAAAAATCCGCAGATAAAAGGACTTATCTGTGGCGGCAAACCGTTTTTTTCAATTTCCCGGCCAAGTTCCTTTACCTGTTCTTTGATCTCAGTCAGGTTACCATAGTGAATGGTTTGCTTGATCTTTAAAAAAGGAGTCTCTATTCCAAGCCATTTCATTCTCTGGCCATAAGCCCAGAGCGAATCGATCGTTCCGGCATGACCGGCATAGTTGCCAAAAAACAGAACTCTCTGTCCTTTTTCATTGACCATTTTCTCGTAATCAATTAAAGTACAGCCGAGCTCTAAAATCCTTTTAAGCATGGGCAGATTATGCGCCTGGCCTTTGATGGTATGAGAGAAAAAAACATAGACTTTTTCCGGTTCAAGCAGGTTGATAGGAATTTCCTTTATGGCCAGAACCAATAAGCAAGGAGAAAGACTTTCCTGAAGGGTAGCCCCAGCGGCCAGATACTCGCTATCAGGAAAAACTCTGAGGGTCGAGGGCTGGACATAAAAATTTAATGGATAATTCTGAACAAGCTCCTGAACATGAGCAGGAATCAGAGGGACCCGTCTCTCCCAGCGATTGATATCTTCACGCCTGATGCCCAAATTTATTTTCATAATGAGTCCTTTCACTAGATAATTTATTTTATTATCTCATAAATTGAGAAATCTGGTCAAATCTTTTCGTCTGTAAATCAGGATGAGTGAGAGAGACCTTTCTTCCTATTGACGCTCTTATTCAGTTTGGACATAATAGACAGGATGATTCGCTTTTTTAATACTCTTTCCGGCGCAATCGAAGAATTTAAACCTCTCCAAGAAGGTCAGGTCCGTCTCTATACCTGCGGACCCACGGTTTATGATTATCCGCATATCGGTAACTACCGGGCCTATATCTTTGAAGACCTGCTAAAAAGATATCTAATTTTCTGCGGGTTTAAAGTAATTCATGTGATGAATATCACTGATGTGGATGACAAGACCATCAGGGGAGCCAAGGATCTTGGAATTTCCCTGAGCGAATATACTAAAAAATACACGGAAGCTTTTTTTGAAGACATCAGAAGCCTGAGGATTCTTCCGGCTGATCATTACCCCAGAGCTACCGAACATATTCCTGATATGATCAGGATGGTCAGGGGGCTGCTGGAAAAAGGATATGCCTATATCAAAGATGGTTCAGTTTATTTCAGCCTCGCCAAATTTCCTGCTTATGGTCAGCTGGCCAAAATAAACGTGGAAGAACTCAAGGCCGGAGCCCGAGTCGAAGCTGATGAATACGAAAAAGAGAGTGTTCACGACTTTGCTCTCTGGAAAAAAACTAAGGCTGGCGAGCCTTTCTGGGAAACCGAGCTGGGTCCTGGCAGGCCCGGCTGGCATATAGAATGTTCCGCTATGAGTACTCGCTACCTTGGACCAACTTTTGACATCCATTGCGGCGGAATTGATAATATCTTTCCCCATCACGAGAACGAAATCGCTCAGTCGGAAGCATATTATGGCCAGAAATTCGTCAATTACTGGTTGCACTGTCACCATCTGGTGGTAGATGGCGAGAAGATGTCCAAATCCAAAGGGAATTTCTACACGCTGCGCGACCTGCTGGCTCGAAACATCGACCCGATAGATCTTCGTTATTTTTTGCTTTCAACTCATTATCGCAAAATGCTTAATTTTACTTTTGAAGGTCTGGAGCAGGCTAAGGCTTCGAGACAGAGAATCATTGATTTCGTTTATGAGCTGGAGCACCGGAAGCTACCGCCTGGTACTGAGCCCGAAGTCGGAATCCTGATCCAGAAAGCTCTGGGCGATTTTAAAAACAGACTCGCTGATGATCTCAACATTTCCTCAGCTCTGGCCGCGCTTTTTGAGCTCATCCGGGAGATAAACTTAAGACTGGCCAAGAACAGTTTCAAACAGGAAGAGGCCATAAAAATCCTTGAGGCTGTTTATCAGATAGACAGAGTTTTGGCTGTTCTGCCCGAAAAAAAAGAAGAAACTCTCCTGCCGGAAATTCTGGCTAAAATTGAGCTTCGCCAGAAAGCCAGAGAAGAAAAGAATTTCACCTTAGCTGATGCCATCCGTCAAGAACTGTTTCAGCTCGGGATTATTCTTGAAGATACCAAAGAAGGGGTCAGGTGGAAAAAGATAAAATAGGTTCACTCCCATTTGGTTACTGGGGTGAGGACCTCGCTTCGGAATATCTTAAAAAAAAAGGCTATCAGATTATCGAAAGACACTTCCGTTTCCTGCGGGGCGAAATAGACATCATTGCCTGCGACCACGATTATCTGGTGTTTATTGAAGTCAAAACCAGGAGTTCAGCTGATTATGGCTTGCCGGAAGAAGCCATCACCCCTAAGAAAAAATTCCATCTCCGAAGAGCAGCTGAAGGCTATCTATATCTTAACAATCTAAATAACATCGATTGCCGCTTTGATGTTATCACCATAGGTTTTAGTCCTGATGGTTCACCCCTGATTGAACATCTAGAAAATGCTTTTGAATAAAATTATTTCAGGAGATAGATGATGAAAAAAGTTTATTCTTTACTAATTTTGTCGGGATTATTTCTGATGATTTTCACTTTGCCTCTTTCTCTTAAGGCTCAGGTTATTCCCGCCCCTGAAGATATTCTGGGCTTTAAAATTGGTGCTGATTATCATCTAATTAACTACCATCAGGCCATTGATTATCTGAAAAAAGTAGCCTCTGTCTCTGACCGGATCAAGCTTAGGGAAATGGGGAAAACTACCTTAGGCCTTTCTATGTATTATGCAGTCATTTCTTCACCAGAAAATCTGGCTAATCTGGAAAAGTATCAGGAGATAAGCAAGAAGCTCTCATTAGCTCGAGGTCTCTCACCAGATGAAGCCCAGAAATTATCCGAACAGGGAAAAGCCGTGGTCTACATCGATGGCGGTTTACACGCTACCGAATGCGCTCCAGCCCAGCATCTGATTCAGTTAGCTTATGACCTGGTTTCTGCCCGAGATTCTAAAACCTTACACCTCCTGGATGAAGTCATCTGCCTGCTGGTTTTCGCCAACCCCGATGGCATGAATATGGTAGCTGACTGGTATCAGCAGAACATCGGCACTCCTTATGAAGTCTCTCCCCTCCCCTTTCTTTATCATTTCTATGCTGGGCACGACAACAACCGCGATTCTTATATTTCCAACCTGAAAGAGACTCAGAACATCAACCGGCTGGTTGATCAGGACTGGTATCCGGTAATTTTATACAACCACCACCAGACTGCCCCTTTTCCCGCCCGGATCTGGATTCCACCGAACTCAGAGCCAACCAATCCTGACGTCCATCCGCTCATCGTTCGCTGGCAGAATTTGATCGGTTCAGCTATGGGTGCAGCTTTTGATGCTGAGGGAAAAGAAGGAGCTATTTCCCGAATTGTCTTTGATACCTGGTATCCGGGTTATGTCACTCAGGTGGTTGACTCACACCACATTATTTCTATTCTGACAGAAACCGCTCTTTATCGTTATGCTACTCCGCGCTTCTACACGGTCAGAGATTTTCCGCCGGAATATCAGGACCTGACGATGTCAGCTTTTTATCCCAGTCCCTGGAAAGGCGGTTGGTGGCGATTGAAAGATGCGGTTGATTACTGCCTGACCGCTTCTAAGGCTGTTCTGGAAGTTGCCGCTAAATATCGCCAGGAACTTCTTTACAACAAATACCAAATGGCCAGCGAGGTGATGGCTCGTTTCCAGAAAGAACCTCCCTATGCCTGGATAATTCCGCAGGCCCAGACTGACCCTGGCAGTATGGCTCTTCTGCTCAACCGGTTGATCATGCTGGGGATAGAAGTCTATGAGGCTCAGGAAGAATTCATCTGTGATGGAATTAACTATCCGCCAGGAACTCTGCTCATTCCGATGAATCAGCCTTTTGCTCTTTTTGCCAAGAACATGTTTGAAGAACAGCATTATCCCGACCTGAGAAAATATCCTGACCTCTGGCAGGGTCTGGTTTCTTCCATAAAGTTTGAAGGAGCCCCTGTTGAAGCTTACGATATGATGGGCTGGACTCTTCCCTATCAATTTAACATAAAAGCTCTGGCGGCTAACACTCCGGTTTCGGTTAAAATGACCCCGGTTAAGAATGTTACCCCGCCGGCGGGGAAAGTCGAAGGCTCAGGACAGGCCGCCTTTCTCCTTAACCACAGCCAGAATGCCTCCTTCATCGCCACAAACCGCATCTTCAAGCAGAAAGGGAAAATCAGCTGGGCCAAAAAATCTTTCACCTCTGATGGTAAAACTTATCCGGAAGGCACTATCATCGCCAGCTCTGTCAGTCGCGACTTTATGGACAAACTGGCTAAAGACCTGAGCTTGAAAATTCAGGCCTGTTCTTCAAGACCTTCAGTTGAAACTTATGAAGTAAAAGCCCCTCAGCTCGGTATTTACCAATCATGGGTGGCAGTGGAAGATGAAGGCTGGACGAGGTTTGTTCTGGATGAACATGAATTCATCTACAAAGTCTTACATGATGCCGATATTCGGGCCGGTAATTTAGCTGCTCACTACGACGCTATTATTCTGCCAGACCATTATTCAACTGAACTTATAGTCAATGGCTATCAAAAAGGCACTATGCCGCCAGATTATGTCGGTGGTCTGACTCCCAACGGAGTAAATAACCTGAAGGAATTTGTTAGGCAGGGCGGAACGCTCATTTTTATGAACACCACCTGCAACCTGGCGGCTAATGAATTCAAACCGCCAGTGCGTAATGTTCTGGAAAAAGCCAAAAGAGAAGAGTTTAACTGCGTTGGCTCAATTCTTCAGGCTGAATTCGACCTGTCGCATCCAGTAGCTTACGGGATGCAGAATCCCCAGCCAATAGTCTTTGCCGACAGTTGTGCTTTTGATGTTTTTCCGTCATTCGACCAGAAAGCTTCACCCAGAATTGTGGCTAAATATTCATCAGAAAATCTGTTGCGGAGCGGCTGGATATACGGAGAAAAACTTATTCAGCAGAAAGCAGCCATCGTCGAAGTTCCAGTGGAAAAAGGAAAGTTGATCCTTCTGGGCTTTCCAGTCCAATTTCGGGCTCAGCCGCGCGGCACCTTCAAGTTGCTCTTTAATTCAATTTATTACGGCACAATCAAATAGCCAGCAGAAGTACAAGTTAAACCTAAAGCCCACGATTAAGATGGAATGGACTGAGTGCCGTGGTGCTGTTTTTCAGTCTAAAAGCCGATAAAAAATCAATGTGATTTAAAACTGAATTTCCCTCAGGGCGGGCTCTCTCTCCCAGGACAGACGGTTTAAACTGCAGATAGTTGATGGACTCCTTCTACTTTTTTAACCGCAGAAGAATCGCCCGTAAGTTGGGCCAGGCTGGAGACCGTCTGATGAAGAAGTGGATGAACAAAATCCGGGGCAATTTCAGCTAAAGGAATCATCACGAAATTGCGAAAACTCATCCGCGGGTGAGGGATGACGAGCCTCTGGGTCTGAACCACGGTCTTATCAGCCAGAAGAATATCTATATCAATAACTCTTGGCCCCTTATCGAAGGTGGGCTTGCGTTTCATCCTGTGTTCGATTTCCTTTACTACATAAAGGAAAGCTATGGGATTGAGAGATGTTTCCACTTCCAGAACCTGATTGTAAAACCAGGGCTGCTCAAGGTAATCCACCGGTTCAGTCTCATAAATCGAAGATTGCCGGATAACTCTGACGCCGGCTTTCTGGAGCAGACTTCTGGCCTGAGCCAAATGACGACTCCGGTCGCCGAGGTTACTGCCGAGCGAAAGGTAATATCTCATTTTTATTTTTAGCCATACATATTAGCACCATCAGGCCAAATTTCAATAGTTTTAGGAAAAGTTTTTTTATTTTTTTCTGTGTCCCTGGCCGTAAACAATCATCCCCGGCTTTTTACCGGTAATTTTTCCCCCGTCAATAACTTCCTGGCCATTGACCAGAACGTAGACCAGTCCCTGGCTGGACTGATGTGGATTGGAAAAAGCAGCCAGGTCTTTTATCTCTTTCGGATTAAAAATCGTTATATCAGCATACAGACCTTCCTGGAGCAGTCCTCGATCTTTAATCCTCATGGTCTGGGCTGGAAGGGAAGTCATTTTTCTGATAGCTTCTTCCAAAGTTATGACCCCTCGATTCCTGACATATTCTCCAAGCACTCGAGGAAAAGTCCCATAACTTCGGGGATGAGGGCTGCCCTGACCCATCACCTGAAGGCTGCCATCAGAGCCAATCATGACATAAGGTAATTTCATCAGAGCTTCGACATCTTTTTCATCCATCTGGAAGAATATAGCTGAAGCGTCTCCTTCTTTAACTATATCGATGATCAAATCAGCACCGTTTTCGACAGTAGCCGGTTTCTCCAGCATTTCAAGTATTTCTTTAAGATTTTTGCCTTCATAGTCTGGGAATCTCCGGCTGCGAGCGATGTAGATAGTTTCCAGTTTGTTTATCCCGCGCTTCGAAGTCAGCCGGTTATGGATTATAGCCTGCTTTACTCTGGCATATATTTCCGGGTCTTTCAGCCGCTCGAGAAATTTTTTCTGGCCTCCTTCAAAGACATTCTGGGGAAAACTGCTGGTAAAGCCAGAACTGGTAGCGGTATAAGGATACTGATCAAGAGTGACTTCCACTCCCCTGGCCCTGGCCTCTTCGACCGGCCTGGTGATCATTCCCAGCTGGTTCCAGACGTCTTCATCAGCCAGCTTGATGTGTGAGATTTCGACCGGGAGGTGATTTTTCTCGCCAATGGTGATGGCTTCTTCAATAGCCTGGGTTATCCTCTTGCCTTGATTCCTGAGGTGAGAAGCATAAAATCCACCGAATTCGGCCACGACCGAAGCCAGTTCGACCAGTTCTTCAGTCTTAGAATAAGTCCCGGGAAGATAGGCCAGACCGGTAGAAAGCCCCAGGGCTCCGGCTTTCATCTCCTGACGCAGAAGTTCTTTCATCCGGCCCATTTCATCAGCCGTCGGTTCGCCCATTTTCATCCCCATCACTTTTTCTCTGATGGTGTTATGACCAGCGAGCGAAGCAAAATTGCAGCTTATTCCCTGCTTCTTGATTTCTTCAAACAGCTTCGATAGCGGAAACTCATGTCCGCCACAGTTTCCGCCAACAAGAGTGGTTACTCCCTGGGAAATATAGTTCTCACAGCCAGGGATTTTAAGGATTCCCCCATCAGCATGGGTGTGGATGTCGATAAAGCCTGGAGTTACAATCAACCCAGCGGCCTCGATCACCTTTCTGCCTTTTTGTGGCTCAATTCTGTCCTTAATGGCCACGATTTTCCGGCCTCTAAGGCCGAGGTCAGCTCTGAACCAGGGATTACCACTACCATCAATCACCAGACCATTGACGATCACTATATCATAAATTTTTTCAACCCGTGAACAAACCAGCAACAGGCTTAAAAGACAAAAGATAAAAAAGCTGATGATAAATATTTTTTTCACCTGCATGGCTTCACCCTCTTTCATTTTTGATATTATTCTTCAACGGAAAAAATTTAAAGTCAACCAAAAAATTTCCGGGAAACAATATTGCCTCCCGATTTTTATCTTTCTTTTCCGTCTTGCTCGACATCTGACACCAGGCGGCTATTTCTCTTAAATCCGCTTAACCTTCTCCCTGCCTTGCCTGCTGAAGAAATCTTCTCCCTGGTTTAACAGCCGCTCATGGCAGAAGGCCAAATCCCTGACTTCCCATCCTCCAGAATTTCTCGTGAGGCAATGAACCGATTTTGTAGGGCTTTTAAGTTAAGCCATTCGGCCTATTGATTTAATCGGAATATTTTATTAGCATAAAATATCTGTTTAACTATGGAAGCAAACTGTAACCCTCATTGTAATCTTTTCCAAAAAGTCCCTTCCCCATCTATTTATAAATCAAATCCTTTCTGGAGGCTTTATCTATGAAAATCATCTATCTTGACAACGGAGCCACTTCTTACCCCAAACCAGAGCAAGTTTATCAGTTCATGGATTATTTCTACAGAAATTTCGGGGTAAACCCCGGACGCTCCGGTTATGACCTCTGCCTAGAAGCCGGAGAAATGGTCGAAAACACCAGAAAAATGCTAACCGAATTTTTCAATGGTTCAGACCCCAACCGGCTGGGCTTCACTTACAATTCAACTGACGCTCTCAACCTGACCATTTTTGGCCTGCTGGAGCCCGGCGACCACGCCATCACGACGACGATCGAACACAACTCCGTGCTGAGGCCGCTTTATCACCTGTCGCTTAAAGACGTGGAAGTTGATTATGTTCCCTTTGATAAAAATGGTTTTGTTGACCCGGAAGACATCAAAAAGAAAATAAAAAAGAATACCAAATTGGTCGTTGTCAATCATGCTTCTAACGTCATCGGCACTATCCAACCGATAAAAGAAATAGGCAGAATTTGCCAAGAACATGGCCTGATTTTTGCTATAGATGCTTCCCAGTCTGCCGGCAATATTCCGATAGATATGAAGGCAATGAACATAAACGTGGTGGCTTTTACCGGCCACAAATCTCTGCTCGGACCAACAGGCATCGGCGGGTTATACGTGGCCGAAGGCGTAGATATCAAGATCACCCGAGCTGGCGGCACTGGTGTTCGTTCTGCCCAGAGAACCCATCTTGAAGAGTATCCGTATCGCCTGGAATATGGAACGCCCAACGTTCTAGGGATTGCCGGACTCCATGCCGGACTCAAATGGGTAATGGAAAGAGGACTGGAAAACATCCATCATGACGAGATGAAATTGACCCGGATGTTGGTTGATGGTCTCAAGCAGATTGATGGCGTGACTCTCTACTGTCAGGATGACCTGACTAATCACATCAGCGTAATTGCTTTTAACGTTGATGGGCTGGAAGCTCAGGATGTGGGCATTATGCTCGATGTCGATTACAACATTGCCTGTCGCACCGGCCTGCACTGCGCTCCTTTAGTTCATGAGCAACTCGGAACTGATAAAACCAAAGGCGCAGTCCGCTTTGGCATCGGCCCGTTCAACACCGAAGAGCACATCAAGACCGCCATTCAAGCCGTCAAAGAAATAGTTGAGTTCAAGAAAAAGAAAGGCTAATCAGACACAACCATCTGGCTTGGGCAAACCAGCCACTTTGCAGGCACCCTTAGCCGGACCCGACGGAAAAAGTTCGTAAATATGCTTAAGGGAAATTCCTGTCTCATTGACCATTTTCCTGACCAGTGGGGCCTGGCCTTTCTGAAGATAATAATTCCGGATGTAGTTGACAATCTTCCAGTGTTCTTCAGTTAATTGCTCAATTCCTTCAGTCTGTTTAGCCAGAAACCGAGCGATTTCTTCATCCCACAATTCCGGGGTGACTAAAAAACCTTCTTCGTTAAGTTTAAACTTTTTGCCCTTGAATTCTAATTCAGACATCGTCACTCGCTCCAGCCAGATTTTTTTAAACAAAATTATAGCTGATTTTTCTCAGAATTGCTATTGACCGAACCAGGCGGGAACCAGACTGAAAAGGTGGTGCCAAAGCCGGGAGCACTCCTGACGTCAATTTTCCCCTGATGGGCCAGGACGATGTGTTTGACTATAGACAATCCAAGACCGGTGCCGCCAGTTTTTCTCGAACGAGACTTATCCACCACATAGAACCGCTCAAAAATTTTCGGCCGATGTTCCTCCGGGATTCCAATTCCGGTATCAGAAACAGACAACAACACTCCGCTATCTTTTTCCTCCAGCCTGACAGTTACTCCGCCCTTTTCCGTGTAGCGGATGGCATTATCCACGAGGTTTAAAACTAATTGCTCCAGCTGAAAGGCATCAGCATAAATCTCAGGAAGAGGGTCTGCTTCAACTTTAAAGTACAGGCCTTTTTCTCCAGCTGCCTTCAGATAAGTTTTTACTACTGCCTGAACAATATCTGCCAGGTTAACCAGTTCTTTTTCCAGGGTCAGCCCTTTTTCTTCAAGTTCAGACAATCTGGACAGGTCCTCTACCAGATGCACCAGGCGTTCGGTATTTCTCTGAATGATTTTCAGATAATTTTTTCCTTCCTGACTCAGATTTTCATTTTCCAGAGTTTCCAGAAATCCTTTGATGACTGTTAAGGGAGTTTTCAATTCATGGACCAGATTAGCCACAAACTCTTTTTTCCTTTCAGCCAGTTCTCTTGTCTCGGTTATGTCAGAAAATCTCATCAGGAAACGCTGCTTCAAGGGCAACCAGTTGGCCCGACAGAAATAAGTTCGGCCATTTCTTTCCAACTGGCACTCGGCAGGTTTGGCCAAGCCGTGAGCCTGGTCAAAAAGCTGATTGAGTTCCGGCCACCTGAGAGATTGCCAGTAGAATTCACTTCCTGAACAAATTTCGGGGAACATCCGGCGCAGGCTCTGGTTAGCCAGGATGATTTTACCCGCCGGGTTCATCAGCAGCCAGCCTTCTTCGGTAGAATCGATAAAAGCCTGGAATATTTCTCTATCTTCTTTTAAAGATTCACCAAGCTCTTGATTTTTCCCCACTAACTGGCTGACATCTGCAGCTAAAGGACCCAGTGTTTTGATCAATGATGGCCTGATTAGTAAACCTGGCTTTCCTATCTCAGCTCTACTGGCAATCAGAGATAGGTCTTCCAGGGGCTTGAATAGGAGTTTTAAAAGAAGATAGGATAAAGCCCAGCCGAAGAGGAGAAATAAAATAAAACTAATCAGAAGCCGATTTCTCGCCTGCTGGTAGAAATAAACTGCCAGGTCCAGGAAACGGCTGACCCGGCAGATGCCTACTACCTGAGCCTTCTTTCTTATGGGCACAGCCACATAGAGCATCCTCTTTTTCAGGGTATCGCTGTAGCGAACAATCCAGCCGGTACCACCGGCCAGGGCCCGGCCGATTTCAGGCCGGTAGCGATGGCTTTCCAGCCCGGCGGCATCTTTTTCGGTATCAAAGATAACCTTGCCCGAGGGTTCAATCAGAGTTACTCTGACGCGGGAAATTCTGGCCTGGGTCATGATGATTGGAGAAAGCCGTTCATCATCCATATGCCCATAGGGACGAATTTCAACGGTCATGGCCAGAGCCAGCTCGGTCAATTCTCTGACCTGATTGTCAATTTCGGTTTTTCGCAACTGCCTGATGGTAAAGACAGCCAGGACCAAACATAAAATAAAAAGGGTCGCCCAGAAGGTGACCAGCATTCTTAAAAAAAATTTTTTCGTCTTCATCTTTTCACTCTTTTAAAAATCTAACGAACAAGCCCTTATCTTAAAGATGATTCAAGATTATAAGCAATTTTCGTCGAAAACAAAAAGATTTTTTCAGCGATTTTTCTGTGATAAAATTATAAAAGAAAGAAGGAGGTGGCAGATGGAAAAACTTATAGTTTTTCTTATGACTTTATTCCTGGGCCTAACTCCGTTTTTAGTCTTTGGTCAGAAACCTGAGGAAGACACCATTTCCACGTCTAAGGGCGATTTAAAAATTACTTTCATCGGACATGCTTCATTGATCTTTACTTTTGATGGTAAGGTAATCCACGTTGACCCGGTCAGCAGCGAAGGCGATTATAAAAAGCTGCCTCAGGCTGACCTCATTCTGCTCACCCATGAACACTTTGACCACTGCGACCCCGAGGCCATAAAGATTCTGCAAAAAGATTCCACCGTCATCATTGGTTCAGGTTCCTGTCAGTCCAAAGTCCCTGGCCTGAAGGTGATGAAAAACGGCGACAGGATGAATATCCTCAGTCTGGAAATTGAAGCAGTTCCCGCTTATAACATTCAGCACAAAAGACCGGACGGCAATCCTTTCCATCCCAAGGGCGTGGGCAACGGCTATGTGATTACCTTTGGCGATAAGAGAGTCTATGTGGCTGGAGATACAGAAAACATTCAGGAGATGAAGAACCTGAAAAACATCGATATCGCCTTTCTGCCGATGAACCTTCCCTACACTATGACCCCGGAAATGGTGGCTGAAGCGGCCCGGTGGTTCAAGCCTAAAATCCTCTATCCTTATCACTATGGAGAAACAGACACTTCTCGGCTGGTGACCCTGCTCAAAGACTCACCGGATATAGAAGTCCGCCTTCGGCGGATGAAGTAAAGAAGCCGGCTAAATATTCAGTTAAAAACTTAAATTATTAAGGCAAAACCTGTGCCCAGAAAAGAGCTCTCCTTAGCCACCAGGAATCCTGTTTTTGAGAAATCAATAAACTTCATAGAATTTAAATCGTTTGTTAAGCCACTTGACCAGCTCCATGCTCCAGAGAGAAAGCGACGACAGGACCAGAACCAGAATCCAATCAAAGCCGGTCAGGTTTTGAGTCTTAAAAATTTTCTGGAAGAATGGCAGGTAAACGACAGACAGCTGAAGAGTCAGAGATACCAGAAAAGCATAAATCAGCTTCAAATTGGTAAAGACTCCCAGCTCAAACACCGACTTCATCTGACTGCGGGAATTAAGAGAATGGAAAAGTTGCGAAACTGAAAGGACAATAAAGGCTGCGGTTCTGGCCCGGGTTAAACTTTCTTTTTCCACAAAAAGCACATAACTGAAAGCCACCAGCGCCCAGAGAGCAATGAATAAGCCCTGAACGGTCATCAAACCAGCCCGCTTTTTATCGATGATCGATTCGTCAGGTTGGCGGGGCGGTCTGGACATGATCTCCGGGTCCGGCGGATCAAAACCGAGCCCTAAGGCCGGCAGGCCATCAGTTACCAGGTTTACCCACAGAATCTGAATCGGCAGAAGAGGCACCGGCCAGCCAATGAGCGATGAGACAAACATCACCATGATCTCGCCCAGATTACAGGACAAAAGATAATGGACGAATTTTTTGATGTTATCATAAATACCCCGGCCTTCTTCGACCGCAGCCACGATGGAAGCAAAATTGTCATCGGTGATGACCATATCTGAGACTTCTTTGGTGACATCTGTGCCAGTAATACCCATG
>Ga0315280_10002024_pt1 | contig 33592 bp, 23 predicted proteins | sample YL17G06_40_MG_FD_203697 | JGI IMG/M metagenome (GOLD analysis project Ga0315280, IMG submission 203697) | Sediment microbial communities from Yellowstone Lake, YNP, Wyoming, USA - YL17G06_40 | ecosystem: Environmental > Aquatic > Freshwater > Lake > Sediment | place: USA: Wyoming | collected...
GCGCCTCTTCTGCCAGCGGTCGCCGTTGTAGACGTACTGACCGTCGGTGTCGAGCACGAACGTGCCGTTCACTGCCGCCACGCGACCGGTCAGAATCGCATACAGGTTCTGTGCGTAGCCGGCCTGGGTCGCGCTGATGCCGCCCGGGAAGTTGCCCGACGTCTCCGTGAAGAACGGGTAGGCCGGGTCCTTGCTGTTGAGGCCGAGTTGCAGCCCCGGCACGACGCCGCCGGGCACGCCCCAGTTCTCGAACTTGATCTGCGTGAACGACATGCCGGTGCTGATGTTGTGGGTGCCCTTCAGCCAGCTGAACGTGTCCTCCCACACCATGTCGGGAACGTAGCGGGTACTCGGCCCGGTGCCGGTCGTCGCCCGCGTCAGGTTGTTCGGGCCCATGGCGAGGTTGAAGAGGATGTCGTACGGGATGCCGGGGCAGCCCGCTCCCGAACAGGCGAACTGGCTGGGCCCGTACTCCGGGTAGAACTGCGTGGTGCCGCCCGAGTAGCCCCACCGGAGATCGTTGACCTTGTTGCTGCCGAACGTCGAACGCAGCGCGGCCTGCGCCATGTAGCGGTTCGAGTACTGCCCGCCCCAGTTGGCAAAGCCCGGGAACCGGGGTTCGGCGCCGTTCAGGAAGTCGGGTCCGGCCTCGAAGCGGTTGTAGCGCGTCGTGAACGAGAGACGGTGGCGCGCGGTCAGGTTGAAGTCGAGGCGCAACGTCGGGAAGTGGCGCTTGTTGTCGCCGCCCGGACTGTAGGTGAGCCGGTCCTCGTTGAGGTCCCACGATTCGACCGATCCGTTCGCGGATTCGGCCGCGGTCCGAACGTCCGAAAGCATCCCGACCATGATCGGGTCGATGGTCGACACCTGCCCCTTGGACGCCGCCAGATTGAGCAGGTTGATGGTCTTCGTCCCGCTGCCGTCGGCCGCCGTGTAGGTGAACAGTTCCTGCTGCGCGTTCTTCGACAACAGGTAACGCTGCCGGTCCATCTGGTTCGGCCACTTGAACCACTCGATGTTGAAGAAGAAGAACGCCTTGTCGCGGCCGTTGAGGATCCCCGGGATCGCGATGGGACCGCCCACGCGGAAGCCGGGCGTCTGCAGCCGCACGTCGTTCATGAAGTAATCGCCGTCAGCCTGTTTCGGCTTGTCCCTTTTGTCGAAGTAGTACGGCCTGTTGAGCCCCCAGATCCAGCTCTTGCCCGCCTGGTTGCGCCAGGTGTTGTAGGCCGACCCGGAGAACCTGTTCGACCCCGACCGCGTCACGAAGCGAATGTTCGACGCGCCCTGGCCGCCGGCCTCCGCGCCGGGCGTGGAACTGGACACGGTGATCTCCTCGACCGAGTCGAGCATCGGCCGGATGTACATGAAGAACCCGTCGTTGCCGCCCGCCGGGCCGCGGTTGTTGTTGTCCTGCACGTTCACGCCGTCGAGCGTGATGTTGATCGTCACGCCCGGCAGCCCGTTGATCGTCGAATTGCGGCTGCCGCCGCCAACCGTGGACACGCCGGGGAGCGCGGTGACGAAATCGAGCGCGGTGCGCGTGACGAGCGGCAGTTGCTGAATCTGCTCCACCTGCAGTGTCGTCTGGACGGCCGCCGTCTGCGTCTGCACGACTTCGCTGGCTCCCTGGACGACGACCGTCTCCTCGAGATTGCCGATCTCGAGCTTGACGTTCACGTTGGACGGCGTGCCGGAGAGGATCCGGACATCCGGCAAGACCGCCGTCTTGAAGCCGGACAAGGAAATGCTGACGGTGTACGCCCCGGGGTTCAACGCGTTGATCGTGAACCGCCCGCCGGCATCGGTGACGGCCTCGAACTGCGCGGCCGTCGCGGTGTTCTTCACGACAATGGTCGCGGCGGGAAGCACCCCTCCCGATGTATCCGTCACCGTGCCGGTCAACGGCGCGGTGTTGGATGCGCCCTGAGCAAAGGCGACGGTGCAAACCGCGAGTGACAACACGACAACCCATGTGGCGACAAGACTTCCCCTGCGATGAATCATAAGGACTTCCTCCCAGTGCCGGAGCACGGCACACTCCCGGCGGAGCGGTCACGACGTTCGAACGCCGCGGCCCCTGCTGTCCGCCGAACCGTTCTATTGACCGAAGAGGGAAATCGCCATCGTGGTCGCCGCCGTGCGAGCGCTGCGCACGGCGGCGAGCCAAAACGGCGCGAGCGGAATGGCCAATTCCGTCTCGCTGCCAGGTCGAGCAGCCCGGTGCACGTGTCGTACCATCGCGATTCGATGTGCAGTCCGCCGCCTACAGCGTGACCAGGCGTTGTCGCACCGGAATCTGGTTCAAGGTCTTGAATGAGGACGTTCGCCTGCTTGGAAATATGTCGTTGCACGACTCAAATGGCGTCGCCGACCGCGTGCGACATGCCCGTTTGCAGGGCGTGGCCCCGTCGAACGCCGCCCGGACAATCGCGAGGCGATGCATTTTGGTGCACGCCGGGGCGCGATCCAGCGATCCGGGAAAGAAGGATGGATGATCGAACAGAGGCGTAGGGGCGGAGGCAGAGAACGAGGCCGATTCGAGGAGCACGCGTGACGTCGCACGCGCGTTGAGATCCAGAATGGCGAATCGGCCGATCGTGAAGATCGTTCTTGAAGTGAATTCGCGCCCGCCCCCGTACGACCGCGGACGGCCGTGATGTTGATGGACGCCGATTCTGCAAGCCCCAGCCTCAATGGGACGGTCGCGTATTCGGGAACCGGCGCGGCCCCTGGAACACCGCGAGGCCTGGCACCGTCTCACGAGAATGGCGACGGGGTCGCATCGTGAAGGGTCGTGTTCGTATTCTTCAAGCACCTGGCCGTGCCGGGAGGCGTTAGCATGAGGCGGAGTGACAAGGCGGCTGTTCGACTCGGTCTTGCCCTGCTGGCGGTCGTCCTGGCCGCGGCCGTCCTCTATTTCACCGGGTGGGGCACCATCGTGAAGAACGTGGTCGTCCTGGCCTGGAGGGGAAAGGCGATGGTGAACCTGGCCAAGCGCACGCCCTTCACCCCTCCGTCAGCCGGCGTGTCCGAGGAGCGGCTCCAGGCCTACCTCGAAGTGTGCAACCGCATCAAACCCTTCGGGGACAAGATCGACGAGTGGGAGGCCGCGCACTTCGTCGCCGGGCGCACTGCCTCCTTCAAGGGCGGAGCCGCCGGGCTGGTGGAGGCCTACATCCACGAGTTCAACCTCGCACTCCAGCAGCAGCGAATGGGCCCGGCCGAGTTCGCCTGGATCGAAGGTCGCATGCGCCAGGCCAGGGGGCCCGCATGCGTCGCGCCCGAGCCCGACCGCGTCCTCTACGCGAAATACCGCGATCGCCTGGCAGGTTCGGCCCTGGGAACCCACGCGCTGGGAATCGCCCTGGGGTTCGCCGGGTAGGGCAGCCAGGGGCGCGCGCTTCAGCTGTTGACCTATTGCCTTCCCATACGAGATGTGTCATCATCGTATGGACATCCCATAGGAGGCCTGTGAGCGACAAGGCGATCAAGACCGACATCTGGCAGGGCACGCTCGCGCTCATGATCCTGAAGACCCTGGAGGCCCTCGGGCCGCTCCACGGCTACGGCGTGGCCCGCCGCATCGAGCAGACCAGCGGCCAGCGCCTCTCGGTCAACTACGGCACCATCTACCCCGCGCTGGTGAGGCTCGAGCAGGAAGGGTACGTCAAAGCCGAATGGGGCGTATCCGACGCCGGGCGCAAGGCCAAGTACTACCGGCTCACGCGCGCGGGACGGAAGCACCTGGAGAAGGAGGCGCGCGACTGGGAGCGCACCACCGGGATCGTCGCGGAGTTCCTGTCGCTGGCGCCCGGGGAGGACTGACGTGCGACGTCTACGCTCGCTCCTCGTGCGCTTGGCGGCCCCGTTCACCCGCAACCGCCTCGAGGGCGACCTGGCCGCCGAGATCGAGAGCCATCTCCAACTGCACATCGACGACAACCTGCGCGCCGGCGTGACACCCGACGAGGCCCGTCGGCAGGCGTTCGTCGCGCTGGGCGGCGTGGAGCAGGTGGTCGCCTACTCCGCGGGGCAGCGAACGCACGAGATCGGGATCCGGACCATACGAGGTGCGGGGCGCGTCACCACCTCGATCGCCCTTTCGAGGACCGTGTCTTTGCCCGCCAGCAGATCGGCCCGCTTCAGCTCCACCGCGATGTCCGGAACCACGCCGCGGCCCTCGATCCGCCGGCCATTCGGCGTCGTCATGTCCGAGTGGGGATACTGCAGTACCCCGCCGGTGGGCAACTGCACCTGCGTGCTGTTCAGGACGCCGCCGTATGACGTGCGCCCGACGATGACGGCGCGGCCACGCTCCTGCAGGAAGGCCGAAAACACCTCGCTCGCGCTGCCCGATCCTTCGTCGACGAGAACCGCCACCTTGCCGCGATAGGCTGGCTCGCCGCTTCCCTCGTGCCGCCATTCGCGCCGCTCACCGGCGCGCGTGGTCTGAATCGCCACGAGCCCCGGGTCCACGAGCAGGAACTTCGCAAGCCGATCGACTCCCGGGTTCATGCCGCCCCGGTTCTGGCGCAGGTCGATGACGAAGCCGTCGGTGTCGCCGAGGCCGGCAAGAAACGGCTCCAACCTGGCCGGCAGGTCGATCCCCCACCCGTCGAACCACACGTAGCCGATCCGCGGACGCACGCGGGACGAGCGCACCTCGGAGTGCCCGAGATTCGCCCGTTGCTTGAAAGGCACGGCTCGGCTGAGGGCCAGCGTCCGCTCCCGGTTCCGCTCGTCCAACACGCGCACCTGCACCTCGGATGACGGCGGTCCGGCCAGCAGGCGTGTGGCCTGCAGCAGCGGTGCGAACGGCGCCTTGCGAATAGTCGCCAAATCAGGCAGCGTGGTGGGGCCGACAGCGAGGACCCGGTAACCGGGTCGGAGACCTGCGCGCCATGCGGGCGAGTTCTTTGGAACGGAGAAGACGAGGATGCCCTCGTCGCCGGCGCGCAACGCCACGGTGTCCGGGGCCATCGAGTCCGGCGCCACAACCTGGGTCGACCCGGGACCCCGCACCTGCAGGTGGCTCACCGGGAGTTCGCGAACCATCCGGTCCAGCAGATCGTGCAGGTCCTTGCACGTTGTCGCGTCGGACACCTTGGGCAGGTACCGGGTCCTGACGGCGTTCCAGTCAACCCCTGCGAGGGTCTCGTCGAAGTACTTGTCGCGCACGGTCTCCCACACGATGCGGAAGTTGCGCCGTAGTAGAAATCGAAGACATTTGCAGGGCGGTCGTGACAGGGCCGGTTGACTTGCGTCACCGCGACACGACACCATGTCGGGTCCCTGGGCAAATACCTGCCCGTACTCATCCACTCGTGGAGGTTCCAATGAAACGTGCGATGACGGCCGCCGTGGCCGTCGTAATTCTGGGCGTCGCCGCGGTCCTGGGCCAGCAGGCGGGACAAGCGCCGCTCGTGTCGGGTATCGATGTGACGGCGTTCGACAAGTCCGTGCGACCGCAGGACGACCTCTTCCGCTACGTGAACGGTGGATGGCTCGACAAGACCGCCATCCCGGCCGACAAACCGCGTTACGGCAGTTTCGACATCCTCGCGGACAAGGCGCAGGAGGACCTGCGCACGATTGTCGAGGATGCCCGCAAGACGCCGGGAGCGCCGGGCTCCGACAGCCGCAAGATCGGCGACTTCTACGCGGCCTTCATGGATGAAGCTCGCGCGGACGGGCTCGGCATGAAGCCGCTGGCGCAGGAGCTGGCGGCCGCGGACGCCGTGCGGACGAAAGCGGACCTGGCGCGCGAGTTCGCGCGGCTGATGACGATCGACTGCGACGCGCCGCTCGGCGCCGGCCCCATCGGCGACTTCATGAACCCGAAGGTCAACACGCTGATCGTCGGCCAGTCGGGCCTCGGCCTGCCGGACCGCGACTACTACGTGAAGGACGACCCGAAGCTGGCCGAGTACCGCACGAAATACGTCGCGATGCTGTCCGCGCTGATGAAGCTGGCCGGCGACCCGGCGCCGGACAAAACGGCGGCCGACGTGATGGCGCTCGAGACGGAGCTCGCGAAGGCGAACTGGACCAACGTCCAGAACCGCGAGATCACGAAGATCTACAACCCCGTCGCGGCCGCCGACCTGGCAAAGCAGTTCCCGGGCTTCGACTGGAACGCGTGGGCGACCGAGTTGGCCGTCGGCGGCCTGCCCACGTTCGTGATCGCTCAGCCGAGCTACGCGAAATCATTCGCCGCAGACGTGAACGACTGGCCCGTCGAGCGCTGGACGCCGTACCTCAAGGCTTCCATCATCCGGCGGTACGCGCCCGTCCTCAGCAAGCCGTTCCACGACGCGAACTTCGACTTCTACGGCCGCACGCTGCGAGGCGTCGAGCAGGAGCAACCGCGGTGGAAGCGCGCCGTCGACGCCTTGAACGGCACGATGGGCGAGGCGCTCGGACGCGTCTACGTCTCGCGGTTCTTCCCGCCCGAGGCCAAGGCGCGCATGGAGACGCTGGTCGAGAACCTGCGGCGCGCGTACCGCGACGGCATCGAGCATCTCAGTTGGATGAGCCCCGAGACGAAGAAAGAGGCGCAGCGGAAGCTGGCCGCCTTCCGCTCGAAGATCGGCTACCCGAACAAGTGGCGCGATTACTCGAAGGTCGAGATCAAGCCCGACGACCTCGTGGGAAACCTGATGCGCGCAAGCCGCTTCGAGACGCAGTACCAGCTCGCCAAGGCCGGCAAGCCGGTGGATCCCGAAGAATGGGGGATGACGCCGCAGACGATCAACGCCTACTACAACCCGATCCACAACGAGGTCGTGTTTCCCGCCGCCATCCTGCAGCCGCCCTTCTTCAACATGGCGGCCGACGATGCGGTGAACTACGGCGGCATCGGGGCGGTGATCGGCCACGAGATGGGCCACGGCTTCGACGACCAGGGACGGCGCTTCGACGGTACCGGCAAGATGCGCGACTGGTGGACCGCCACCGACGCGGCGGAGTACCAGAAGCGGACCGCGCAACTGGTGAAGCAGACGAGCCAGTGGGACGCGCTGCCAGGGCTGAAACTGAATGGCCAGCTGACGCTCGGTGAAAACCTCGGCGACCTGACCGGCCTGACCATCTCGCACCGCGCGTACCTGCTCGCGCTCGGCGGCAAGCCGGCGCCGATCATCGACGGCCTCACCGGCGACCAGCGCTTCTACATGGGATGGGCGCAGGTGTGGCGCGCCAAGATGCGCGAGGACGCGATCAGGCAGCAGGTGCTGACCAACGTGCACCCGCCCGACATGCTGCGCGCCAACCTGCCGATGGGCAACATCCCGGAGTTCTACACCGTGTTCGGCGTGAAGCCAGGCGACAAGCTTTACATCGCGCCGGACGAGCGCGTCACGATCTGGTGATGGCTGCGCAATGGCCGGGAGCCCGTGGGGCAACGCCCAGACGGGCTCCCGGCCGCGGCGCTGCGCGACCTGCTGCTCCTTCCTCAACGCTTCACCTCTACTCGCGAACGCGACCGACGCTGCTACATCGGTCCTCGCTTGCGCCTCGAAATGCCTCGCGGAAGTTCCGCGAACCCGGTCACTCCGTCTAATCCAGGGAAGGACCGTGGGGTCCAACCCCACGTACACAGCGTCGGAGGCGATCTCTCATGAAGCACGCGTTGATTGTTCTTGGAGCCCTGGTGCTCCTGTTGACGACCACCCTGACGCAGGCGTCCCAGACCAGGCCCGCCCTGACACTGGAGAGCCTGGCGGGCAGGTATCAGGGCAAAGCAACTTCGGTAGGGGGCGAGGAGGCAGTCACCGCCGACCTGCGGATGGTGGACGGCAAGCTCGCCGGGACCCTCAACTCGGGCGATGGACCCATCGCCGTCGTCGGCGCAACCATCACGGGCGATCGGGTCGTCCTCACCCTCGACATGGAGGGTGCGCCCGGCACCATCACCGCCGTCGCAAAGGACGGGCGGATCGACGGCGAGTGGGCGCTTGGCGGCATGACCGGCACGTGCGTGCTCACAAGGACCGGCGACGCCGGGCCGGCACCGGCCGGCGCACAGGCCCAGGCAAAGCCGCAACCCTTCGCCACGCACCCGAAACTGGAGGTGGTCGTTCCCGACTTCCCGGCGCAGGGGTTGATCCTCGACATCGGTGGAGGGGGCGAAGGGGTCATCGGCCAGGTCAAAGGCCAGCAGGTCGTTGCGATCGACCTGAGCAAGCGGGAGCTTGACGAGGCGCCGGGCCGGCCACTGCTCAAAGTCGTGATGGACGCCCGCGAGTTGACGTTCGTGGACGCGAGCTTTTCCACCGCGACGGTCTTTTTCACCTTTATGTACATCGACCCGGCGGACCACGAGAAGGTCTTCCGCGAGATCTACCGGGTCCTCGAACCGGACGGCCAGGTGCTCGTCTGGGACGTGATCTTTCCCGAGAAGCGGGATCCGGCGTACGTGAACATCCTCTTTCCCTTGCACGCAAGGTTGCCCAGGGGGGAAGTCAACACGGGCTACGGCGCCCGCTTCCGCGAAGGACAGGGTGCCGACCACTTCGTGAGCCTCGCCGAGAAGGCGGGCTTCCGGGTTGTGTCGCGCAGGAACGAGGCAGGCTGGTTCTTCCTGGAACTGAAGAAGACGACGTAGCTGGCGGCCGCAGGCAGCGAGTCGCACGCCGCCGGCGTCAATCGGCCGTCACTCGAACCGGATCGTGAACCGCGTCGGCCCACCTGGCGGGCCGGCCAGGTCGTGCGCCAGGCCGTGGCGGTTCAGGATCTCGTGAACGAGCGTGAGGCCGATGCCCTGGCCGTGCGGCTTGGTCGTGTAGAACGGCGTGAAGAGGTGACGGCGCGCCTCGTCCGTGATGCCGTGGCCGGTGTCTTCGATCGTCAGCGTGAGGCAGCCGTCCACGCGGTCCGTCCGGACGGTGATCGCGCCGTCGCGGTCGATTGCGTCGATCGCGTTCCGGCATACGTTCAGCAGCACCTGCTCCATCTGCGCCCGATCGACCGCGGCGACAACCGGTGCGCCGACACACCACGCCCAGCGAATGCCGCGCCGCTCGCACTCGGGTCCGAGCAGGCGGGCGACGTCCACGACGATCGCGCCGATGTCGCACGGCTCGCGTCGCGGGTCCGGAAGGCGCACCACGTCGGCGAACGCCCGCACGAACCGGTTCAGCTGCTCAGCGCGCGCGATGACAACGCCCAGCGCTCCCTCGTGGTCGGTCCGATCGCTCTCGCCGATCTGCGGTGCGTAGCGCAGGCACGAGTGGAGCAGCGAACCGGCGGCGCCCACGGTGTTGTTCACCTCGTGTGAGGCAGGTAGCCGGGATCCGATCGCCACATGGCGCGGCCGCCCCGCATCATCGCCCTGGCCACGATGAGCGTACGGTCCTGGTGCACTTCGGGCGCCATCGGCGCGAAGGCGTGATCGATGATCGCGGTCGCGACGGTCAGGACGACCAGCGTGAAGGCAATGCCGAAGAGACTGACGGCCGTGAAGAACTTGCGGCGCGCGAGCACCTTCAGGGCGATCTCGAGGTAGTGGAGGATCATCGGTCCTCCTTCAGTGCACCAGCCGGCCGTCGAAGAGCCGGAAGGTGCGTAACGTCTGATCGGCCAGCCGTGGATCGTGAGTCACCATCACGATCGTCGTGCCGTCGCGCGTGTTGAGGTCGTGGAGGATCGCCATGATCTCGTCGCCCATCTGGCTGTCGAGATTGCCCGTCGGCTCGTCGGCAAGCAGCAGCCGCGGCGCGCCGGCGATGGCGCGCGCGATGGCGACGCGCTGCTGCTGGCCGCCCGAGAGCTGTGACGGGAAGTGACGCGACCGGGCGCTGAGGCCGACGCGGTCGATCGCGGCCGTCGCGCGCTCACGGCGTTCGCGTGCGCCGATCCCCTTCCGGTAGAGCAGCGGGATCTCAACGTTGTCGACGACCGTGAGGTCCGCAATCAGGTGAAACACCTGGAAGACGAAGCCGATGTCGCGGTTCCGCAGCGCCGACAACTGGGCGTCGCGCATCGCGTCGACGCGCTGGCCGGCGACCGACACCGACCCTTTTGTGGCGACGTCCAGTAATCCCATGACGTTCAGCAGCGTGCTCTTGCCGCAGCCCGACGGACCCATCACCGACACGAACTCTCCGTCGCGAATGTCCAGCGACACGCCCGACAGCGCCACCGTCTCGATCCGATCGGTCCGGTAGACCTTCTCGACCCCGTCCAGCTGGATCATCGTTCCGTCGACTGTCGTATTCACCGGAGTCTCACCTCTCTCAAGTGCAGGTAGTCGCGCATGTCCGACACGATGACCTCGTCTCCCTCGGCCAGTCCACGGACCACCTCGAACTGCTCGTAGCTCGACAACCCAAGTTCGATCGGCGTCTTCACCGCGCGATCCCCGCGCACCACGAAGACCTCGCGAGCTCCGGCGCCGTCGGCGAACGGACCTCGGGCAAGGCGCAACGTGCGCGGCTTCCGGTCCATGATGATCAGGACGTCGACGCGGAGATTGGAGCGAAGAAGCGGGCTTCTGCTGTTCGCGAGCGCCACCTGGATTGTCATCACGCCGTTTTCCACCTTCGGGAGCACGTTCGACACCGTGCCCTGAAGCGGGTCGTCCCCAACCCTGACCTCGACCGGCTGGCCGACGGCCACCCGGCGCGCGTGCACGTCCGAGAGCGTCGCATCCACCCGGAAGGTGCTGAGATCGGCGATGCGCGCCACGACCTTGCCGCGGCGGATCGAGCCGCCCTCCTCGGTCAGCGTCCAGGTGACGACGCCCGGCCGCTCGGCGCGCAGCGCGGCCAGGCGCAGCAGGCGTTCGGCCTCGGCGGCCTCGTCGCGCGCGGTGGTCATCTCCATCCGCGGGCCTTCGAGGGCCGTTGCGGTCGCGGCGCGCGCCGCGCGCTGCTCGCCCTCGATGCGGGAAAGTTCCACTTCGGCCTGCGACACCGCCAGCTCGGATTGCTGCAAGTCCTCGTTCGACACCAGTCCATCCTGGTGCAGCTGCCGGATGCGGTCCAGACGCGACCGGAACGACTCGAGCTGCAGCTGCTTGATGCGGCGCTGGCTCTCGAGGTCGTTCAGCCGCGCCTCCAGATCCAGCCTGGTTCGCGCCTGCTGATTCTCTTCGAGCGCCATCTGCTGGCGCAGTCGGTTCACGGCGAGCTGCTGCGGAAGCGTGTCGAGTTCGAGCACCGCGTCGCCCGTCTTGACCGCGGCTCCTGCTCGGCGAAGAATGCGAACGACCCGCGCGTCGATCGGGCTGGACAACACCTGCTCGACCTCGGGAACCACGACGCCGGCCGCAGTGATCGTGGCCTCGATTGGGCCCACGTCGACGCGCGCCGTCCGCACCCGGCTGCGCGCGACGGCCGGTCGCAGCCAGTCGAGGCCCCAGGAGAAACCGAGCGCGACGACGAGTAGAGCACTCGCCGGCACCGCGATGCGGCGGATCAGGGTGCGGCGCCGAACGGCGGTGTCGAGCGGACGATCCAGACAACAACCTCCTGACCGCGGTGGGGCAACCCATGTGCCAGCCCGATCGTGGCATTCCCGCCAGTTTTTCCGTGTTCCGCCCGGATCGCCGTACGCGCGCGAACGAGCGCCGTACGGTTCCGGACGCTTCGCGAGAGTCGCCTGCGAAGACCCCTCGGCCGGCCAGAGTGAGGCTCCGCCCGTTTGCGACCGAGGCTATTTCGAGCAGGAACCGAAGCCAAACGCAGAAACCCAAATCCCTGTCCTTACGTCATTCCAGAAGTAAAAGGACGGTGCCGGCCATGGGGATCGCCGCCGGGATGTTTCTGCGCTCCCTCGGGTTCTTCGTCCTCTTCGGCGGACTCCTGCTCGCGGCGGCGGGCACGCCTGGCTGGACCAGGGCCTGGCTGGCCCTCGGCCTGTATGTCGCGATCCTGCCGGTGAACCTGGCATTCGTGTCGCGGAAGAACCCGGTGCTGTTGCGAGAGCGGTTTCGCAGGCGGGCCGACACGAAGCCGTTCGACAAGCTGTTTGCCGCGCTCGGCCTGCCTATTCTGCTCGCGCTTCCCGTGGTAGCCGGCCTGGACTACCGGTTCGGCTGGTCCCAACTGGGTCCCGGTCTGGCGGGACTGGGCGCGGCCCTGATCCTGCTCGGCGACGTTCCGTTGCTTTGGGCGCTTTCGACGAACCCTCATCTCGAAGGGACCGTGCGCATCCAGCACGACCGGAACCACAGGGTGATCACCACGGGGCCCTATCGCTTCGTGCGCCATCCGATGTACAGCGGCCTCCTGATCCAGCTTGCCGGCTGGCCACTGGTCCTCGGCTCCGCCTGGGCAAGCGTCCCCGTATCGCTCTTCGGCGCGCTGCTCGTGTGGCGCACGATCCGCGAGGATCTCACGCTGCGGCTCGAACTCGACGGCTACCAGGGCTACGCTGCGCGAGCGCGCTTTCGGTTGCTGCCGTTCGTGTGGTAGCGATCCGATCTCCGCTGCTCGTTCGGGAGTCAGACGATGGTCAACCTGAAATCGACGCCAATCCGCGTGACCCTCGCGGTGTTCCTGGTCGGGCTGACGTTGTCGGTGGCAGGCCTCGTTCTGGCAACTCAGGCCGTGAGACAGAGAGACCAGAGGCGCCAGATCGACGCCCTCCAGAACGAAGCGGCGGCGTTGATCAAGGAGGGGAGGCTGACTCAGGCGGCGGACAAGCTCGAACAACTCCAGGTCCACTTCATGAACGCCGAGATGTACCGAGAAGCCCTGAACGCCTCCCTCAAGATCGAAAAGGTTTCTCAGAAGGCGTCCGACCGCAGGTCGCCATGGAACTACGTGAGGATTGCCGAGGCCTACCTGTACTCGTTGCATCGTTGCTCCTCGCCATACCGTCGCCGCTGGCGGCCGCGGCCCAGGACAAGCGCGAGCAAGGCACCTACCAGGAGATGCGGGAATATCTCGGCGAACTGTACCAGCAGAAAAAGTACGTTGAGGCAGCCGCGCTGCTCGAACGCGTGCTGGATCGGTTTCCCGACAACGTCCGGGCGAACACGTACAACCTCGCGACGATGCGGGTCCTGACGGGCGAGCACGACAAGGCGATGCAGGCGCTGGAAGAGGGACTGCGCCGGGGCGTCTTCTACGGCTTGTGGGATTTCGGAGGGGAGGTGATGGCGCCGCTGAAGAAGCACGCCGGGTTCGAGGCGTTCTGGAAGCGCAACCTCGAACGCCTCCAGGAGGCACAGAGCAAGGCGACGATGAAACTGGAGGTCGTGACGCCGCCCGGCTACGACCCGTCCAGGACCTACCCGCTATTCGTGGCGCTGCATGGCGGCGGCGAGAACCTGGCGGTGTTCAAGCCGAACTGGGTGTCGCCCCGGCTGCAGGCAGAGTTCATTACCGCTTACGTGCAGTCGTCGCAGGTGGCCGACATGACGGGTTTCCACTGGCAGGACGAACCCCAGACGCGACGCGACCTCGAGGCGGCCTACAAGGACATCCTCGCGAAGTACCCGGTGGACCGGAACCGGGTAATCGTCGGCGGATTCTCGTCCGGCGGCTTCGCGTCGCTGGTCACCGTCTTCCACCAGTTCCTGCAGGTGCGCGGGTTCGTCGCGTTGTGCCCGGAGGTGCCCACCTCGATCGCCGACGCCGACATCACCGCGGCCGTGAAGCGCGGGCTGCGTGGCTCGCTGCTGACCACCGAACAAGATCGACGGGTCGAACTCCAGCGCGCGCTGGCGGATCGCTGGAAGGCGATGGGCCTGGATGGCGAGTTCATCGTGACGCCGAACATCGGCCACTGGTACCCGAAGGACTTCGCGCAGCAGCTCGATCACGCGATCGGCCGCATCCTGGGGCCGCCGCCGCAACGCCAGGGCGGCGTCGACTGAGATGGGAGCCGAGGCACCATCCGACGCGCCCGCGTGGCACCCGGCGGTCGATGCCGCCCGCTCCCGTCTCATTCTCCCCGCAACGCCTTCACGGGATCGATGCGCGCGGCGCGCCAGGCCGGCCACGCGCTCGCCGCGAACGCCACCACGGTGAGACCCAGGCTCACGGCGACGAACGTCGCCGGGTCTGTGGGTGGCACACCGTAGAGGAAGCGCGTGATCAGCTTCGTGACGGCCAGCGACGCCAGCAGCCCCACGACCAGCCCCGGCACCACCATCAGGGCACTGCGCCGCAAAACGTGCGTCACCACGCGCCGCGCACCGGCACCGAGCGCCATGCGCACGCCGATCTCATGAGTGCGCTGAAAGACGTAGTGTGTCAGCACACCGTAAAGTCCGAGCGCGGAAAGGAACAACGCGAGAACGGAGAACGTCGTCAGCGTCACCGTCGTCACGCGCTGAGGGGCGAGCGATTCCCCGACGATGTCGTCCATCCGCACGAGCGGATCGACGGGAATGTCACGGTTTCGTGCCGCGACGAGCCTGCGCACCGCGTCCGTGAGCTGCTGCGGGGGCAGTGTGGACCGCATCAGGATCTTCAGCTCGTTCAGCGGAGCCTGATTCGCCGAGATGTACACGGAGGCGTAGGGCCCACCGCCAACCAACTCGGTTCGCGCGCTGTCCACGACGCCCACGATCTCGTACTCTGTCGGGTTCTCTCCGCCCGGCATCACGACGCGCTGGCCGATCGGGTTCTCGCCCGGGAAGAACTCCCGCACGAAGACGTCGTTGACCACCATGACGAGTGGCGTCCCGATGCGATCCGCGGGCGACAGGTCACGCCCCGACAGCGCGCGGATGCCCAATGTCTTGAAGAAACCCGGCGGCACCCATCTCCTGAAGGCCGTGCGCTCCTGCGACGCGTCCATCGGCGGACGTTTCGCCGCGTACATGGGCGGATCGCTCCACGGCTCGAGGATGGGCATATGGCTCGTGAAGGTCGCCGCAGTGACGCCGGGAATGGCCGCCAGCTCCTCGTGGAGCCCGGTCTGAAACTGCAGACGTTGGGCCGCATCTGCGTACGGCACGTCGATTGTCGTCGCCAGAAGGTTCTTCGTGTCGAACCGCAGGTCGGTGGACATCAACGCGGCCAGGCTTCGGACGAGCAGCCCCGCGCCGACGAGCAGCATCAACGATAGCGCGACCTGTGCGATCACCAGGACGCTGCGCACGCGCGAGCCTCCCCGGGACTCCGTCGCCCGAACGCCGGGCGCGAGGTGCTCGACCAGACGCAGTGCGGAGGCGCGCACCGCCGGGGCCACGCCACACAGCACGCCGGTCAGCAGCGAGGCGACGAGCGCGAACAAGAGGACCTGGCCCTCGAGACCGCTTGCCACGACGCCTGCATCCGCGAGCCCCGTGGCGATGGGCAGTAACCGTCGTAGCCAGAAGGCCAGCACGACTCCGACTATGCCGGCTGCGGCGCTCAGCAGCAGGCTCTCGGTCAGCAGCTGCGCGGCGATCCGGCCGCGAGACGCGCCGAGCGCCGCGCGTACCGCCAGTTCGGACTGCCGGGCAACCCCTCGCGCCAGCAGCATGCCGGCGACGTTGGCGCAGGCGATGAACAGCACGAGCCCGACGGCGCCCATCAGCACCATCAACCGCGGCGTCTGCGCCTGCAACAGCGTCGACTGCAGCGGGTCAACCCGCAGACCCTTCACCTTGTTGGTGGCCGGGTACTGCTGCTGCAGCCGCCGCGAGACGACGTCGATCTGGCTCTGGACCGCGGCCATCGTCACACCCGGTTTCAGACGGCCGACGAGAATCCAGTTGTGGAACCTGCGCGTCTCGGGGCCGTCGTCCTCGCCGCGCCGGATCGGAATAAACATGTCTGCCGTGTCGATGAACCGGAACGTGGAGGGCACTACGCCGACAATCGTCGCCGACACGTCTCGCTGTGCCATCCCCGCCACCGCCAGCGGCTTGCCGACCGCCGCCTCCGCGCTGCCGAACCGCCGCTCTGCCAGCCGTGTGCTGACGATGGCGGTGTACGGGGTGCTGGCCGTGCCTTCGTTCGAGGTGAACAACCGGCCGGCGACCGGGCTGACGCCGAGCATGGGCAGCAGGTCGTAGGAGACGACCATCGTCGGAACCCGCTCCGGGCGCCCGCCTCCGGTCACCGTCACCTTACCCGCCCCGATCCCGGACGCCGCCAGGACCTCGAACCCGGTCGTCTGCTCCCGGTAGTCGTAGTAGTCGGGCGCCGAGTTCCACATCAGGACGTGGCCGGGCAACGTGCGGCGCGCAAGCACGAGCCGGTCGGGGTCCTTGTACGGCAACGGCTTGAGCAGCGCGGCGTAGATGAGGGCGAACATCGCCGTGTTTGCGCCGATCCCGATCGCGAGCGTCGCGACGACGACCGTTGTAAACACGGGCTGCCGCAACATAGACCGGAGGGCCACCGTGACGTCGAAGCGCAGTCTGGACCACATGGACGTTCGCTCCCGCATGACTCCCGCGACGGGCGGAGGATGGACGACGGCCACCGGCCTGAACGCGCGGTGGCCCCCTGTGATTCTTTGACGAGAACGACCGGCCTCCGGTGTCCCTGGATAGGCTGCGGGGGAAACTGCAGGAATGCCCGAAGGTTTTTCGAGGCCGCATCGAGGACTGACCGCCGTCGGATCGCGAGTCGCCCCGCAGCAAGGCCTCAACCGCATCCCGCCTCGGCCATTCTGCCGGGTCCGGCATGATCGGGGCGCCCGCGTGCTTGTTCCGCGGTCACGTGCTACTATGCAGCCTGCAGCGTTCGACTGCAGTCCTCATATTCTCTTCAGCACGCGTGCGATGGCGCTTTGCAAGGCACGGTGACGTGTGTGCCGGCGGCGCGGACCTTCACCGGGAGCGGGAGATCTTGCGACACAAAATCAGCGGGTGGGTTCGCAGGAGTCGGAAAGCCTGGTTGAATCGGCGCGGTCTCCACGTGGCGACCACCGTGCTGTTGGCCGTGGCCTTGTGCGTTGCGGTGTCGATGTTCGTCCGGGAGGATCGGGAGCACCGCGACACCCGGGAGAAGCTGCGCGCGAAGACGCAGGAAAACGCGGCGCTGGCGAAGCGCGCCGAGACCGCGGAAACGAACACGAAGCTCGTCATCGAGCGTTTCGGCGAAGCGATGAAGGCGTTCGCCAATGACGCGGGACATTTCTCCGGCCGTTCCCTGCGCACGCACGAAAAGAGCTTCGTCCAGATCTACGGCTTTTACCGGAAAGACCGGAAGAACATGGCGACGGCCGGCACCGCCTGCTATCTGGGCGGCGGCTACTTCCTGACGGCGAAGCACATCGTGATCCAGGAGGCCCCGCCGGGCCAACAGGCGCCCAAAACCAGTGCGATCGACATCAGGATTGACGGGCGACTGATTCCGGTCCGATTGGTTGACAAGGGAGACACGCGGGAAGCGGACCAGATCGACGTCGGAGATTGGGCTGTTGTCGTCGCCGATCGCATTCCAGAGGGCCTCTCGCCGCTCAAGCCGAACGCCCGGTATTCGTTCAATTTCGGCGAGAGACTGGTGCGCTACGGCAACGACAGCAACAGGGGCATCGCGCCGGCCGCCGGCTATGTGGCGCAGGTCTCCGGGGACGGCTGGGTGACGTGGCTGGTCGACAGCCTTCCAGGCTGCTCGGGCGGCGGCGTGCTGAACGACAGGGACGAACTGGTAGGTCTGAACGGTGGCTACCTGGACGGCAGCAATCGGCTGGCCGTGATCATTCCGATTCGCCCGGAAATGTTCCGAAAGCTGCCCGGCGACCTGCGGACGACCCCGTCGGCGCCGTGAACGTGGGGTCAGGCGGTTTTCTTCGCGCCTGACCCTGGTGGGCGGAACCGAATGCGGCGCCCATTCGTCCCTTTGCGTATGGCGATGCCGTTGCGCGACGCCGGGCTTGCCGCCCGGCTGCTCCTCAAGGACAAAACGTTCACCCTCGCGACCGTCGCGACCCTCGCAATCTGCATCGCGGCGAACATCGCGCTTTTCAGCATCGTCTACTCGGTGCTGCTGCGCCCGCTGCCTGTCCCCCAGGCCGACCGCCTCGTGCGTGTCTACAACAGCTACCCGCGCGCGGGCTCGGCACGCAGCGGAAGTGGCGTCCCGGACTACTACGATCGTCTCAAAGGTGTGCCGGCTGTCGAGACGCTTGCGCTGTACAGCACGAGGAACCGGAGCACCGGCGAGGCGGGCCGGCCGGAGCGCGTCCTGAGCATGGCGGTGACGCCCTCGTTCTTCCGCGTCGCCGGCGTGCAGGCCGCGTTCGGCCGCCTGTTCAGTCAGGACGAGGGAGAGCTCGGGCACGAGAACAAGGTGGTGCTGAGCTACCCGTTCTGGCAGGAGCGGTTCGCGGGGGATCCGCGGGTAGTCGGCCGCGACCTTCGCCTCGACGGCCGCCCGTTCACGATCGTCGGCGTGATGCCGAAGGAGTTCCGGTTCATCGACGCGGAAGTCCGGCTGTGGGTTCCACTGGCATTCACCCCCGAGCAGAAGTCGGACGACAATCGGCACAACAACAGCTGGGAGAGCATCGGTCGGCTTCGCCCCGGCGCGACGATCGGCGAGGCGCAGGCGCAGGTGGACGCCGTCAATGCGGTCGCGCTCGACCGCTTCCCCGCGCTCAAGCCGGTGCTCGTGAACGCCGGATTCCACACCGTCGTCGTTCCCCTTCAGGACGACCTCGTGCGCAACGTCAAACGCACGCTCTACCTGCTGTGGGGCGGCACACTGTTCGTGCTGTTGATTGGATGCGTGAACGTCGTCAACCTGGCGCTGGTACGTTCGCGCGCGCGGCTGCGGGAGATCGCCACGCGGGTTGCACTCGGCGCGGGCCGCTGGCGTGTCGCCAGCCAGTTGCTCACCGAGAGCCTGCTGCTGACCGTGACGAGCGCGGCGGTCGGATTGCTGCTCGGCTGGGCGGCATTGCGACTGCTCGGCGCCATGAACCTCGAACAACTGCCGCGAGCCGGCGAAATCGGCCTCGACGGGGCAGCCGTGGCGTTCACGATCGGCCTGGCGATCGCCCTGGGCCTCGCCATCGCCGTGTTTCCGCTGGGATCGGCTCTCGGTGTGAATTGCGCCTCCGTGCTGCATGAAGGCGGACGGACCGGAAGCGGCGGGCGCGGCGCGCGCCTGCTTCGCCGCGGGCTCGTCGTCACGCAGGTCGCGGTCGCCTTTGTCCTCCTGCTCGGCGCGGGCCTGCTGACCGTCAGTTTCCGGCAGATTCTCGCCATCGATCCCGGGTTCGACCCACGGCAGGTGATCACGGCGAGCGTCAGCCTGCCCGCGTCTCGCTATGCCGACGACGCCCGGCTTGGCACTTTCGCCGCCGACGCGATTCGGCGGCTTCGCGCGTTACCCGGCGTTCGGCAGGCGGGAGCGACGAGCAGCATTCCTTTCGGCGGCAACTACAGCGATAGCGTGATTCTCGCCGAGGGCTACCAGACGCAGCCGGGCGAGTCGCTGCTGTCGCCGACCCGCGTCAACGTGACGTCCGGCTACTTCGAGGCGATGCGCATTCCGCTCCGGCGCGGCCGGTTCTTCAGCGACAGTGACACCAGTGACCGACAGCACGTCGTGGTCGTCGATGAGCGGCTCGCGCGGAAGTTCTGGGCGGGCCGCGACCCGATCGGCCGGCGCATGTATCGTCCGGACGTCAGCACTGTTCTCGTACCCAACGAGAAGACCGACTGGCTGACCGTCGTCGGCGTCGTCGGTGAGGTGCGGCAGGACGGCCTGGTCACGTCTCGAGAGTCCGTCGGCGCATACTACCTTCCGATCGAGCAGGAGCCGGTTCGCAGTCTGACGTTTGCGATTTGGACGGCAGCCGACCCGACGACGACGATCGGCAGCCTTCGGCGGGAAATCGCCGCTCTCGACCCCGAACTCCCCGTGTTCTCGACAGAGACGATGGAGGAACGAACGGCGGACTCGCTGGTCACACGCCGCTGGCCGATGATGCTGGCGGCGGGGTTCGGCGTCGTTGCGCTGCTCCTGTCCGCCGTGGGCATCTACGGCGTCCTCGCGTACCTCGTCACGCAGCGGACGAAGGAGATCGGGATCCGGATGGCAATCGGGGGAACACCGCGATCAATCTTCGACCTGGTGCTGAAGGAAGGTGTCGCGCTGATCGGCGTGGGCTTTGTCTTCGGTGGGACCGCGGCGTTCATCCTGAGGCGGAGCATCGAGTCGCAACTCTACGGGGTACGGCCGACCGACCCGCGCGTGCTCGCCCTTGCGATGCTCGTCCTCGGCCTGGTGGCGCTCGTCGCCTGTTGCATCCCGGCCCGTCGCGCCACCCGTATCGACCCGGTTGTGGCGCTCAATCGCGAGTGACCGCCTCCGGGGTCACATTCCAGACCTGACCCCACAAACGTGAAAGAACTGGGGGTCAGGTCTGAAACGCGCGGTTTTTTCACGCCTGACCCCGGTGCCAGGCGTGAAGAAAGCAACGGTTCCAGACCTGACCCCACAAACGTGAAAAAAGTGATGGTTCTAGACCTGACCCCACAAACGTGAAAAAAGCGATGGTTCAAGACCTGACCCCGAGGGGGTGAATTGCGGGGGCGGCGGCGCGACCGGCCAGGTGCCGGCGCGCGGCCTCGAGATACACGTAGTAGACAGGCGTCAGGTACAGCGTCAGCAACTGCGAGACCAGCAGGCCGCCAACCACCGCAAGACCGAGCGGACGCCGCGACTCGGCACCCGCGCCCCATCCAAGCGCAATCGGCGCCGTGCCCACCAGCGCCGCCATCGTCGTCATCATGATCGGCCGGAACCGCACGCGGCACGCCTGGTAGATCGCCTCCACCGGCGCCAGCTGCTCCGACCGCTGCGCCTCGATTGCGAAGTCCACCATCATGATGCCGTTCTTCATCACGAGGCCTACCAGCATGATCACGCCGACGAAGGCGTAGAGGTTGAGATCGACGCGGAACAGGAACAGCGTCGCCAGCGCGCCAAGGCCGGCCGACGGGAGGCCCGACAGGATGGTCAGCGGGTGGATGAAGCTTTCGTACAGGATTCCGAGCACGATGTAGATCACGACGATGGCGAGCAGGAGGATCAGGCCGAGGCCCCGCATCGAATCCTGGAACGCCTGGGCGGCGCCCTGGAAGTTGGTTGCGATCGTGGCGGGCAGATCCGCGGCGGCCGACTGGACGGCCGACACCGCATCGCCGAGCGATACGCCCGGTTTGAGGTTGAACGAGATCGTCACCGACGGCAGCTGCCCGACGTGGTTCACCGTCAGGGGGCCGACGCCCGTAGAAACGCGTGCGACCGTGTTCAGCGGCACCAGCGAACCGGTGGGCGCGCGCAGGTAGAGCATCGACAGCGCATTCGCGTCCTGTTGGTACTGCGGCATGACGCCGAGAATCACCTGATATTCGTTGTTGGCCGCGTAGATCGTCGAGATCTGCCGGGTGCCGTACGCGTTGTACAGCGTGTTCTCCACCTGGTCCACGGCCAGTCCCAGCGTCGCGATCCGGTCGCGATCCAGGTCCACGCGCACCTGGGGACTCTTGATCTGGAGGTCGCTGCTCACGTCTGCAAGGCCCGGCAGCTGACGGACTTTTTCCTCGAACATCTGCGCAGACCGGTACAGCTCGTCGGTGTCCGTATCCTGCAGCGTGAACTGGTACAAGCTGCGCGTCCGCATGCCGCCGATGTTGATCGGCGGCGGGTTCGTCAGGTACACGCGGATGCCGGGCACGCGCGCAACATTGGGCCTCAGCTCTTCGATCACTTCGTCGGCCGACAACCTGCGCTCGGCCCGCGGCTTGAGATCGATGTTCAGCCGGCCGCCGTTCACGCCGCCCGCCATGCCGCCAACGCTGGACGTGAATCCCGAGACGTTCGGATCCTTCGCGATGATGTCCGCCACCTGCTGCTGGTGGCGCACCATCTCGTCATAGCCAATTCCCTGCATCGCCTCCGTCTGCGCGCTGATGCGGCCGGTGTCCTCGCTCGGGAGAAAGCCCTTCGGGATGATCATGAACAGGCGAACCGACCCGGCGAGCAGGACGACGGAAACGAGGAGAGTCGCCGCCCGGTGGGTGAGGCACTTCCGCAGCGACCGGGAATAGAGTCCCAGGGCCGCGTCGAACACGCGCTCGGACGATCGATACAGGCGGCCATGGCGCGTCTCCGCCACCGACTTCAGAAAGCGGCTGCACAACATGGGCGTCAGGCTGATCGAGACGAACCCGGACACGAGAATCGCGACGCCGATGGTGACGGCGAACTCGTGCAGCAGCCGGCCGATCAGTCCGCCCATGAACAGCACGGGGATGAAGACGGCCGTCAGCGAGACCGTCATCGACAGAATCGTGAACACAACCTCTTTCGACCCTGTCAGCGCCGCGGGGAACACCGGCTCGCCCATCTCCGTGTGACGCACGATGTTCTCGAGCATGACGATCGCGTCGTCGACGACAAAGCCGACCGAGAGCGTCAGTGCCATCAGCGACAGGTTGTCGAGGCTGTAGCCGAGCAGGTACATCACCGCGAAGGTCGCGATGATGGAGGCGGGCAGCGCCAGGCTCGGGATGATCGTCGCGCGAACCGTGCGCAGGAACAGGAAGATCACCGCGACGACGAGGCAGATTGTCAGCAGCAGCGTGAACTTGACGTCGTTCGCCGAGGCGCGAATCGAAACGGATCGATCCGTCCGGACGTCCAGCTGAACGGAGGCGGGCAGCTGCGCCCGGAACTGCGGAAGCAGTGCCTTGACTGCATCGACGACGGCCACGGTGTTCGTGCCAGGCTGCTTCTGGATGGCCAGGTAGATGCTCCGTTGCCCGCCGTACCAGCTCGCGCTCTTGTTGTTTTCCACGCCGTCGTACACGTGCGCGACCTCGGCGAGCCGGACCGGGCGGCCGTTGCGGTAGGCGACGATGACGGGCCCGTAATTTTCCGATCTCAGCAGCTGGCCGTTGGCCTGCACGACGAAGGTCCGCTCGCTGCCGTACAGCGTGCCGGCGGGCACGTTGACGTTCGCGCTCGAGACGGCCTGCGCGACTTCGTTCAACCCGATCGCGCGTGCCGCCAGCTGCCGCGGGTCCACGTCGATCCGCACGGCGTATTTCTGAGCGCCGTACACGCCCACCTGCGCGACCCCGCTGACCATCGAGATGCGCTGCGCGATCGTCGTCTCGGCGTATTCGTCCACGGTGGACATCGGCAACGCGTTCGACCGCAGCACGAGGAAGATGATCGCCTGGTCGGCCGGGTTGACCTTCTGATACGAGGGCGGCGCCGGCATCTGCGGCGGCAGCTGCCGGCCCGCCTTCGCGATCATCGCCTGCACGTCCTGCGCGGCCGCGTCGATGTCGCGGTTCAGGTCGAACTGCAGCGTGATCGACGTGCTTCCCTGCGAGCTGCTGGAGCTGATCGACGAGACGCCGGCGATGGTGGCGAACTGCTTTTCCAGCGGCAGCGCGACGGCCGAGGCCATCGTCTCGGGGCTGGCGCCGGGCAGGCCCGCGGACACCTGAATGGTGGGGAAGTCGACGTTCGGCAGATCGCTGACCGGCAACAGGCGGTACGACATGACGCCGAAGATGACGATCCCCAGCATGATCAGCGTCGTGGTGACGGGCCGCCGGACGAAGATCTCCGAGGGGTTCATCGCTGGCCCGCCGCGTTGTCGGCCGCCGCGCTTGCGTCCATCGTCACCCGTGCGCCGGCGACCAGTCGCAGGTGGCCGTCGGTGACGACCGTTTCGCCCGTTGCCAGGCCCGTCGCGATGACGGCGCAGTCGCCGACCGTGCGCGCCACGGTGACGGGGCGCGATTCGACCGTCCGATCCGCCTTCACGATGTAGACGTATTTCCCGTCCTGCGCTTCCTGTACCGCGCGTGCCGGCACGACGATCGCGTGCGGTTCGGTCTTCAGCGTCAGCACGACGTTGACGAACAGTCCCGGCCAGAGGCGGCGGTCCGCGTTCTGGAACGTGCCTTTGACCTTGATCGTCCCCGTGGAGCGGTCCACGGTGTTGTCGACGAACGAAATGACGCCGCGCTCGGCGGCCGTTTCGTCATCCGGGACCTGCGCCTCGACCCGAAGGCTGCCCGCGGCCTGGTAACGGCGCACGTCGGAGAGGCTGCTCTCCGGCACCGAGAAGGTCACGTAGACAGGGGATAGCTGGTTGATGACGACGAGCGGCGTCGTGTCACTGGTCCTGACGACATTGCCAGGCTGGACCATGAGCGCCCCGGTACGTCCGCTGATCGGAGCGCGGATCGTCGCGTACTGCAGCTGAAGCCTGGCCGTCTCGACCGCCGCAGTGTCTGCCTTCACCGTCGCCTGCAGCGCCGCGGCCGTTGTCGAGATCTGGTCGAGCTGCTCGCGCGTGGCGATCCCCCGCCCGATGAGGTCGCGGTAGCGCCGCGCCTGCGCGCCCGCGTTCTCGGCCTGCGCGGTGTCTTTCGCCAGGTTCGCCTCGGCCTGGTGCAACTGCGCGTTGAAAGGCCGCGGGTCGATCGTGAAGAGGAGATCGTTTCTCTTCACCTCCTGGCCTTCGCTGAAATGCGCCGCCGTCAGCTCGCCGCCGACCTGTGCGCGCACGGCGACCGTGGCTGATGGTTCCACGGTGCCCACGACGCGCAAATCGATCGGCATCGGCTGCTCGACAACGGTGGCGACCGTGACGGGCACGGCGTCCGCGCCCGCGCGCGATCTGGGAGAGGGGGCGGCTCCGTTACGGGAGCAACCGGCGGTGGCAAGGATCAGGAAGACGGCAAGCGGGACCCTCACGGCTTTCCTTTCGTCATGAAGCATCAGGCAGGCCCGCCCTGGCTCGCCGTCCGTGTCGCGCGAGCTTGGGCGAGGCCGCGCCGCAGCTGCGCCACTCATCAGCGCGCAGCGGAGGCGGGCGACAGAGAAGAAAGTGGGCCCGTGGCCGGCCGGGACGGTATAGGGCTCACGTGGATCGCCGCGGGCATCGTAGCGGATCAGCGCGGTTGGTGGCAAGGATTGACCGGCGTGACGCGAAATCAGCGGCGGTATCTCTCCGGGACGTGAATCACCGAGACTTCCCACTTCGCGCCGTCGTTCTTGCGCTGCGCGACGGCCAGCACCATGCCGTCCTCGGACCACGCCGGCAGCGTGAAATTCCCCTTCAGCACGCGTTCGGGGGTGTGGCCGTCCGCCTGCGCGATCCAGAGGTCGCCGCGCTCGTCCACGTATGCGATGCGATTGATCCCGGCGGGTGACCAGGACCACACCTCGCCGTCGTATGGGGCGACACCGGTCCGCCGATGCAGGACGAGCTCGTCGAGTCGAAGCTCATGCGTGACGCGCGAACCGCCCATGTCCATCGCGTCGAGCAAACGCCGCTCCTGCGACGCGACCCCGTACATCGGCAGCTTCGAGTCGTCCTTCATCGTGATCTTGCCCAGGCCGGTGGGGCTCACGCGGCTCGCTTTCATCGCCCAATACCGCTCGACGCCGGGCGGCACCTTCGCCGCCGCGCGTACTTCCATGCCGCGGCCCGGAACGATGAGGTAACGTGGCGAGCGCGTCCCGTCCTTCCCGATCGCGACGGTCTGGATGATCAGCGTGCCGCCGTCCCAGGCAAGGCCGGCGACGACGCCTCCGGCGAGCGCCGGGCCCGAGATGGTAGCAACCAGTTCTTTATCGGCCGACTGCGCGACGGCGGCGAGGCTCACGCACAGGAGCGCGGCGACGAGCGACATCACGCGGCCCATATGCCCTCCGCGTCGTTCCTCAAAGCTGGGGCGATTATAGTGCCGGACTGGTAAAATCCAGGGTTGCGAATCCTGCCCGCGACAGAGGAGTCCTGGTGCTTGGTGCCTGGTGCGGCGCTCAGTGCTTGGTGCTTGGTGCTGGTGCTCGGTGGTCGTGACTGCCACGTCGGCGCTCGCGGGTGTGCAACGCGAGCAAGAGCGGGTGCCGGGTGCGAAGTGCCGGGCGCGGAGGGTTTCCGTGGCAGACGAAACAGAGAAGAAGGCCGGGCAGGAGGTCCAGCCTGACGTCGAACCGGAGGGCGAGCCAACCGTGCGCAGCCTGTTGGGCAGGCTGAAGGATTCGGGCGAGCAGGTGATCAACGACCTCTCGCAGCAACTGCTCGAGAACCCGACGTTCCTGGCGGCGCTGCGCCGCAGCATCGAGGCGAAGGAGCGCGTTGGCCGGACGATCGGCGGGACGATGGACTTCGTGAACCTGCCGTCGAAGAACGACATGGCGGCGATCATGGAAGCCATCGAGCATCTTGGCGTGCGCGTGGCGAAGCAGGAACGCACGCTCGCGGCGATCGAGCAGCGCCTGGCCGAGATGACCGCGGCGCTCGGTGCCCTTTCCGCCCCACGCGCAGGCGAAGGCCGTTGACACGCACACAGCCCCACGCGCATGAGGTACCTCATGACGACGGTGTTCGCCCTGGCCCGCTGGGCGGCGCTTCTCAGCGTGCTGCTCGTCCCTCGGCCGGCGGCCGTGACGCGGCAGAAACCCCCGGACGTGGACGCGCTGCTCGGACGCATCGACGACCTCTACCGCTCGAAGAGCAGCATCGCCCGCATCGAGATCCTGGTCAGCAACCCACGCACGACCCGCACCATGCGCATGCAGGCATGGACGCGCGGAGAGGAAGAGGTGCTCGTCGTCATTGAGGCACCACCGCGCGAGCAGGGCACCGCCACGCTGCGCGTCGGCCAGAACCTCTGGAACTACCTTCCGCGCATTGCCCGGACGATTCGCGTGCCTCCCTCCGCGATGCTGGGCTCCTGGATGGGCACCGATTTCACCAACGACGATCTCGTGAAGGAGTCGTCGCTTCGCAAGGACTTCGCGTCCCGCATCGCGCGGCGTTCCGACGCCCCGCCCGGCTGGTGGATTGCGATGGACGTGAAGCCGGGAGTGATCGGCCGCTGGGCGCGCATCGAGCTTCTCGTGTCTGACGAGATGCTTCCCGTCGAGGAACGTCACTACGAGAGGAACGTCATTACGATCGGAAGGGAAGGCTGGCCCGGACGATCCGCTTCGACGAGATCAGGACGCTGGGCGGGCGGCGGCTGCCTGCACATCTCGTGCTGACGCCGGCCGACGCGGAGGGACAGCGGACCGAGATGCGCTACCTCGAGCTGCGGTTCGACGTGCCGATTTCCGACGACACGTTCAGCCTCTCGAGACTGGAACAGAAGCGCTAGGAGCCCGCCGGCCAGAATTCGGACGGGCTCCCGGCGCAGGAGAGCGATGCTGGCAACGAGCACGGCGCGGATTGCGTGGCGAAACCTGTGGCGCAGCCGGCGCCGCACGGCGCTTGCGCTGGCCGCCATCGGCCTCTCCGTGATGCTCGTGCTCGCCTACGATGCAATCCTGCGCGCGTACGGCGATTGGATGCTCGACGCCATCACCGGCCCGATGCTCGGCCACGTGCAGGTCCACGCGCCAGGCTGGCGAAAGGATCGCGCGATGGACCGCACGCTGCGCGACGTCTCCCGCGTGGTGGAGGCCCTGCGGCGCGATCCTCGCGTGGGGGGCGCCAGCGCCCGCCTCTACGCGCCGGCACTGGCCGCACTCGCCGAGGAGGGCTTCGGCGTCGTTGTCGTGGGCGTCGATCCTGTCGCCGAGTCGGCGTCGCAGCGCCTCCTTGCCGGCGTGGACACGCCACTTCGCGGTCGCCAGGTCTTCATGGGGCGCGCGCTCGCCGGGATGATGCACGCGCACAAGGGTGACACGGTCGCAATCGTGGGCCAGGGCGCCGACGGCTCGCTCGCGAACGACCTGTTCACGGTCACGGCGGTCATCGAGACGCCGGTCGATCTGGTGAATCGGCAGGGAATCGTCATGGAGCTTGGCGCAGCGCAGGAACTCTTCGCCATGCCCGGCGAGGCCCACGAGATCGTCGTCCACGCGCGGGATCCGGCGCGTCTGGCGGAGACGGTCGCGGCGGTCCGCGGCGTTGCCGGCCTGCGCGGCGCCGAGGTGCTCGACTGGCAGACGCTCGCGCCCGAGATGCTCAGTCTCGTGCAACTGGTCGGCGTCGTCGGCGTCTTCGCGTTGATCCTCGTCTTCGTGGCGGCCACAGCCGGCGTCGCGAACACGATGCTGATGGCCACCTTCGAGCGAACGCACGAGTTCGGCATGCTGCTGGCCCTCGGCACCGGGCCCGGCCGAATCGTGCGTTTGATCGTCACCGAGGCGATCGCGCTCGGTACGCTCGGAGCGTTCCTCGGTGGGGCTCTGGGCATCGGCCTCGTCGCGATGACGCATCAGTCCGGCATCGACTTCGCGGCTCTCACCGGCGGGGGGCCGAGCGCCGTCTCGTTTGCCGGCTTTCGTTTCTCGATGCGGTTCCATCCCAGCCTGGCGCTCACCGACGTGGCGCAGGTCGTCGGGGCCGCGATCGTGACGTCGATCATCGCGTCCGTCTGGCCGGCCGTGCGGGCGGCGCGGTTGCAGCCGGCGCAGGCACTGAGGGAATAATGGCCTGGGTCTCGACGAAGTACGCCGTGCGCAGCGTCGGGCGGAATGCGCGCCGGACCGCGCTGGCGATCCTCGGCATCGCGATAGGCTGCGCGCTCGCGCTCGTGATGGAGAGCGTCAACCGCGGGCGGGACGAGCTGTTCGCACGGATGGGCGCGTACAGCGGCGCAGGCCACATGCGTGTCGTGCCGGCAGGCTGGAACGAGCGGCGCGATCCCCGGCTGCGTCTCGCCGACTGGCGCCGCGATCTGGCGGCGGCCCGGGCCCTGCCCGGCATCGCGGCCGTGACCGTGCGCGCGCGAGCACAGGTGCTGCTCGCGATGGGCACGCACGTGGTGCCGGTGGAGATGGTAGGCGTCGATCCGGAGAACGAGCCGCGCACGTTCCGATTCGTGCAACGGGTGCAACGCGGGCGATACCTGCGGCCGGGCGAGGCTGGGGCGGTGGTCGTCGGAAAGGCGATCGCCGATCGGCTCAACGCCGATTTGGACGATGAGATGCTGGCAAGCGCGGTAGGCAGGGGCGGCGGCATCGAAAGCGCGATGCTTCGTATCGTCGGCATTGTCGCAACGGGCAGCGACGACGTGGACGCCGGCATCTGCCAGACGAGTCTCCAGGACGTCGAGCGACTCACGGATCTCGCCGGCGCGGGCGAGGTGACCGTTATCCTGCGCGACTGGCGCCTGACGGACACGGTCCGGGCGCAGCTGCCGCCGCACGTGGCCCGAGGCGACGAGGTCCTGACGTGGGGCGAGATCGCACCGGAATTCAGGGGCCACATGGAGCAGGACAGGGCGGCGTCCCGCTTCATCGGCGCCATCATCCTGCTGATCGTGGTGCTTGGCGTTGCGAGCGCGCAACTCGCGGCGGTCCTCGAACGCCGGCGGGAATTCGCCGTGCTGTCAGCAGTGGGCATGAACGCCGGGCGGATGGTGCGCCTGGTGCTGCTGGAGGCCGTGACGCTCGGGTTCGCCGGATCCGTGGTCGGGCTCGTGCTGGGCCTGCCTGTCGTCTGGTGGATTGCGACGGCCGGTCTCGACTTCCGGAAGTACATGGGCGGGGGCTATGCGTTTCAGGGCGTCATCATCGAGCCGATCTTCTACGCGGATTTCGGCATCTGGATTGTTCCCTGCGTGATTGCGGTGGCATTCGGGGCGACGATCATCGCTTCGCTGTATCCCGCCTGGTTCGCGGCGCGGACCGACCCGGCGGTTGCCCTGCGGGTGGCGCAATGAGCGAGACGATCATCACGACGCGAGCGCTCGCCAAGGTCTTCCACCTCAACAAACACGAGGTGCCGGCGCTGCGCGGCGTCGATCTCGACGTGCGCGAGGGAGAATTCCTCGCGGTGGTCGGCCCGTCCGGCAGCGGCAAGACGACGTTGCTGAATCTCGTCGGCGCGCTCGACCTTCCCAGCTCGGGCGACCTCATTGTGCTGGGCAGGCATATCGCCGGTCTATCCAGGCACGCCCGCGCAAAGCTCCGGCTGCACTCGATCGGGTTCGTCTTCCAGGCCTACAACCTGGTGCCGGTTCTGACGGCCCTCGAGAACGTCGAGTTCATCCTGGAGCTGCAGTCGATCGGGGGCGAACGTCGGGCGCGTGCGAAGGAGGTGCTCGACGAGCTGGGTCTCGGCGATCTCGCCAGCCGGCGGCCCAACGAGCTTTCGGGCGGCCAACAGCAGCGTATCGCGGTGGCCCGCGCCGTGGCGGCGCGGCCGAGACTGGTACTCGCCGACGAACCGACCGCGAACCTCGACGGCGAGAACGCGGAGACGCTCATGCACCGTGCTCGCGTCCCATGAATTCTCGCCCGAGCTTGCGCTGTCCGGCCAGTGGCTCCACAGCCCGGTCGACGGTTCCGGCGTGATCGCGCCTTCTGCAACGCTGACCTTCAGCGACCGGATCTCCATGCTTGCAACCGCTGACGTTCCCTACGGGCGGCCCCCCGACGGTCCTGTTCTTCGGAGCGAGTACGGAACCAGCGCGCTGTCGGGCTTCATGCAGCTGCGGATCTACCGTTAGCGCTCACTACTTCTCTTCCACGTCGTATCCGCCGAATGGAACCTTTCAGGCGCGTCCACGTATTCCGGAGTACGTCGGCGACTGCGTGCAACCTCTCTCGCCGCTGAGGCAATTTCCCACCAGGGCCAGGCCGTGCCCGACGGGTCCGTCAACCGGTCATCGGCACCGCCGGTCGGAGGGCGTCCGATGTCCGCACTGCTGCAGGATTTGCGTTACAGTGTCCGCCTTCTCCTGAAAGCTCCCGCCTTCACCCTGACCGCCGTGCTGGTGCTTGGGCTGGGCATAGGCGCCAATGCCGCCGTGTTCAGCCTGGTGAACGGCGTGTTGTTCAAGCCGCTGGCCGGGTCGGAGCGCCCAGGTCGGGTGGTCGGCATCTACTCTCACGACCGCACACGGCCCGATTCCTACCGCTCGTTCTCCTATCCCGCTTTCGCGGACGTGCGCGACGGGGCGACCGTCTTCAGCGACGTCGCCGCCTACACGCTGGCGCTTGCAGGCATCGGGGAAGGCGATGCCACGCGGCGCACCTTCTGCTCGGTGGTGACGGCGCGCTATTTTTCGACGCTCGGCGTCGGTCTCATGGCAGGCCGCACGTTCACCGCGGACGAGGAAAAACCGGGCTCCGGGACGCCGGTCGCCGTCGTGAGCTACCAGTACTGGAAGAGCCACGGCGCCGACCCGGCGCTGGTCGGGAAGAGGGTGCGCATCAACTCCCGGTCGTTCACGATCGTGGGAATCGCCCCTGCCAACATCGCCTCCACGCTGGTCTCGCCCGAAGTGTGGGTGCCAACCGGTGCGCACGAACTGGTCGCCAACGACTTCATGCGCGAGGACGGACCCGCCTCGCTGGCGGACCGCCGCAGCGAGGCGCTGATGCTCGTCGGCCGGTTGCGTCCGGGGATCACCGAGGACGGCGCCGGCCCTGCGCTGCGGGCGCTCTCCGATCGGTTGGAGAAAGCCTATCCGGCCGAGAACAAGAACCAGCAACTCAGCGTGCACCGCCTGTCGCGCGTGTCGATCTCCACCAGCCCCCGAGACGACAGCGAAGTGCTGGCGCCCGTCGTCATCCTCATGGTGATGGCGGCGATCGTGTTGCTGGTCGCCAGCCTGAACCTCGCCAACATGATGCTGGCGCGCGGGACCGCGCGGCGCAAGGAGGTGGCGGTGCGCCTCGCGCTGGGCGGCACGCGCGGCCACATTGTCCGCCAGTTGTTGACCGAGGGCGCCCTGCTTGCGCTGGCCGGCGGGGTCGCGGGCCTCGTCCTCGGCTACTGGGCGATCAACCTGCTCGTCTCTTCGCTGACGCCGCTGTCGCCCGTTCCCATCGCCGTCGACATGCGCCCGGACGTACGGGTGCTGGCCGCCACGTTCGCGTTCTGCGGTCTCAGCACGATCCTCTTCGGTCTTGGCCCGGCATGGAGGCTGGCCAGGACCGACGTGGTCTCCCAGGTCAAGGAACAGGCCGGGGAGGACCGCCGATCCGGACGGTTTCGCCGATTCGGCGCGCGCAACCTGCTGGTCGCCGCGCAGATCGCGTTGTCGCTCGGCCTGCTGACCGCCGCCGGCCTGTTCATGCGCGGCGCGATCAAGGCGGGCGAGGCGGATCCCGGCTATCGGCTCGACGGCCAGGTGCTCGTCTCCGTCGACACCGGTCTCGCCGCGTACGACGAGCCACGGAGCCGCGCCCTCTATCGCCGCCTGATGGAGCGCTTGCGGTCGGTGCCCGGCGTCCAGTCTGCGAGCCTGGCGTCGGTTGTCGCCTTCGGCGACCTCAGCGAGAGCGAGGTCGTCCAGAAGGGAGGCACGCCGCCCGACGCGCGCAAGGACGGTCGCCGCGCCGGGACGAGCGCCGCCTACTACATAATTGGCTCCGACTACTTCAAGACGCTGGGCGTCCCGCTGCTGCGCGGCCGCGGGTTCACGTTGGCAGAGGAGCAGGATGGCACCGTGCCGGCCGTGGCCGTGATCGACGAACCGCTGGCCCGCGCGCTCTTCCCCGGGCAGAATCCGATCGGCCAGCAGATCCAAATCGCCGCCTCCGATACACTGGCGCGATCGCTGCCGCCGCAAGTCATGGACGTCGTCGGCGTCGTCAAGGGCCTGCGCCACGACCTGTTCGACAAGTCTCCCGTGGCGCACATCTACGTGCCGTACGGCCGCCAGTACCGCAGCTGGATGAACGTTCATCTTCGCCTGGCCTCTGGCGATCCGGCGACGGAAGCGACCATGCTGCAGACCATCAGGCGGGAGGTGCGCGCAGTGGACGAACGGCTTCCGATCCTGACCGCGAAGACGCTGACGCAGCACCGGGACACGAGCGTGTTCTACTGGGCCGTGAAGTCGGGCGCGCGGATCTTCACCATCTTCGGCGCCGTCGCCGTGTTCCTGGCGGTCGTCGGCCTCTACGCGGTGAAGGCGTACGTCGTGGCGCGGCGCACGCGGGAGATTGGCATTCGGATGGCGCTCGGCTCGACTCCCGGGAACATCTTCGGGCTCGTGCTCAGGGAGGGGCTTGGCCTGACGGCGGCGGGCCTGGCCTTCGGGTTCCTGATCGCGGTGGGCATCGGGCAGGTGGTCGGCAGCATGCTCTTCCAGGTGAGCGGCTTCGATCCGGTCGTGTTCGCCGTGGCACCGCTCGTGCTGGCGGCCGCCGCCATGGCGGCCTGCTACTTGCCCGCTCGGCGGGCGACGCGCATCGCGCCGATCGCGGCGCTGCGCAGCGAGTAGCCGACGGACCTGTGCCGGAAAGGCGCAGGCGCTATCGGCGTCAGCCCCCAGCTGCCAGAACCGCCCGCGTCGCCGGTGGTGAACGCCTGTCCTCCTTTTGGCCGTAGGACAAAACGAAGACGTTCCGAGGCCAGTTCCGGCGCGAAAGCCGAACTCCCGACGTGGAGAGCACGTCCATGTCCTCAGAGGACGCCCCCGGCAGGCCGGAAGGAGCCTCATGATCGCCACCCTCATCACGGACGTCGGCCACGCCTTGGCGACGCTGCGCCGACGGCCGGGCGCCCTTGTCGTGCCGGTGCTCACGATGGCCATCGGCATTGGCGCCAGCACCGCGATTTTCAGCGCGTTGTACACCGCGCTGTTCAGGCCCTTGCCCTACCCGGAGCCCGGGCGGCTGGTCATGGGGCGGGCGACTTTCAGCGGCGAGATCAATCCCTGGGTGGCCGGACCGGATTTCTACGACTACCGCGAGCGCAGCTCCGTCTTCCAGTCGCTGTCGGCCTACCGCCCGAATGCCGA